>Ga0123355_10003214_pt1 | contig 23352 bp, 22 predicted proteins | sample TergutEmb28metaG_3_FD_89872 | JGI IMG/M metagenome (GOLD analysis project Ga0123355, IMG submission 89872) | Embiratermes neotenicus P1 segment gut microbial communities from Petit-Saut dam, French Guiana - Emb289 P1 | ecosystem: Host-associated > Arthropoda: Insects > Digestive system > Gut ... | reverse complement strand
TCTTTGTCGTCAAAAGTAAATTTTCTGGGCTTGTCGCTGAAGTATCTTTTGCAGTCCTTGCAACGGTACCTTTGTACACCGCCCTTTGTTCCGTTCAGTTGGTAGCTTTGGCTGCCGCAATGTGAGCATTTGTGTTTCACAGGTTTGTTATAACATCATTTTCTTCTCTTTGTCTATCCTGTCAGTTTTAGTTGAACAATGCCTATACGGGGGGGGTAACTTGCCCCACAACTGCCGCCAGATGCGGCAGTCTTACGGGCGGGGAAATTGCGTTGTTATTGGCAACAGATACCATCAAAAGAGAGTATATCCCGCTATTGGCGAAATATCAATGTATTTGCGAATTTTTTTCAAAAATTTTTATGCGTTTCCAGTAATGCCGGGGGCTCACGCACGGCGGGGGCGGGGGGCGCAGTTAAGCGCGCGTATCACCCTGCGGAACCGGAGGGGAAGCGGCGACTTGAACACCTGCGGCCCCTCGCGGGCGGGCAAAATCAGGGAAAGGCTTTTGGCATGAAGCATAAGGGACGCTTTTTTGTACCGCGCCTCCGCCTGACCATAAAGGGGATCGCCGAGAACCGGGTTTCCAAGGTGTCTAAGGTGAACCCTGATCTGGTGCGTCCTTCCAGTTTTGGGCCGTAGTAGCAATAGCGAATAGTCGCCCCATGTGCGGATCACCTTAAAGCATGTAAGGCTTGGCCTTCCTTCCGTGTCCGACACCGTAAAGGTTTTCCGGTTCCGCCGGGAGCGGACAATGTTCGCGTCAATGCGGCCTGTCATCTGGCGGGGACAGCCGCGCACCAGCGCCGCGTAGACCTTACGGACGCTCCGTGCCTTAAACTGAGCCGAAAGAAAGCCGTGAGCCTCTTCGTCCCACGCGGCTATCATGACCCCGGACGTATCCTTGTCCAGCCGGTGCACAATGCCCGGCCTCTGCCCCGCCGCCTGCGCGAAAACACTTAAGCCTTTGCCTTCCAGCCTCCGGTACAAAAGGGCGTTTGCAAGCGTCCCCTGCTTGTTCCCCGCCCCCGGATGAACCACCATCCCCTGCGCCTTGTTGACAACGATTACCCGATCGTCCTCGTACAGAACATCCAGGGGCAGATTCTCCGGCACAAGGAACGGGCTTTCCGCCTCGGCCCACGATAAGTCAAGCCGCTCCCCGCCTTTCAGGGGCCGGGAAACTTTTACCGCCTTGCCGTTAAGACAGGCCGTAAGACCGCGGGCCTTTATTTGGGATCGGGAAAGGATTTTAAGGTACTCACAGACGTAGCGGTCAAGCCTGAGCCCGGAAGGTATCGCTGCCTCCACGGTACAGGAAAAAGACGGCATCAGGGCTCTTCCGTTTCCAAACCGGGCGCGGGGTCTTCTTCCCCATGCAGGGGCGTGCGGATAATTATGGGAGTACCGGGCCCAAGTTCCATGATTTCCCGCGCAAGGCGGTTTCTTCTGTGCCGCACAATGCCGTGATCGACAACAGCGAGTACCACCGAGCTTGCGGCGGCAAGGCCAAGGATTCTGAACCGCTCTTCCTGACTATGCCCCGCCCCGCCGGGTGCTGTAAACGGCCACGGAGCGTAACGCATATCCCCATCGTTTAAGGCAAGGCGGTAGGTGTCGTAACTAAAGTGAGTAAAAAGGTACACGATTGGAAAGACGCCGAAGGCGATAATGCTGCCCCTGCGTAAATCCCTTGACCATTGGGGAAACCCGGTCATATCAAAATGAGAAGTTCCTCCCAATGCCGGATCAGCGCCCGCCGCCTGAGCCGGGAGGGCGGTAAGGGACGCGAAAACAAGAAGCGAAACCAGCGCGATTTTTTTCATGCTCCACGTTCTCCAAATAATGCGGTTCCTATCCGTACCATCGTTGACCCTTCCTCTATGGCTGTCTCAAAATCGCTTGTCATCCCCATGGAAAGACAGGGCCAGCCCCCCGCCGGAAAGCGCTTGGCAAGTTCGTCCCGGGCGGCGGCAAGTTCCCTAAAGGCCGAACGGACGGCGGCGGTATCGCCGGTAAAGGGGGCCATTGTCATAAGGCCTGAAGGCATAAGGCCGGGGAACGACAGCGCCCGTTCCGCCGCCCTAAAAAGGCTGTCTCTGCACACAAACCCCGCCTTGCTTTCTTCGCCCGTGCGATACTCCAATAGGATCATTAAAGGGCTTTCTCTGTCAATAGTCAAGCTCCCCAGCGTGTCAATAAGGGAATCCCTGTCCACCGACTGAACGCAGTCAAAAAGCGCCGCCGCGACCTTCGCCTTGTTGCGCTGAAGGCTTCCGACAAGGTGAAGTTCATGGCTGCCGTTACGGGCGTGGGTTTTCCAAAACTCAAGGAATTTTCCGGACGCTTCCTGAACCCGGCTTTCCCCGAATATCCGTATGCCGGCCTGCCACGCCGCCAGTACCGCGCGCGGCGGCTGAAATTTCGTTACCGCCATAAGACCTACGTCCCGCCTTTCCCGCCCGCTGCGCCGGCACGCCGCCTGAATCTTTTCTTCTATCTGTTCCAGCCTAGCGGCGATGCTATCTTTCACGCGAAACAATTTCCTCCAGAACCGCCGCGAGGGCGGCAAACTCGTCTATGCACAGGGTTTCCGGGCGGCGATCGTGGCGAATGCCCGCGCGGGCCAAAACCTCCTCCGCAATCCCCGCCTTTAGTATAACCGAAGAAGCGAATCTCGATAACGTGTTCTTTACCGTCTTGCGGCGGGAGGAAAAAAGGCCCCGGACAAGGGGGTAAAAAAGCCGGGGCAGATTGCGGCTGGGCAGCAGGTCAAGGCGCACTCCTTGGGAATCCACTTTGGGAGCGGGGTAAAACGAAGAAGGCTTTATTACCGGTAGGAGCTTTACGCTATAGACCGATGAGCAAAGCACGGAAAAAGAGGAATAGTCCGCCTGACTTGGCCCCGCCGCCATGCGCCGGGCGACCTCTCGCTGTACGGTTACTACCATGCGGGTAAAGAACCGCCCCTTTTCGATAAACTCCGCTAAAAGGGCGGCGGCGATATTGTAGGGCAGGTTTCCAAAAAGAAAAAGCTCTTTTTCCGCCGCCTCCCGCGAAAGAGCGGGCCATGTCTTTAGCGCGTCCCCTTCAACAAGGCGAAACCCGCCGCTTGAATCGAAAAATTCCCCAAGGGCCTTGGCGAACGCGGGGTCGATCTCGAAGGCCGTTACCTGCGCGCCCCGCTCTAAGAGCCCCGCCGTCATCGCGCCCAAGCCGGGGCCGATTTCCCAGACGTTGTCGCCGGGGCGCGGTTCCAGCGCGTCCAGAAGCCGGCTACGCACAGCGCCGTTTATCAGGAAATTCTGGCCGTGCCTCTTGCGCATCCCCAGTCCGCGCCCGTCAAGGAAGGCGCGGAGTTCCACAGGCGAATCGTAATTAAGTAAAGGACGCAATGCTGTTCCTGTATGCATTATCCCGCTTTTTTACAAACAGGACAAGAAGGCACAGAAGGCACGATACCGCCAAGACCGGGACGGGGTTTGAAACGGTAATCCCCGGAACCTGCCCGGCAAGGGAAACAAGGAAATCAAGACTGCGGTACAGCCATGTAAGGGCAACGTCAAAGAGCGTCCACAGGGGAAGGGGCAAGAACGCGGCGGCAAGGGCTCCAAGGGCGGCTATCATAAACAGGGAGCAAAGGGGGGCGGCAAGAAGTCCGGCGATAATTCCGATGGGTCTGAGCGAGCCAAAGTAGAACGCGACTATCGGGGCCGTGGCGATAAACGCTCCAAGGGAGGCGCAAAGGCCCTTGTTGACAAGTTCGGGAAGCCTTCCCCGCAAAAGGCTGTGAAAAGCCGCCCCAAGGGTAAGCATTCCGGTCAGGGCCAGATATGAAAGCTTAAACGACAGCGAAAGACCCGTCCCGCTCTGGACGACAAGCTGGATAATAAAGGCCATGCTCAGAATGGAAAGGGTGTTTTTCTTCAAGACACCCAAAACGGCGCAGGTTCCAATAAGGTACATTATGGCCGATCGCGTAAGTGATGGCTGAGAGCCCGCGACGAACACATAAAACACGATAAAGACGGCCCCAACAAGGGAGGCCCGGCGTATGCCCAAAGGACGGCGGATCAGGAAGGCCAGAATGGCTGAAATGACCGCCAAGTGCATACCGGAAAGCGCCAGTATGTATGAACAGCCTGAGTTAAAAAACGCTGCGGAAAACTCCGTGTCAAGGTCGTCCCGCATACCCAAAAGCAGGGCCGAGGCAAGCGCTCCCCACACCGGGACGGCCTCTCCGTAGCGTGTATCCGCGCGGCTCTGGAACTGTTCAAGCAGGGTCGTGCGCAGGCCGGTGCGGAACTGTTCGATCGCCGGGGCGGGGGTAACAACGTGAACCGACACGGCCCTGAACACGGGCCCCCGGCTGCCGTAGGACAGGATGCCGTCCGCGTATATTTCGCTGCCTCTGCCGAACTCTTTTAGGCGGGGAATGCTTTCCGGCTGGAAAAACACGGTAAGGTTCCCCCGCGCCGAGGCCCGCAGGCCGCCCTGTCCGGCGCTTCCCCGCAGTTCCAGCGTTCCAAGACCGGAGCCGCTTTGCAGGGATCGGGGGTCTTCCCGCAGTATCCCCGAAACGGCGATAACCTGTTCGGCGGGGATGCCTGTTTGAACCGGGCCGGGGGCGCTTCTTCGGGAGGCAATGCCCAGCGAAAACCCTGTCGCGGCGGCGACTACCAGAACGCACAGCTTGAAGAAAAGGGGCGGAGGGCCGGGGGCGGCGAAAAACAGGCGGGGGCTAAGGCGAAGTACCCTTAGAAAACTGACGGCGGCTACGAGCGTGAAAAGCAGGCCGAAAAAAAGGAACAATCCGCCGGGGCCGGAAACAAAAAAGGGATAGCCGTAGTAGGAAACCGCCATTCCCAGTGCGGCGAAGACCGGCGGCGCGAGGATCGTTCTGGCGGAAGATGGGGCGCTGGCTGTCATTACCGCGTCTCCGGCTAGGCCGGGGTTCCCATGCTGTCTGAGTCCTCGTTATCAGCAAGAACGGCAAAGGCATCGGCTGCCATTTCTTCCGCTTCCTCTTCCAGCACCCTGAAGGGCAGTTCTTCCTCTTCTTCCGGAAGCGTGCCGAATACTTCCCCCAGAATTTTATTGCGAATTTCTATGGGCAGAGGGTCTGCTTCGACATGAAGGGTAGACCGGTTCAAATCCTCTTTGAATTCGGCCGAGCGGACAGTGCCGCTCATGGTGATAGGGGTATTGCCAAGGGCAAACTGTACTTTCAGCCGCATATTCGGCCATGCCATTCCCCCGATTGTTATGGCGCAGCCGGTGTCGGAAAGGTCTTCCAGAAAGCACTTTAGGCCGGGATTAGCCTCGATTTTGCCCGCTTCTTCATCGCTGGCCAGGGGGTAAAGAAAGGCGGGCTTGTGCAGCTTCATGCGGATGGATTTTCGCTTCTGGGTTCTGAAAAGGGCCTCGGAGTGGGCTAGTTTCAGGGATGCCAAGCCCTTTGAAAACCCTTCGTCATGGACTTCCGAGTCAAAGACGTACCCTGCGTCATCTGTCCGCCAAAAGTACACGGAGACTTTGACGCCCTGCCAGGAAAACGACTGGGTAATTTTACTGTTTGTGGGGCGCGATATGGTAAGATAGTTGTTGGTGTTTTTTATCACCTGAGACTTAAAGACTCCGGTTCCGGGCACAAGAATCCGCAGGGCCTGTCCGTCGCCGATCTGCCGGGAATTGGAAATGCCGTTTTTTATCCGGGGCTTTTCCATTTCGATTTTTTTGCGGAAGTCGTACAGTTTTGAAAGAAAGCTCTGATTCGCCTGATCGTTAATCTCGCCCGAAAATTGCATGCTTTTTACGAGGGATCGTATGCCTTGATCCAGTTGAGTCTGAGACCAGAAAAGGGAGGAGGGCTCCTCCAGCTTGGATTTGACGGCAAGCTGGCGCAAAAGTTCGATTTCCCGGAAGGAAAAGCCTGAATCCTTGCCTTTGGCGTAGAATTGTACCCAGCCGGTTCTTTCCTTACCGGTGAGTGAAAGAACAATCACCAGAATTCCCGCGACAATAACTATGACGATCAGCGTAGGTAGCACTTACTTAATTCCCTAATTACTTAATTCCCTTAACCGATATCTTCCTTGTATAATGATACTCAAATTCTTAACGGCTGTCAAAGTCCTTGAGTTTTTCAAGCGCAGCGATAAGGAGAAAACCGCGCCCTATGGAAGCCCTGATACTGTACTTCGTTATTTTCTTCCCCGGCATATACGCCCCTCCTTCCCCTGACTGGCTGGTCAACGGCGCTGGGGCGGCAGGGACGATACCGTTCTCCATTGCCCAACAGGCCGGGCGTATGCTGACCTATACTCTGCCTTCCCTGGCCCTGCTGTTGTACCTTATTTCCAGAGGGGAAGACCGCCCCGCCCTTAAAGCAGCCGCCCCGCATAGGCGGGATATGCTTCCGTTCGCGGCCGGCCTTCCCTGCCTTATCATTATCGGCCTGTTTGTGTCTTTTCTCGGTTCGCATTTCGCGGGAGCCGCGCCGCCTTTGCGGGTAGAGGGCCCATCCGGTGTTCCGGGCTGGTTTGTGGTGGTTTTGGTGTGTTTGAGTGCGGGTTATCTGGAGGAGATATATTTCAGATATTACCTGTTGTCCAGAATGGAACAGGCTATTCCCCGGACGGCGGTCAGGGTGCTTTTTTCGACTGTCCTTTTCGCCGTTATTCACGCATCCCAAGGGTCGTGGGGGATACTAAACGCCGCGATTGCGGGGCTTTTTCTGGCGGCGCTCTTTCTCCGCTTCCGCTCCCTGCACGGGGTGGCGTGGGCCCACGCGGGGTATAATGTGTTTGTGTACGCGATGGGGGCGGCGGGGGTTGGGGCTGGCGGCGCTTGACAGATACGATGCTGCATCGTATGCTTTATCGTATGAAAGTAACCGCAATAATATCTGACGATCTGATTAGCGCTGTAAAGGAATATACCCGGGGTTCTACAGTTACTGAGGCAATAACAATTGCCTTAAAGGACTGGGTAGATTTGTACCATGTCAGGGAATTGAACAAGCGCATTAGCCAGAACCCGGTACACATAAGTAACGGGCAGAGTATCAGAGAAGTAAACCGGACATGATAATACTTGATACGTCTGTCTGGATTGAGCACCTTAAAAACAACAAAGATTTTTTTCCAAAAGTCAGCAAGTATTTGGAACGCAGGGAAATATTGGCGGTAGAATGTGTTTTTGGTGAATTACTGCAAGGAGTTAAAAGCAAAGCCGAAGAAAAAATTATTCTAAATTTTTGGAACCATTTGCCAAAGGAAAATTATGATAATATCATGATTGAGGCTGGGGTCTATTCCGCTGAGAATAAGTTGTTTGATCATGGGGTCGGCTTAATAGACGCAATAATATTGATGCATGGAATAAAAAGCAATTCAAAAATATGGACTTTGGACAATAAGTTCTTGAGAATAATACCGGAGGGAATGAAATACGGCGCATAAAAAAGGCCCCCCACATGGAAGGGGCCTTTTTCCGGTTTAACTACAGTAGTGCTCGTTTTAGAACGCCCTGATTTCCAGGCCAAAGCCGATGACGTGAACCGCTCTATCCATAGGATTCGATGATCCAAAATCAGGCAAGCGCAATTCGTATTGCATATACAAAAGCGCAGGGCCTGTAAGCATCAATTCAAGGGCAGGCCGCAGTGCCATGTCCATTGTGGTAAAATGATCCGGGGATTCTATCATTGCCCTAAAGGAAGCGGTCAAGTTGGGGTTGATTCTGTAGGCGACACCGGGGCCAAACATTACTTCTATGTCGTTTATGTCCGGGTTGCCAAAGAGCCGTTGGCTTGCGATAAGGCTGACGCTGAGGGGCCACGATATTCTGTAGCCAACCCTTTGGTGCATCTGGAGCTGACCCCCAAACCCCTGAACGCGAGTGTCCCATGTAGAAAGGTTTTCGGCATAAAGCTTAAAGCCCGCCGACAAATCGTGAAGGCCCACAAAGCCAAAGGCAGGAACATTGACGCCAAACAGGGTGCTGACATTCCATCCCAAGTCATAGGCGAAAAGCGCGGAAAAATGGGGAGTAACCCATGTGCCGCCAAATATCATCCGCTGGGCAACCTGCTGAAAGTCGTAGCTGTCGGCCCTGAATGCGGCCCCAACAGTCAGGCCCTGTATGGGCGTACTGTACGTAAAGCGGAACCCCGGCACCCTCATATTATCCCCGGTGAGTTCTGGAAGGTCAGAGTCCAACTGCATAACCCATATACCATCGGCAAAATTACCCATTGAAAGACGCAACGTGTCGTTTGCAGAGGCTAGGCCGTTAAAATCGACCCATCCGTAAATTCCCCTTACAATAAATTGTCCGCCGCCCGGCATATTCTGAAATCTGGTAACAAGCCGTGCCCCGTAGTTGTCCCTTGTAACCGTTGCCGAAAGGTCAAAGCGCGGGGAGCCATAATCACGGTGAGTGGTAGTAATTGATTCATCAAGGCTGGGGCGGTTGGGGTTTGTCAATTCGACACCAGCATATACTTCCCCGCTGAACGTAAGCTGGGCCACAGCGCTGCCCGCCAAAATGCTGAACAGCAAAGAAAAAATAATTGCTTTCTTCATAATTTAATTTCTCCTTACAAGCCCATGCCCAAGGCGTTGCGGGCTGCGGTAGTTAATCCGTTTACTGTGCCGGTGGCACCGGAGAAAGCATCTATTCCATGAGTATAAAGGGGAAGAATAGGAGGAATCCTGTGGTTTCCCCTAACATATCCCAGCCAAGCCCCCACGGGCATATCCGCCCAATCTGGACTATCATGGTGCTCAGCGTGAACTTCCATAAGTACCCCGTTAGTGAAGTAGAAACCAACAATAACATTGTTATAGTGGCCCATTGCTTCAGCCGAAAGCCAGCCATTTGTAGCAGGAGGCACTACGATTGGCGTACTACCTCCGATGTCGTCGATAACGTCGTATGGATCAAATTGAATGGGACAAGCGGCGAATAACAGGCCCAATGTTAAAATGACAACCGCCAGATACGATAATTTTCTTGTCATTATTCTCTCCTGTAATATGTTGTAATTGCCAGTCTTAAAAAAGGGCTGCCCTTGCTTTGCGGACAGCCCCCAGCCCAGAGGGGGGAGACCCCCTCTGTAAAGACGTATTCCTTACTGGTTAAGCTGGTTAAACGGAACCGCAGGTATATCTACGCCGGGCACAACAACAGGAAGCGTGTGGGATATACCAAGGATGCTCCGCGCCGCGTGTAAGCCAGCAAGCGCGCCTACCGTAGGATACAGCGTAATAGAAGTACCGCCGCCATACAGGTACGCAAAGAAAGAGCGGTTGGCTACCCCTCCGGCAGCGTACAGGTTGCGGATTATGTCGGCTTCGACAGCAGGCAGTACATTACCTACGCTAAAGGGCGCAGTATACCCGGTTAAACCACCCCCGGCCCTTGGAAGTTCGTTCCTGAGTACCCGGCCCCACATATCAGTAGCCAAGCCGCCCGTGGAATCGAAGGTAGATTGATATACCCTGACCGCCCAGAAGGGCCCTTCGTTAAAGCGTACAAGGTTGGCATTGGCGACACCCGTGGGTTTGCCGTCAAAGGGTATCCTGTTGGGATGGCCTTCAAGCGTAAGAGGATCTACCCAATCGCCGTCACCCAAGGCTAATGCTACCGCCGCATCGTAGGTCTGTACCTCGGTTACGAAATCGGTGATCGCTGTTCCGGTAAGCCCCATTGCGGCGGCAAGATCGGCAAGCGTATCGCCTCTTACGAGCTCTCCCCTACGGGGATCGCCTGCAGTCAGATAACCATGAACCGCTTCCAGTGCGGCCCGCCTTGTCTGCCCTGCTCCAATACCAGAGGGATTAATAGCGACATTACCATGACCATCGGCCGGAAGCCCAAGATGGCCATCGGCAAAAATCGCCCAGACTGGCCAGTTGCCGCCGTTAATCATGTCCCATGCGGTAGCGTTCGATGCCCAGAGGTTTTCAGGCCTGAAGCGAAGCCCATCGCCATTCACCATAATCTGTGCGGCACGCCACATGGGAGACGTAAATGACAGACCGCCACGGAAGGCAAAAGCGTTGCCCCAAGGCTGCCCGCCTACGGTAATATCAGCCAGATGGTGAGACAGGGTTGCCCCAAATAACGCGCTGTAATTGTCATGTATAGCGGCGCCAATTTCCATAGCCATTAACACGCCGGTTCCATAACTGTTTACCCGCACGATAGGCGCGAATTGGGCAGCTATGGGATTGGCGGCGGCAAGTCCGGAAGAAACTTGCTGTTCAGCGGGCATATTCATAAAGCCGCCCGTGGTAAGGATAACTTTCCTGGCTGCGATTCTTTGTTCCGGCCCGGTAGGATTGCCCAAAACAGGGTTACCGCCGCGGTGCGCGCCTGCAGCTGCGCCGAGCGGCGCTCCGCCCGGGGTGGTTCCTACTACCTCGTTTGTCCTAACGCCGATAACTTCGTTAGCCGCATTCGTAATCAATTCCATTGCCTGCTCGTCTAAGCGTATTTCAGCAATATTGTTGTTTTGAATCCGGTTCATGACGGTGGTTACGTGTTGCGCTTCTCCGATTGATGCGGTGGCGTTTGCTCCTCCCGCTCCGCGAAGCCTTGCCCAAGTGCCGACTGTCCTCATTTGCCGGGCAAGCGTAAACATTTTGTGCCAGTTGGGATAGTATGCGCTAAGAGGGAGATAAGCCGCGGCATTAACGTCCGTGGTACCACCCTGAAGTGTAGTTCTGTACGCAGTTCTCCATGCGCCAAATTCAGATATTGCTCCGGCTACGCCATCGGCGTTTACAATGGGTGCAACTCCGGGGAGGTTATTGGCTGCGGAAGTGTTGCTAATTCCGCCCCATGTGTGCCTTTTTTCAAGCAACAGCACACTCAGGTCGTTCCAGTTTGCGGGATCTGCCGCAAAGGGGTCAACATTGGCAGCCACATGTGATGTGGGGGTAAGATGCTCCCGTCCAGCAGACCTTGCTCCGATAACGGCGACAGAACCGGAAATTCCGGCTCCAACTACGACGACATCATACGCTTGGGTAAACGGATAGGTGGCCCCAGTTCCACGAGCAGACCAGTCGCTGTAATACGGGCCGGACACTGCCTGCACCCACACTGCGTACAGAGTCTCCCTAGTAAGCCCGGTAACTGTTACCGACGTAGCGGTATGAAGGCCGGCCCCAAAGTAGGTGTAGCCTACCAGCGGGTCAACGCTCGTGGCGCTAAACCGTATCCGGTAGCCTTGCACGATATAGTCAGCCGGGGCATCCCATTCTACCAGCAGGCTGTCGTCCGCGCCAATAACACTGCTGACGGTAAGAACTGTTACCGAGCCTGGCTGGGAAAAGAGCGCCGGTATGGCGGATACCGGAGGATACGACCAGCTAGTCCATACATCGTAGGCATTCACGGCCCGTACCTGAAACTCGTAGGTAACGCCGTCAACCAGCCCGGTAAAGAGCATTGTTGTTGCGGTTACCGGAGTGGGAGCGTCCACTACCCAACTCCCTGTGGGAAGATAGCGGAATTGTACCTCGTACTCTACAGCGTTCGCCGAGGCATCCCATGTCAATTGAACTTGACCGGAGTATCCGGTGGCGGCTGCCTGTACGTTTGCGGGGATAGCGGCAGGGTTTGGTGTGGGAGATGCCTCGTAAGGGGCGCTCCATGCGCTTATGCCCGATGTGTTCACTGCCCGCACCCACACGTAGTAATAGTCGAAGTTGGTAAGTCCGGTAATCGTGTGATACAAGCCGGTGATGGTGGGGATTATCGTTTTGTCCCCTTCATCTACTTCCTCGTCCGGGTCAGCGGGAACCGGAGCCCATGCCAGATCGTAGGAAACGGCCCGTGCTGCCGCTCCCCACGTTACGGTTAGTTCCCCTGAATCGGGTTCCACTGCCGTTATTACCGGCGTTTCCGGCGGGAGCAGCGCAGCCTCTCCGCCGCCGCCATTGTTGCCGGGACACCCGGCAAGAACCAGTGCGCCAGCCAACAGTACGGCAAGCAAAACCGTAAGTCTCGCTGGGTTTAGAAATTTCCTCATAAAGAACCTCCTGAAAATGTTTTTACGAGCATACGCCCGCAAATGTTCAATTTCTCCAACACTGCAATATTCGTATTATGCTCATGTTAATACCGCAATTGAGATATTTATCTTAATATAAACACGTCAATCGCAATATTGTCAAGTAAAAAATACTTAAATTGCGGTATTTTTCAAAAAAATGGTTGATTTTAAGGCAAATTTGAGGGCTGAAATTGGTTAAAATCTGCTTGCTGACGAAAAGAGACAATGTGTATATATTGAACACAGTGAGTTGTTCAAAAGTACGCATGTCTTTGCGTGGCGGAGGAAGGTATTCTATCCAGCAATGCCCCGCTGCGCGTGAGCCATCACGCACAATGCGCGGCGGGGGGCAATTGACTTTTTTCAAAATCCGGGTACACTGGTAAGGGTTAGGAGTGTATATGGCATTAACCAAAGAAAAAGTGAGTTCCATTGTGAATAAATTCGGGAAAAACGAAAAGGACACCGGAACTTCGGAAGTGCAGATTGCCCTGCTTACCGAGCGGATAAACCAGCTTACCGAGCATTGTAAGCAATTCAAGAAGGATAAATCCAGCCAGCGGGGACTGTTGATCCTGGTCGGGCAGCGCCGCAGGATGTTAAAGTATATCCAGCGCTATAATCTGGAAAAATACCGCGCGATAATCAAAGAGTTGGGCTTGCGCAAATAGCGAATAAACGTAAGGAATTTATGCTTCAAAAAGTAACATTTGAAATTGCCGGCAAGGAACTCGTCCTTGAAACCGGCAGAATCGCCAGACAGGCCAACGGCTCTGTTTTCGCGCGATACGAGGGCTCCGCTGTAATAGCCACAGTCTGCGCCTCGTCGGAAGCGGTGGAGGGCATGGATTACGTCCCCCTGACCGTTGATTACAACGAAAAGTACTACGCCGCCGGGAAAATCCCCGGAGGGTTCATCAAGCGGGAAAGCCGGCCCAAGGACAAGGAAATCCTTATTTCAAGGCTCATCGACCGGCCAATGCGGCCCCTCTTTAACATAGCCGTTGGCCGGGAAATACAAGTCGTTCCCACCACCGTCTCCGCCGATCAGGTAAACCCCCCGGACATACTGGCCATTATCGCCGCTTCTGCGGCCGTGCATATTTCGGACATACCGTTTAACGGCCCGATGGCCGGGGTGCGGATATGCCAAGTGGGGGATGAACTTGTAATAAACCCCACCTACGAGCAGATAGGAAAATCCACGCTGGAGATTGTTGTCGCCGGAACAAAAGAAGGAATCACCATGGTAGAGGGGGGGGCCGCCGAGGTAAGCGAAGACCTTATGATGCAGGCTCTGGAAAAAGCCCACGCCATGATTATCGAGCTGTGCGGCCTTCAGGAAAAACTGCGGGAACTTGCCGGAAAGCCGAAATTCCCCCTTACCGAAGTCCCCTACAGCCTTGAAAACAAGGACGCAATCCGATCCGCCGCCTATCCCCGGCTGGAGGCCGCCTGTTTCATCAAGGGAAAGCTGGAGCGCCACAGCGCCATCGCGCAAGTAAAAAGCGAAACCGCCGCCCAGTACGCCGCCCAGCTAGAGGACGAGAAGCAGAAAAAGCTTTTTGACGCTCTTTTTGAGGACATGCAGTACGACGTTCTTAGGCTGGCGATACTTGACAAGGGCCTAAGGCTTGACGGACGGGGAACCGAGGACATTAGGGACATTGCCTGCGAGGTAGGCATCCTTCCCCGGACTCACGGCTCGGCCCTTTTTACGCGGGGCGAAACCCAGTCCCTCGTGGTAACCACCTTGGGCACGGTGTTTGACGAGCAGGTGTTTGACGACATAGACGGGGACAAGCGGGAACACTTTATTCTTCATTATAACTTCCCGCCCTATTCCGTGGGCGAAGTTGGGCGCATGGGCACGGGCCGCCGGGAAATCGGGCACGGCTATCTGGCCCGCCGCTCTCTGGAAGCGATGGTTCCGGGCAAAGATGTGTTTCCCTACACCATCCGGGTCGTGTCGGAAATTATGGAGTCAAACGGCTCATCCTCTATGGCATCGGTCTGCGGGGGAACGCTCGCCATGCTCCATGCCGGTGTGCCCATGAAGAAGCCCGTGGCGGGCATCGCTATGGGGCTTATCACCGAAGGCAGCGCCCCCGGCTCCCGCTACGCCGTTCTTTCCGATATTCTGGGCGATGAAGATCACTTAGGCGATATGGACTTCAAGGTTGCCGGTACTGAAGCCGGAATTACGGGCTTTCAGATGGACATCAAGATCGCCGGGGTAAACTCGGAGATTATGCGGAAGGCTCTGGATCAGGCCAAGCGCGGGCGGCTTCATATCCTTTCGATCATGAACAGCACCATCAGTAAGCCTGTCGAGGCCATTAGCGAGTTCGCCCCCAAGATCGTAACGCTCCGCATAGACATTGACAAAATCGGCGCGCTTATCGGCCCCGGCGGCAAGAACGTCAAGGCCCTGTGCGAGCAGTACAGCGTGAAAATCAACACCGACGACGATGGAACCGTAACCATCTTCGGCAAAACCGCCAAGGACGCCGAAGAAGCGAAAACGGCGGTGCTTGGAATAGTGCTTGACCCGGAGATGGGCAAGATTTATAATGGAACTGTACGGCGCGTTATGGATTTCGGCGCTTTTGTAGAGATTCTTCCGGGCAAGGAAGGCTTGGTGCATATCAGTAAGCTTTCCCGCCAGCGTGTCGCTCAGGTAACCGATGTGGTAAAGGAAGGGGACAAGATACAGGTAAAGCTCCTTGAAATTGACAAAATGGGGCGGCTTAACCTTTCCTACATTGACGCTATCGACCCCGACGGAGCCAGTACCGAAGATGCCGGGTATCGTGAGTACCGGGAGCCCCGCGGACGCGAGTATCGTGACCGGGATCACGGGCGGGATCGGGACGGCAGGCGGGATTCCCGTCGCCGCTAGGTTGTGGCTTGCGAGCGGGAAGGCGGAGCCGGGACAAACGGCCCCCTTCTGCGGGTACGGAAAAAAAGCCCCCGTGTGGAGCTTCCCCGGTACGAGACTTCCGGGGCCGCCGGGATGGATGTCCGGGCTTTTATGGACGGGGAGCTAACCCTAGCTCCCCTGGAACGGGCGAAAATACCCACGGGGCTCTTTATCGAGGTTCCCGCGGGGTACGAGGCCCAAATAAGGCCCCGTTCGGGACTTGCCTTCCGTTCGGGGGTTACTGTGGTGAACGCTCCGGGAACCATTGATTCGGATTACCGGGGCGAGGTGGAGGTGATACTGATTAATTTTGGTAACGAGCCCTTCACGGTTAAAAACGGTGACAGGATCGCTCAGATGGTAATTTCCCCGGTTATTCACGCCCGCGTGGTCGAGGCGGATGCCCTTTTCCCGACAGAACGGGGAGCCGGGGGATTCGGTTCTACCGGGGTGTAGGAAGGGGGCAGCATGGATCGCACCGGATGGGAATCGCGCGTTGAGGAAGCGGCGCTCTCGTGGGACGGCAAATTTACAGCCCCGGCAGCGCCTTCATCTGTGGGCAGGGCGATTTCGTGGACATTGTTCAGGTATCTTGTAAAGGACATTCTTTTTTCCTTCTCGGTAGCCTTACTCTTTTTCTTTTTCGTCTTTTTCGTCAACCATTTGCTCCTTATGGCGCAGGAGATTTTGACAAAGCAGGTTCCGCTGTACCAAGTCGCCCTGCTTGTCCTGTTCGGACTGCCTTCGGTCGTAGCTATATCCGCCCCCTTCGCCTCTCTTATGGGAACCCTTATGACTGTGGGAAGGCTCAGTTCCGCCAACGAAATCCTTGTCATGCTCGCTTCGGGCCTTTCCTACCGGGTGGTTTTCATTCCCGCCATTGCCGTGGGGTTTTTCATATCCATCCTTTCGTTCTTGGCTAACGATATACTGCTTCCGGCGGGGACAATTCAGTTTGCGCGGCTTTACCGCAGAATTCTCGTTTCCACCCCGGCGCTGGAACTACAGCCCAACTCGGTTAAGCGTTTCAGAGACACGGTTGTCGTAATGGGCCCGGTAAACGGCAGGGAAATAGACAATATCCTGATTCTGGACAGAACCGGCGACGGGCAGCGCCGGGTCATTATGGCTCAGAGCGCCGAACTCAGGGACGCCGGCAGGGACGGACTTAGCCTTGACCTTTCAAACGTTTTTGTCAAATCCTCAAGGGAGATTGTCAGGAACGATTACGACTACGCCTTTAGTTCTTTCCTTCGCTACTGGGTTCCTCAGGAGGATTTTATTCAGGCGCTGACCGCCATAGGGCCGAGGGAAATGAGTTCCGTTGATCTAAGGCGGGAAATCGTGGTCAGGACGCAGGATCAACAGCAAAGGATTGACGGGCGCAACACCAGAGTTCTGGCGCAGGCGCTCAACCTTGAAAACAGCCTTAGGATGGGATCGCAGGACGCCTCGTGGAACCGCAGGGAAAGTTACTCCAACGTGTTCGCCCGCGAGTATCAGGCGGTGGCGGCAATGCGGGCCGAGCGGGGCCTTCTTATCCACAGGCTTGAGTTTTATAAAAAGTTTTCCATACCTTTTGGCGCTCTTACCTTTGTGTTCCTTGCCGTGGGCTTGGGGCTTTTGGCGAAAAAAAGCGGCTTGGCTGTGGGCTTTGTCTTCGGCCTTGTTATTTCGTTCATATACTGGGCGTTGCTTTTGGCGGGGCAAACTGTGGGCATAGGCTTTGGGCACTCGCCGTTCTGGTCTATGTGGCTGCCTAACATCCTTGCGCTTTCCATCGGGCTTGTCCTGTGCCTTGTAAGGATACGAAGGTGATACTGGATCGCTACCTTGTAAAGCAGTTTGCTCCGGTTTTCTTCGTAGCCGCCGCCATGTTCATGCTGCTCCTTACGCTCGTAGACCTTTTCGCCCACTTGGTGCGCTACCTTAACAACGAAGCTCCGGCGCGGGAAATACTTAGGGCCAGTTTTTACTTTTTGCCCCAAAGTTTTTCCTACGCCCTGCCCATTTCCATGCTGTTCGCCTCCGCCTATACCTTGGGAGAGCTGTACTCCCGCAACGAATTGACTTCGGTTTTCGCTTCCGGCATTCCTTTCTGGCGTTTCAGTATGCCGCTGGTGGTTATTGGTATCGCCGCCTCGGTGTTTTCGTTTCTTTTTGACGATAACGCCGTTGTTCCCACAATGCGGATGAAGAACGAACTGACAATGGTTCTTTTGAACCAGCAGCGCCCCGAACACCGCTCGGATATTGTCATACGGGCGCGGCAGGGAAGCCTGATATACGCCGTGGATTTTTTCGATAACCACGGGCAAATCCTAAACGGCGTGAACATTATCGAACAGGACGAGGACGGGCGCTTTATTTCGCTGATACGCGCGCCTCAGGCGGTGTGGAACACGGATCATTGGGCCTTTGTAAACCCCGTAATTTACGAGTGGCGGGAGGGGCTTTTGTACTTCCGGACGCTGGAAAGCACAAACGAGTTCCGCGAAGCGCCCGACATTTTCAGAAGGAACATGGTGGACGTAGAAGAACTCCGCGCCAGAGACGCCCGCCTGTTGGTAGAGGACTTACGGGCGCTGGGGCAGCCGTTTACGCACGCCCTTGCCAATTACCATCACCGTTTTTCCTTTGCCGCCGTTCCCTTTGTCGTCATTATCCTGTCGCTGTCTATGGGGGGGCGGTTCAAAAAGAACATATTGCTTATGAGCCTGCTTTCAAGCCTTGTGGCGGCGGTTGTTTTTTACGTTTCTGAAATGATAAGCATGATGATGGCCCAGTCCGGCTATATCCATCCCTTTACCGGGGCATGGTTTCCGGTGATACTGTTCACCATTATCGGGGTGGCGCTTTTGCGGACAGCGAAAACCTGATGCCGGACAGCATTTTTACCATACAGCGCCGGGACGCTTCCTGCGCCGCAAGAACGGGAATACTGGAACTGCCCCACGGCCCGGTGCAAACCCCGGTGTTCATGCCTGTGGGAACCAACGGAACCGTCAAGGCCCTTACGAAGGAAGACCTTGGCGAAATCGGCTTTCAGATCATCCTTTCCAACACCTACCACCTGTATCTGCGGCCCGGCATGGAAGTGCTTTCCGGGGCCGGGGGGCTTCATCAGTTTACCGGATGGGACAGGAACATCCTTACCGACTCCGGGGGGTTTCAGGTCTTCTCCCTCGCCCCGTTCAGGAAAATCACTCCGGAAGGAATTAAGTTCCGCTCGCATATAGACGGTTCCTATCATTTTCTTACGCCTGAAAGCATCGTAGAATTGCAGGCGAAGATGGGAAGTGACATACAAATGCAGCTTGACGTGTGTACAAGCTGGGGCGTTTCCTACAAAGAGGCGGAAAAAGCGCTGGAAACCACTTCTCTTTGGATGGACAGGGCGAAAAAGACGTGGGACGAACAGCGGGGTAACGGGTATGGCGGGCAGTTTTTCCCCATTGTGCAGGGCAATTTTTTCCGGGAACTCAGGCAGCGGAGCGCCGAGCGGGTTACGCAGGCGGGGCCGCCGGGAATTGCGATAGGCGGGCTTTCTGTCGGGGAGCCTGCGGAGGCTTTTTTTGAATACCTTGCCTTTACCGCCGCCCTGTTACCGGAGGCTTTGCCCCGTTACGTTATGGGCATCGGTACGCCTGAGTATATCCTTGCTGCCATAGAGCAGGGCATTGATATGTTCGATTGCGTGTTTCCAACCCGTAACGGGCGCAACGGTAATGTGTTTACAACTAGGGGGGCGTTTGCGCTGAAAAAGGCCGAAAACCGCCTTGATTTTTTGCCGATAGATGAAGAGTGCGCCTGTAAAGTCTGCCGCTCGTATTCAAGGGCCTATTTGCGGCACTTGTTCAAGAGTCAGGAGATACTGTGTTCGATACTGGCGAGCTTTCACAACTTGCATTTCCTGCACGAGCTTGTCAAAAGTTCAAGGCAGGCGATTACGGAGAACCGCTTCGCGGCTTTTAAAAAAGAGTTTCTGGCGAAGTACGGGGGAGGCCCCGCAGGAGGATAGATCATGAGGATACTGCCGTTGTTTTTGGCGCTGCTTGTAGCGCCGTATTTTTCGCCGCTGGCATGGGCTGGCGAAGGGTCGCCGCCGCCGGAAAGAACCGTGGACGAGCGCCGTCTGGACATTCTGCGCTTTGGAACCGAGACGGAGGTGGCCAACCTTATCCAGACCCTTAGAAGCGAAAATGACACTTCCTTTGACGGGGAACTTATCGACATTGCCGGGAATACCCGGAACCGGAGTATCCTGACCGGGCTCTTCGTTTTTTTTGGCGAAGCGGAAAGGCCGGGGCTTGAAGATCGGGCTATACGGGCTGTTGTGGAACGGGATTATGAGACAAATGAGGTGGTTCTTGCCGCCATAGATTACCTTGGCTGGCTGGGCGTGGCGCAGTCCATAGACGCGCTAAAAGAGCTGATCAATTCCCGTGAAACCCGGTTCCTTAACAATGCGATCCGCGCCTTAGGCAGGGCGGCGAGGGGAGGGGAGCGGGAGCTGCCTCCGCAGGCCAGCGGCGATGATGTTCTTGCCGAAGGCGAGGAGTACGCCGGCGGGGAGCATACCGGCGCAGGCTATGCCGAAGGCGCTGGCGGCGATGATGTTCTTGCCGAAGGCGCGGAGTATGCTGGCGATGATGCCGGCTACGTGGCTGGCGGGCATACCGCTGTCGAACATTCCGGGCGGGAACAGTCTGACTTGGCGGCGCTGTTCCTTCTTGATTACTTTAATAACCGCAGTCCGGCAAACGAGACCCAGCGGGAAATAGTTGTCGCCTTGGGCGAGACACGGTCAAGGGAAGGGGTTTCGTTTCTTATTGATATAATCAGAAACGAGACCGAGCGGACGGTTCTTCGAATGTCGGCCCTTGACGCTATTGCCACAATAGGGGCCCAAGAGGGGATGGACGCGGTTATCGAGGCGGTTTCTACAGCCGATCCCAGTGTGCGTTCTTCCGCCGTTGCCGCCCTTGGCCCTTTTTCCGGCGAGGAAGTGGAACGGGCCATACTGGACGCTTTCCGGGATTCCTATTTCCGCACCCGCCTTGGGGCGTCCCGCGCGGCGGGGCAGCGCCAGCAGGCAAGCGCCGTTCCCTTCCTGCGCTTTAGAGCGGAGAACGACGAGGCTGTCGCAGTACGGGAGGCGGCGATACGGGCGCTTGGGGCCATAAACAATGACGAGGCCATGAGCGTTCTTGACTCGCTCTTTTCCAACCGCAGGAATTCGGACGGGGTGCGGGTTCTGGCGGCGGATATGCTGTTACGCAATGACGCCGACACCTACAGTACCCGTGTTGTCGTGGAACTGGACTATGCGAACAGTAGAAGGCAAACGGCCCTTTACAACGGGTTTATCAGGGCGCTGACAACCGCCCGATCGGATTCCCTGGAGGGCCTTGCCCGGCGGTTTATCACGGGCGGCGGCGTTATTGAAACGGCCCTTGCTCTGGAACTGATTCTTAACAATGAGTTTCTGCATCTCGCGGATGATGTCCGTGAACTTCTGGACGAAAGAAGAAGCGGGGCTGGCCTTGCCCGCCGTGCCCGGATTACGCTGGAACGGCTTGGCCTTGAAGTGGAGGTTGACACATAACATGAACGTACTGGGACGTGATCCACGGCAACACGGCGGAAGAAACGGCCCGTGAAAAATACACCTGTTCGGTGATAAAGCGCCTCGGCATAGCGTGTTTTTTGTTTCAGGGTAAAGGTCAAATTAAACCGCTGCCCCTGGAAACACGGAAATTCATAAAAGATTGCGCCAAATTCCTTGATTATTTTTTTATTTCTACTAGTATTTATGTAGCAATTAAAAATCTAAAGGGATGGAGGGCTATCATGCTTCCACGGACAGAGGCTTTCAGAAAGCCGGGAAAATATATTTTTTTCGCCGTATTTTTTATTTTTACATCCGGGCTGAACGCCCAGACGCGGTATGAATTTCCGTTAGGGGATTTTTGGGCGCTGGACGCGGGCATCGGCATGAGCGGCATTCTGGTGGACGGCCTCTCGTTTCAGGCAGTTATCGATCCCAAGCTCTGGCTTTCGCCGCGCCTGATGGTTGGAAGCAGGATGGGCATAAACTACAGCACGGAAGATGACCGTGACAATCTGCTTGCGTTTGAGGGGCAGGTCTATTTGCGCTGGAACTTCCTCCACCTTGGCAGGCAGGAAAATCCTGTCAACGTTTTTCTTCAGGGCGGGCTTGGTTTGGTTTCTGTGTACAGGGGAAGCGGAGCCAACCCTTTCAATGATGTAACAAGAACCAGAGGGTCGCTGATGTTTGACGGTGCCGCCGGGGTAACCATCCCCCTGTCCAGCCGGTGGCATATCGAGCCTTCGGCGCGCGCGGGTTATCCGCATATTTTCGGCATTTCCCTGACCGCCGGATACAAGTTCCCCCTGCCTCAGGCGACGCGCAATTTACGGGCAGAACCAAGGGTTGAATATGTCGAAGTCGCGCGGACGGTTCCCGCCAGCGAGCTTGTCAGCCGCGTCATGATTTCAGCGATTGAGTTTATTTTGTTCGGGCCGGACATTGGAATTTACAATGTGGGAATTGACTGGGACGCGCAGCAGCTAAATGAGCTTGTTCTCGACTATACCGCGCGCGCGCTTCTGGAAAACCCCAACTATCGGGTCAGGATAGAAGGCCACGCCAATCCGTACACGATAAACCACAGCGAGATTAACGAGCTTATGACGCTCAGCGCGATGCGATCGGAAGTCGTTGCCGAACAATTGCGCGGCAGGGGCGTGCCGGATGATCAGATAGTTGTTATCTCTTTCGGCGGAACAAGGACTGTCACCAACGAGTGGGATATCAGGAACAGGAACCGCCGTGTCGAGATGATACTTATTCAGGTTGGCGCGGAATAATGGCGGCTAACGCCGGCAAGCAATTAAAAAACGCAAGGAAGGTACACAATGATAAAAAACATCAAAGGCAAGCGCGCATACGCGGCTTTGGTTCTGGTGGCGCTAGCGGGCGCTTTTTTCGCGGCGTGCGAAAACCCAATCATCGAAACATGGTGGCAAGAAACTCAGACGATATACCTCCATTCTGATCCCGCTATAAGGATTCGCAGTATTCAAATTGTCATATTCGCGGGCAACCAGACGCGCTACAATCATCTGAATCCTAATAATAATTACGGCGAGGAAATTATATCCCCTTACCAAGGTTCATGGCTTACCGTGGCAGATCAGAACTTTAATAACGCGGGCTTATTCGCGGTGGCGCGATTGCTTTACGATAATCCTTCATACATGGTTTTATTGCAGGGGCATGCCAACCCAACCGGCCTGCCTAATGAGGACGAAGAGCTGGACAGGATAAGCCTTGCCAGGGCTCAGAGCGCTGCCTTCTATCTTGCGCGGGCGTACGCGATTGTCCAAAATGATCTTGACCCGAATTGGCATGATCCTGATTATCCCGGCATTCCTAGTCCTGACCCTATTTTGCCGCTTATCCCTGGGGCTCAATCCGCCTTAAATCCGCGGATGACGGTAGAGGGCTACGGCGGCAATTTTGCCTTTGTGCAGCCTGGCGGCGCGCAGGGCGATTATCCGTATTTTAACCGGCGGGTGAATATTACCATTTACACCATCATATATTAACATTAGCAAAAATAAACAAACAGGGGAAACTAAGCATTGACGATCCTGAATTACTCACGCATTGCCGGGCACGGGGGGCCGGCAAAACCGTGAGCGATTATACGCCGGAGGAAATAGAGCGGAGCATACAGGGAATCTTGTGTTTTCCCCCACTTGACAGACACCCATAAGCGACTGTATACTAAGCCAAAGGCTGTATAAAGGTGGGTATGTTATGAACTATAACAAACGCTTGGTTCCGATTTGTATTATCTACATAGACGGGCGGCGGCTGAACGTTGGCTGCGAGGGGGCGTTCCGCTCCGTGAAGGTTATAGACACCTTGGACAACGTAGGCGAATGTACCGTCCGCTTTGACTACGCCGACTTGGGCGCAGAAAACCGGAAAGCGCTAGGAACGGACTGCCTTGAATCCGACATTTCCGTCCACTTGGGCTACAAGGACGACACGCGGGAAGTCTTTAGCGGCAGAATTACCCGCGTTAGCGTTAAGCATCCTGAGCGCGGCTCGTCCACATGCAGTGTAAGAGCGTCCTCTTACCTGTCCCTGCTGGATCACGGCACACATATCCGGGCGTTCGAGAATATCACCCCGTCCCAGGCGATACGGGACACCCTTGCCCGCTATAACTTACAGATGGCGGAGTATGAGTCCTTTGGCCCGGTAATTCCTTACTGGGAGAGCTACGAGAAAACAGACTTGCAGACAGTGCAATACATAGCC
>Ga0123355_10003213_pt1 | contig 23353 bp, 19 predicted proteins | sample TergutEmb28metaG_3_FD_89872 | JGI IMG/M metagenome (GOLD analysis project Ga0123355, IMG submission 89872) | Embiratermes neotenicus P1 segment gut microbial communities from Petit-Saut dam, French Guiana - Emb289 P1 | ecosystem: Host-associated > Arthropoda: Insects > Digestive system > Gut ... | reverse complement strand
GAGGAGATGACGAAGAAGGGCGGAAATATCGACCGCAAAAATGGTGAAAAAAGATTTTGAACAGGCTCTAAGCAAGAAAATATAACATTTGTGCAAAAGGACACTATTACAGAGGTGGGATTAATATGATTAAATTGCCGACATTTTTTAGTGATGGTATGGTAATTAGTAAACAGGCTAAGATCTGGGGTTGGGCAGAACCAAAAGAAGAAGTTAATGTTGAGTTTTTAGGAGAAAATTTCAAAACAGTAACAGAAAGCAGTGGGCGTTTTGAGATGCCGGTTACTTCCAATAATTATGGTGGGCCTCATACGATGAAAATAAACGATATCCAAATTTGCGATGTATATGTGGGTCGTGTATGGTTATGTGGCGGTCAATCTAACATGGAACAACCTGTATTAAGAGTAAAACCTCTACTGACTGACCATATTAAAGAAGATGTAAGAATAAGAGCTTTTCAGGTCGAAAAAAATTATCGCTTTGATGCTCAAGCTCAAGATGTAATCGGGCAATGGCATACCGCCACAGGAGATTTTTTAAACAATTTATTTGCTGTACCTTACTTTTTTGCACGGGAACTTGCGGAAAGCGATATTCCCATTGGCTTAATAAATGTAGCCGCAGGAGGTACCCCCGCGGAAGGTTGGTTGCCGGAGGAAATTGTCAAAACTTTTCCTGAACTTTACAAGAAACTTCTTCCATATAAAGATCCAAATGCAGTTAAAGAAAAGGAAGAAGAAAGCAATCAACGTGTACAAGAGTGGTACAAAACCCTTCAAGCCAAAGATTTAGGAATAAAGGAAAAATGGCATAGCCCAAATTACGATGACAGCTCTTGGGATAGCCGTATGTTGTTGGATTCAGTTGGGCTTCCTGAGCATGGTGCAGTATGGTATCGCAAAGATATTTTTTTACCTGAAGGCGCATTTGATCCCATTTCATTGTCTTTAGGGCAAGTTGTTAATAATGTAAAAGTATATGTAAATGGCATCCAAGTAATTGCAGTAGATTATCAATATCCGCCTTGCGTGTGCAATATCCCGGAAGGAGTGCTGAAAGTCGGTAAAAATGTAATTGCTGTTAGAGTGGTGGGAGATTCTCGAAGCCCTTCTTTTACACCCGGAAAGCAATATGAATTATCACACAAAAACGGAATTATTGATTTAAAAGGGCCTTGGAAGTGGCGCGTTGGTAGCATAATGCCTCATTTAGAGCCTGCCGCTTGGCTTTATAACATTCCATGTTGCGTATACAATTATATGTTAGCACCCATTTTAGGCTATTCGATAGAAGGCGTTATTTGGTATCAAGGAGAATCCAATACGCCTGATCCACAAGAATACAAAGCTTTATTTACTGCTTTTGTTGAGCATTTGCGAGAGCATTTTGGTAGCAATTTACCTGTTATATATACCCAATTGGCCAACTTTATTGACCCATATAACTCAGGAATTAATTGGGCTGTTTTAAGAGAACAACAAAGGCAATGCCTGGATATCCCCAATACAGCCATGGCTGTTACTATTGATTGCGGCGAATGGAATGACCTGCATCCACAAGATAAAAAAACAGTTGGTGAGCGTTTAGCTTTGTGTGCCAAAAACTTAGTTTATGGGGAAGATGCAGCTTATTCAGGGCCAATGGTTAAATCCGCAGTTGTAGAAGATGGAATGTTAACGATATCTTTTGATCATGCTAAAGGATTATGGGCAAATAATGGACATCCCATGCTGGAAATAGAGGACTTGAATGGAAGCATTTATTTTTTATACGCAAAAATTAAAGGGGAGACATTAGTAACTCAAGTACACAACATGTCTATAAGCCGTGTTAGGTTCGGTTGGATTGACTGCCCAACAGTGATTTTATATAATGCTTATGGATTACCGGCCTCTCCATTTGAAGTTAATGTGCCTGTGATTTTGTGACGATTAGTAAAAATCAGAAATTTCAACTAAAATTATTAAATAAATTTATGCATATTGCCTATCAAAAAAATTTGCCAAAGGTTTTTATCATATGTTATACTGTTACAAAATTATTACAAATATTTTAGGGACTAGGCAGTTGTCTAAAGTTTACATCAACTGTCTAACACAAAGAAAGGACAAAAAAATGAAAAAATTTAAATCAATTTCATCCATTGCACTTGGCTTATCAATGATGTTAGCTTTTGGTGCATGTGGCGACGGCGGTGGAAGTGGCAGTACTGCACAAACACCGGCAACAACTCCACCACCGGCTACAGGAGGAGATACAACAACTCCACCACCGGCAACAGTTGCAGATCAAGTAACATTAACTGTATGGGAAAGCGTTGGCGGCCCTGACGAGTGGATCCGTCAAGCAGGCGCAGCTTTTACAGCATTGCATCCACACATTGCAATTGAATTTGTTCATGTAGAACTTGGTGACACTGTAAGTCAAATTATGTTGGACGGCCCTGCCGGTGTTGGCCCGGATTTGTTTGCAGCTCCTCACGATCGTTTAGGCGATTTGATTTATGCCGGACACATATCCCCTGTAAATGCAAGCTATATGACTAACATTTTAGACGGTTCTCTTATGGCTGTTAGCCATGCCGGAAATGTATGGGGCTTCCCGGTATCTGCGGAAACCTACGGCTTATTCTATAACCGCGACCTTATTGCCACTCCTCCTGCTACTTTTGAAGAATTAATTGAATTTTCACAAGAATTTAATGCTGCAAACCCGGGTCAATATGGTTTTGTTATGGATCCAAGCACTGCTTACTACACAATTTTATTTACATCCAGTGAAGGTAATATGCTCTTTGGCCCGGACGGAACTGACACTACTAACACTCGTCTTAATACTCCGGAGTCCGTTGCAGGTATGGCTTTCATGAACAGAATCCGTCAAGAAATTCTTCCTATTTCTTCCGGAGACTTAGATACCGGTATGGTGGATGGTATTTTTGCATCCGGTAATGCTGCAATGCATATTACAGGCCCTTGGAACTTTAGCCCGTTTACAGATGCAGGTATTAATTTTGGTGTAACAACATTACCAAGTTTGCCGGGTAATACAACTCCGGCTATGAGCTTTAGCGGTACAAGGGTTATGTTTGTATCTGCATATACTCGTCAACAAGAAGAAGCAAGTCTTTTTGGACAATTTTTAATAAGCTACGAAATGCAACGTTTACGTTATGACATCACAGGCGCGTTGCCAACAACTGGCATGGAATTGGGCGGAGAATTTGGCGAACTCGCTACCGGATTGCTTGGCCAAATGGCATTTGCTTATCCAATGCCTTCAATACCGGAAATGGGACGCTTCTGGGAAGTTATGGGCGCAGCCAGCTCTAATATTTGGGATGGCGACGGCACTAATGTACAAAGTGAACTTGATGCAGCTAATGCAGCTATAATAGGAGGCTGATCTCTTTGACCGGTGTGACACGCAATAAAACTTTATTGCTGTCCTTACTATTTATGGGGCTTGGCCACATTATCCTATTTAAGCAATTTGCAAAGGGCATATTATTTGCCCTTTGTCATATTGCTTTTTTTATATTTGTGCCTACGATAATCAGAAATTTTTATGGCCTGTATACATTAGGACATCCCCAGCCGGAGCTTCATATTTTAGATAGGGACAACTCGTTATTTTTATTGATGGATGGAATGCTAACCATTGCCTTTTTAGCATTATTTTTAGGTGTATATGTTTTGTCTGTAAGAAGCGCGCTTAAATTGCAAAAGGAATACGAAAACACAGGTAGGCTTCCAACAGCTAAAAACTTTTTTTCAGAACTTGCAACCGGATCATTTCCGGTTATTGCTTTACTACCTACAGTTTTGCTTATATTGTTTTTTGTTGTAGTACCTTTAATTTTTGCTGCAAGTGTTGCCTTTACTAACTATTCCGCACCTCATAATATCCCGCCTAATAATGTTGTAGATTGGGTAGGGTTTGATAATTTCCGATTTATGTTTGGCGGCAATGCCATGTGGGCCGGTGCCTTGGGACGTGTTATTGCCTGGACACTTGCTTGGGCAGCTTTAGCAACTTTTACCTGCTATGTAGGTGGCTTTATTATGGCAATTGTTTTAACCAATGCAAAAATGAAAATAATCCCATTTTTTAGAGCCATTTTAATTTTGCCTTATGCAGTCCCCGGCGTAATTTCGTTAATGGTATGGAGTAATATGCTTAACGGTGCTTTTGGCGTAATAAACAGATCATTAATTCAACTTGGGATCATATCCACAGGTATACCTTGGCTTACAGATGTATGGTTGGCACGTTTTATGACTGTAGCAATAAACTTGTGGGTTGGTTTTCCATATTTTATGTTGCTTATTACAGGAACCATGACTGCCATAAGTGAAGATGTTTTTGAAGCCGCCAGAATTGATGGTGCAACCCTCTTTCAAATTACAAAAAAAATTACACTGCCACTTGTACTATATCAAACGGCACCGCTTATCATCATGTCCTTTAATCACAATATCAACAACTTTGGAGCAATCTTCTTCTTAACAGGTGGCGGCCCTACCATGCCGGATTCAACAACAACATTTGCCGGCGGTACAGAAATTATGATTAGCTGGATATATAAACTTACTGTAGATATGCAGCAATTCCACTATGCCGCTGTTTTAGCTGTAATGATTTTTGTTGCCCTTGCACCATTTGCCGTATTTAACTTTATGCGCACCAAATCATTTAAGGAGGGTGAACTATAATCATGGGATCTTCTCGCATAATACACAAAATAAATGCCGGAGTTGTTTTGGTATTTTTAACACTGGTATCCTTTATAGTGCTTTATCCATTGGCATATGTAGTTTCATCAGCCTTTACGCCAGGCAACAGTATTGCCGATATGCCTATAATACCTTTCACCGGAGGGGTTACAACTGATAACTTTACAAACTTATTTAACAATACTGACTATCCTACATGGTTTCGTAATACATTTCAGGTGGCTTTAGCTACATCTTTTGGCACATTGATTGTTGCATCTTTGGGGGCATACACATTTTCGCGCTTTCGTTTTGCCTTTAAAAAGACTTTTATGATGTCCTTACTGGTTCTTCAAGTATTCCCTTTAACTACCGGATTGATAGCTATTTTTGTAATTTTATTTAGGTTTGGGCTTTTAGATAACCTTTGGGGGCTTGTATTAATTTATTTAGCAGCTAATACTCCGTTTAATACTTGGCTTATGAAGTCATACTTAGATACTATCCCTAAAAGTATGGACGAAGCAGCGCGTATAGATGGTGCAAGTCACTTTCGCACATTTTTTACAATAATTATGCCTATGGCTAAACCCATAATGATATTTCTTCTTATCACCAGTTTTACCGGGCCTTGGATGGATTTTATAATACCTACCATGGTGTTGCGCTCTACACCTAACCATACTTTAGCTATGGGATTATTTAGCTTTATAACAGAAAGGCGTAACGATTTTACATCTTTTGCCGCAGGCTCTATTCTTATAGCTATCCCTTTTGTAATATTTTTTGTAGCTACACAGAAGATACTTATAACATCTTTAGGAGCAGGAGCTGTTAAAGAATAGTTGCCAAAAAAGCTTGTTTGTGTATAATCAATAGGAACTTATCACTAGAATTTATCATTAGAAATTGCAAAAAAAATAATTTGAAGAAAGAAAGGGGATCACATTGCTCACAAATATAAAAAATGAGCTTGGTACCATTACCATAGACCAAGAGGTTATTGCGAGAATCGCAGGGTTAGCTGCGGCAGAATGCTATGGTATAGTTGGTATGGCGGCTAAAAGCATGAAGGACGGGTTGGTTCATCTCCTTAAAAAGGAGAGTCTTTCTAAAGGTGTTCGTATTCAAGCAACTGAAGAACATTTGATAATTAATGTGTATATTATCGTGGAGTATGGTACTAATATAAACGCTATAGCTGATTCTCTTAAAAGCAATGTAAAATATCGGGTAGAAAAACAAGTTGGCCTGCCTGTTAAAGATGTTAACATTTTTGTAGAGGGTGTACGCATACAGCAATAGGAGGCGAATTTGTTTTGGGTCTAATTACTATAGACGGCAAAATTTTAAGAAAGATGATGATTTGCGGGGCAAATAATGTAACCCGTCATAGTCAGGAACTGGATGCTTTAAATGTGTTTCCTGTTCCTGACGGAGATACAGGCATTAACATGTCTCATACGGTTCAAGCTGCGGCTAGAGAAGCAGAAAAGCTAAATACACCTAATATTTACGATGTGGCTAAGGCCGCTTCAAATGGTGCTTTGCGCGGCGCACGCGGAAATTCCGGCGTTATATTGTCTCAGTTGTTTAGAGGATTTGCTAAAGGACTGGAAGGTAAATCTGTGGCTACCGCTGAAGATTTAGCAAATGCTTTGCAAGAATCTTCTAACATGGCTTATAGGGCGGTTATGAAGCCTAAAGAAGGAACCATTTTAACCATTGCCCGTGCATTTGGCGAATATGCTCAGGAATGTGAAGAATCTGATATAGAGTTGGCTCTTAGAGAAGTTCTTAAAGGTGCAACGGAGGTTTTGGCGCAAACTCCGGATATGTTACCGGAGCTTAAACAAGCCGGAGTGGTAGATTCCGGGGGCAAGGGTATAATCTACTTTATGGAAGGTGCTCTTGAGGGATTGCTAACCCTTGCAGAACCTGCTGTAGAAGCGGCAGGAAGCCAAGCATTAACTACTACGCCCGGAGTCCCTGCGGCTTCTTTCTCGACTGAAGATATTAAGTTTGCCTATTGCACAGAATTTTTGATTGACGTGAGTGAACCAATAAGCTCTTCAAACGAAGAAAACCTAACAAAATATTTAATGTCACATGGCGACTCTGTTGTAGTAGTAAGTGACGATACAGTTGTTAAAGTTCATGTTCATACTAATAACCCGGGGAAAATGCTTGAAAGAGGCATTACTCTTGGCTCGCTTGACAATATCAAGATAGAAAATATGCGTAGTCAGCATACAAATATATTGGAATTTTCTACTTCTACAATGCCAACAGCATCCCAACCTGTACCGGCTCCTCCAATGGTGAATATGCCGGAAAAACCGGTTGGGTTTGTGGCTGTAGCCGCCGGATCCGGTCTTATTACCCTTTTTAAAGATATGGGAGCAGACGAGGTAATTGAGGGTGGACAAACTATGAACCCAAGTGCGGATGACATAGCACAAGCGGTTTCGCGGGTAAACGCTAAGCAAGTGGTGGTTCTTCCTAATAATAAAAATATAATATTAGCGGCAGAGCAAGCGGCCGGCCTGGTAGAAGGAAAAGAAATGTTTGTTATTCCTACCAAGTCGATTCCTCAAGGCATAGCTTGTCTTTTAGAGTATTTAGATACCAAAGATTTAGCAGTATACTTAAATGATATGAAAGCAAGGATTCAAGGTGTCCATACAGGTCATGTAACTTATGCAGTAAGGGACACCGTGGTAAATGGAGAATATATTAGCAAAGGCGATATTTTATGCATTTATGACGGTGAAATTGTTAGCACAGGCAAGGACATCCAAGAAGCATCTAAGCAACTGCTTAGTTTTATGTTAAAGCCCTCGCATGGTGAACTAGCCAGTATCTACTATGGCGAAGGAGCAACAGAGGATATGGCACAAGAACTGGCTAATCATTTAACTGAAGAACATCCTGCCATAGAGGTAGACGTTTATGAAGGCGGACAACCTTTATACTATTATATATTTTCAGTAGAATAGTAATGAAGGCAGCAAATCCCCCTCACCCGCTTAGGGGGGTATTGGTAATGATTTGGATGTGGTCAAACAGAGCATTGCCGGAGAGAGCAACTCGACGCAGACCACGGCTTATACGTTGAACCGGCAGAGCAATGTTTGCCGGTTTTTCTATTAGCAGTCATACAAAAGGAGAGCGACAACAAAATGGGAGTAGACATATTCATGTATTGGCTATCTACTTTATACAAGTTAGGATCTCGCAAGCAAAACCTATTATTAGAATATTTTGGTGTACCTCATAAGATATTTTTTGCAGAGGCAGAGGAACTACGGATGATTTCCGGTATTACAGAGCATAATATCCATACTATTTTAAAAGGAAGAGGCTCCAATCAAATAGACCAAATAGATCAGGAATTACATATGTTAGAGCGGATGGGGATTCGCTTTATATCCAAAAACCACCATGACTTTCCTAAGTTACTTAAAGAAATCCCGGATCCACCTGTAGGGCTATACTCTATAGGAACCTTGCCGCCTGCTAACATGCCAAAGGTATCCATTATTGGCTCCCGCAGATGTTCTGAATACGGACTTACTACTGCCCAACGTTTTGGTGATGCTTTGGCTAAACAGGGCACAATTATTGTAAGCGGTATGGCTCGTGGCATAGACAGTATGGCTCATCGTGGCGCGGTAGATTCCGGCGGACTTACAATAGCTGTTTTGGGCTGTGGTGTTGATATCTGCTATCCGGCAGAAAATCGTGCCCTTAGAGATCGTATCATAAAATGCGGTTGTGTAGTTTCTGAATATCCTCCGGGCATAACACCTCATGCATCTCATTTTCCGGCCAGAAATCGAATAATAAGTGGTTTAAGTCAAGTATTAGTGGTAGTTGAGGCCGGTAAAAAAAGTGGTACCCTTATTACCGTAGACCAAGCTTTAGAACAAGGCCGGGATGTTATGGCGGTACCGGGAAATATAACCAATAAATATAGTGTAGGTACTAACGATCTTATCAAACAAGGGGCATATCCGGCATGTAGTCATGATGACATATTGCATATGCTTAATACGTCTAATACATCTAATAGAGTGGTTAATGTGGTTAATGACATAGTCAAAAAGGATAAAATTTCCAAAAAACCAACTTGCCATATTGCACCAGAGGAAAAATTAGTATATGATGTCCTGGATTTTGAACCAATCGCCTTTGATGAAATTATAATAAAAACAAATAGTCAGCCACAAACTATTCAATATATACTCACTACACTAGAGCTAAAAGGATATGTGCAAAAATTGCCGGGAATGCGTTATACAAGAAGGTAAGGAGAGACATATACATGGCAAAAAAAACGGTGGCAACAAAACCATCAGATAAGGAAAAAAAATCGGTGGCAGCAAAGTCACCAGGCAAGAAAAAAAAATTGGTGGCAACAAAACCATCAGATGAGGAAAAAAATTTGGTGATAGTAGAGTCACCGGCTAAAGCAAAAACTCTAAAGAAATTTTTAGGCAGCGCGTACAAAATAGAAGCTAGTGTAGGACATGTACGTGATTTACCCAAAAGCGAATTGGGTGTCAACATAGAAAATGATTATGAACCCAGGTACATCACTATAAGAGGCAAAGGGGAAATATTACAAAGGCTACGTAAAGAAGCAAAATCAGCAGATAAAATATATCTTGCCACTGACCCCGACCGAGAAGGAGAAGCAATTAGCTGGCATCTAATGCACGCTCTTAAATTGGACTATAAAAATACCTCTCGTGTCACCTTTAATGAAATTACAAAAAATGCTGTAAAAAAATCTATTAAAGAGGGCCGCGATATAGATATGCAGCTAGTAAATGCCCAACAAGCCCGCCGAGTTTTAGATCGTATTGTTGGCTATAAAATTAGTCCTTTATTGTGGAAAAAGGTTAAAAAGGGTCTTAGTGCAGGCCGGGTTCAGTCAGTTGCTCTAAAACTTATTTGCGAAAGGGAAGAAGAGATAGAAACTTTTATCCCTGAAGAATACTGGACGCTGGATGTCAAGCTGCGTCATCAAAAGAAAGAATTTATTGCCCGATACACTGCCGGTGATAATGGTAAACAAGAGCTAAAAACTAAAGAAGATACAGATAAAGTATTAGAGAAGGCAGAGGGTAAGCCACTAATTGTTCATGATGTAAAAAGAGGAACTCGTAGCCGTAAACCTCCGACACCTTTTACTACCAGCACCCTTCAGCAGGAGGCATCACGCTTATTAAACTATGCCACAAGCAAAGTTATGATGGTAGCTCAGCAGCTTTATGAAGGGGTAGATATTAAAGGTGAAGGTACTGTAGGTTTAGTAACTTATATCCGTACAGACTCTATGCGTATTGCTGATGAGGCATTTACTGCTGTTAGGGATTATATTATTGCTAATCATGGAGATTCTTATGCGGCAACCGAAAAATCTAAACATAAATCTAAAGGCAAAAGCCAAGATGCCCACGAGGCTATCCGTCCTACTGAAGTTACCCGTACTCCTGATAAAATAAAAGATTCTCTTACTAAAGAGCAATTTAAACTTTATAAACTTATTTGGGAGCGTTTTGTAGCAAGCCAAATGACACCGGCTTTATATGATACACTTACAATTAAAATTGCCGCCGGGTCTCAATCAGATGGTACTGATACCCCTGTGATCTTCCGCGCCACAGGTTCGGTTCTTAAATTTGAAGGATATCTTGCTGTGTATCGTAAAAATGAACAATCAGACAAGGATGTAAATATTCCTGACATGGCTCCCGGTGATGATGTTACTTTAATAGAATTTGATCCTCAGCAGCATTTTACACAACCTCCTCCAAGGTTTTCTGAAGCCGGCTTGGTTAAAACTATGGAGGAATTAGGGATAGGCCGCCCAAGTACCTATGCTGCAACTATTGGAAATATTTCGTATCGTAACTATGTATCCAAGGAAAATAAGGTGTTTTTTCCTACAGAGCTAGGTGAAATTATCAACGAGATAATGGAAAATAACTTTGAAGATATCATAAATGTGGACTTCACCGCTCATATGGAAGAAAATTTAGACAAAGTAGAGACCGGTGAGGTAGAATGGAAAGCAATAGTACGATCATTTTATCCAACCTTAGATGCTCGTATAAAAGAAGCGGAAGAAAGAATAGGCGATATTACCATTCAAGATGAAGTTACAGATATTCTTTGCGAAGCTTGCAGCCGCAATATGGTTATTAAAATGGGGCGTTTTGGACGATTTTTAGCTTGCCCCGGGTTTCCGGATTGTAGAAAAACTTTGCCTTTATATGAAGAAGCAGGGGTAGATTGTCCCGAATGCAGTGCAAAAGTTCAAATTAGAAAGACAAAGAAAGGGCGTAAATATTTTTGCTGTGAAAAAAATTGCGGCTTTATGTCCTGGAATCTTCCTGCAAAAGAAAAGTGCCCCGACTGTAATACTCATATGACGATAAAAGGCCGCAAAACCAAGCAAATAGTATGCGCTAATGCTGATTGTGGCTTCCGTAAAGAATATATTGATGAAGAAGAGTGAAAACTACCGGGAGGTTGATAAAAATGAAAATGATAATGGCTATAGTACATGATGAAGATGCGTTTCACATTTTAGACCTGTTAATTGAAAAAGGTATTGGTGTAACTAAACTTGCCAGTACCGGAGGATTTCTAAAAGCAGGGTTTACAACATTAATAAGTGGGGTAGACGAAGACCGTGTACAAGAAGTTATCAGTGTAATTGAGCAAAAATGTAAAAGTCGCAAATATGTTACATCTGTAAATTCTGCACACATGAATATGAGAGATGGCTATGCCCCTCATCCTGTAGAGATAACCATAGGCGGTGCCACTATATTTGTGCTTAATGTAGAAGAGTTTAAAAAAGTGTAGCTAAGAGTCCGGTTTAAATAACTTACTTCGTTGGAAAACATAAATTATTAAGAGATTTAGAATCAATCGCTTGGACTTTGTAACCAAGCTTACAGGGGTGTGAATTTAGCCAATTTATATGCTATTTTCACGTTTACTTGATTCTGTCTCTTTCTTTTTTTGTAATTTCTTACAGCGAACTTGCACATTCATAGTAAAAAATAAATGCTATTGCCCGGATTTTTTGTTACAGAATATTGACATACGCTAAAAAAAACACTAGAATACTTCTATAGTATTTAGTAATTAGTTATAAGAGATTATCTGTTTACATGAATTCAATTAGCCACAGTATAGATAGTAGTTGTACTAGAGGGATGTGTATGAATGGAACAATTAAATAGATCAATGATTATCCAAGGAAAAGAAAATTTTTTGAATGGTAAGGAAATTGGTTTCCAAAACACGAAAATGGAAGAACGAGTATTGCAATTTGGAGAGGGTAATTTTTTAAGAGCCTTTATAGATTCTTTTATTGATATGCTTAATGAAAAAGGTCTGTTTAATGGCAGTATTGTAGTTGTACAGCCTATAGAAAAAGGGCTTATAGACGCTCTTAATGCACAAGACGGTTGTTATACCGTATTATTGCGTGGCCTGGAAAATCAGGTTCCTACTATTAAAAAAAGAATTGTTAAAAGCATCAGCAGAGGGATAAATCCATATACAGACTTTGATTCATATTTGGAAAATGCTAAAAATCCTAACTTGCGCTATATTATTTCCAATACAACAGAAGCAGGTATAACTTTTTTAAATACTGATAAATTGGATGACAAGCCACCAACCGGTTTTCCTGGCAAAGTGACAGTTCTTTTATATGAAAGATATAAACACTTTAATGCTGATTCTTCCAAAGGTTTTATTTTTATTCCTTGTGAGCTTATTGATAACAACGGAGCTAAACTTAAAGAAACTGTTTTACTTTATGCAGAAAAATGGGGATTGCCCAAAGAATTCATTGAATGGATCCACACTGCAAATCATTTTACAAGCACATTGGTTGACAGGATTGTAACCGGTTATCCTAGAGATGAAGCTGAGACATTATCAAAAGAGCTGGGATATAAAGACAACCTTATTGTTACTGCGGAAATTTTTCAATTTTTAGCCATAGAAGCAGAAAAAGAAGTTAGTGCTGAAATATCGGAAAATTTGCCATTCCATAAAGCAAACCTTGATGTTGTATTGACTGAAGATGTAACCCCATATAAGCAGCGCAAGGTACGCATTCTTAATGGTGCTCATACTATGTCGGTACTACTGGCATATTTATATGGCAAAGAAACAGTAAAAGAAATGATGGACGATGAATATTTTGTAGATTACTTAAAAAAAGGTATTTATGAAGAAATTATACCTACACTGGATTTAAATAAAGAAGATTTAGAATCCTTTGCCGATTCTGTATTTGACAGATTTGCAAATCCTTATATTAAACATTATCTGCTTGATATATCTTTAAACTCTGTTTCTAAGTATAAGACCAGAGTTTTACCTTCAATATTAGAATACCACAAGCGGACTGGAAATTTACCGGAAAAATTAACTATGTCATTTGCGGCTCTAATAGCTTTTTATAAAGGTGGAAGCCATAAAGTAGCGGATGATGAAGAAATTGTGACATTTTTTAAAGAACAATGGGAAAAATATGGTATGTCTCAAATGGATCAGTTGGTGCAAAATATTTGTGCTAGAAAAGATTATTGGGGGCAAGATCTTAATGAGTTGCCTGGATTTTCCCAAAAAATTGCTGAATATTTAAAAAAAATCTTGGAAAGAAGGGCTGAAGCTTAATGTTGAAGTCCAATGGTGCCATAAAAATAAATCCCAATGATAATGTAGCAGTTGCCTTTGAAGAAATTCCGGAAGGTACTCTAATTTTTGATATACCTGTAGCAGATACAATTCCTGCGGGACATAAAATTGCTTTGTCTACGATTAACCCAAAAGAACACGTGGTTAAATATGGATATCCGATAGGCAGTGCCACAAAGCTTATTAATCCGGGAGATCATGTGCATACACATAATCTTAAAACCAATTTGGATGGGATTGATAATTACGACTATAATCCGGTTGAAGTTCTCCAAAGAGATAAGCAACAAAGGACTTTCATGGGTTATAAGCGGCCTAATGGGAAAGCAGGCATACGCAATGAAATCTGGATTATTAATACTGTGGGCTGTGTTAATAAAATAGCCGAAAAAATAGCACAAGAAGCTAATTTTAAGTTTAAAGAACATATTGAAAACAAATGTATTGATGGTGTATTCACTTTTGTTCATCCATATGGTTGTTCTCAGTTAGGGGATGATCACACCTATACTCAAAATGTTCTTAAAGGATTGGTTGACCATCCCAACGCAGCAGGTGTATTGGTTCTTGGATTAGGTTGTGAAAATAACCATATAGATGAATTTAAAACAGTGTTAAAATCATGGGACGATAATCGTGTTAAATTTTTGAATGCGCAAGATGTTAAAGATGACATAGAGGCCGGACTTCATTTAGTTGATGAACTGGTGAAATATGCTAAAACCTTTAAAAGGGAGCCTATATCTACAGGTGAACTTGTAATTGGGCTAAAGTGCGGCGGTTCTGATGGATTATCAGGTATTACAGCAAATGCACTTGTAGGAAATTTGTCAGATAGCATTATTGATAATGGTGGTAGCTGTCTTTTAACAGAAGTACCGGAAATGTTTGGGGCAGAAACCTTATTAATGAATCGTTGTATAAACGAAGATGTTTTTAAAAAATCTGTAAGTCTAATAAATGATTTTAAAGATTATTTTATTAGGCATAAACAAGCTATTTATGAAAACCCTTCTCCCGGCAATAAAGAGGGAGGTATTAGCACTTTAGAAGATAAGTCTTTAGGTTGCACACAAAAAGGGGGCATAAGCCCTGTAATAGATGTGTTAAATTATGGTGAAACAGTCAAATGTCCGGGATTAAATTTATTGCAAGGCCCCGGTAATGATATCGTAGCTGTAACTAATTTGGCTGTATCCGGGGCACATTTGGTTTTATTTACTACCGGAAGAGGAACACCATTGGGCGGCCCGGTGCCCACCGTAAAAATTTCAAGTAATACAGCTCTGGCAAAAAACAAGCCCCATTGGATAGATTTTGATGCCGGGGTATTGGTGCAAGACGCTGATCCCAAGGAAGTAAACCTACATTTTTTTGATTATATTGTAAAAGTAGCTGAAGGTGAAGAAACGCAAAATGAACTAAATGGCTACAGGGAAATTGCAATATTTAAAGATGGGGTTACTCTATAACGCCAAAAAAATATTGGCGTATATACAATATAAGGAGGAAAAAAATGAAAAAATTTGCAACATTGATAGGACTTTTAGTGACTGCTATGGTTGTTACTGCATGTGGTGGGCCTGCCACAACTGCACAACCACCGGCAGCACAACCACCGGCAGCTACACCGACACCGGCACAACCACCGGCAGATGCAGCAGCACCTGCGGATGCTTTGCTTAATAATGGTGAGCCGGCAACTATTAGCTTTGCTTGGTGGGGTGGAGATTCTCGTCACAATGCTGTAAAAGCTGCATTGGATATCTTTATGGATAGATATCCGCATATTACTGTTGAGCCTATCTATGGTGCTTTCGGCGGATATTTGGATAACTTAGTTATTCAGTTGGCCGGACAGGTAGAACCAGACCTTATTCAAGTAAACTATGCTTGGGTACATGCATTAGGTGGCGGACAAAATGTTTTCCTTGACCTTAACACTATGAGCCATATCGTTAATCTTAACGAATGGACACAAGAGTTGCGTGATTTTACAACTACAGTAGATGGTCAACTTGCCGGCGTACCTCATGGTGTAACAGGGCGCGTAATCATTTACAATCGTCTTATGCTTCAAGAACATGGTTTTGCTACTTTCCCGGATAACTTTGAAGATTTAATGCGTTTAGGCGCACTTGTAGCAGAAGGCAATGCAACAATTGATGCAGGAGATAACACATATGCATTCTTCCCATTAGGCCCGGAATCTTTAGACATCGTTATGCTTACCATGCTTTACAATGAAACAGGAAGAAACTTGCAAGCTAACGGACAAATGCTTCACACAGTAGACGAAGTAGAAGCAGTATTTAGCATCTTCGAGCAAATGATCGAAACCGGCACTATCCCTACATGGGAACAACAAGAGTATCCTCATAACCAAACAAATCCTGTTTGGATGGAAGGCCGCTCCGGTGCTGCTTTTGAATGGGTAGGTAATATCTTCTTGGCAGGTAATCACTTTTTAGAAGGTGACTTGGATAACTTGGGCGTAGCTCTTTTCCCGGCTATGACTCCGGGTGGTAGCCAAGCGGCTATGCAAAGACCTTCTTTAGTTCATGTTGTTTCTCAAAATTCCAGCCATCCTGAAGTTGCAGCTTACTTACTTAACTTCTTGTATACTGATGAAGATGCATTGGTAGCACTTGGTAACGAATTTGGCATTCCATTGTCAAACACAGCAAGCGCAATTTCTATCCGCCTTGGAAACACTCATGGTTTACAACTTGAAGGACATAACCTTTTGGTTTCTAACTTTGGAGAAATGTGCCCGTTGTTTGAAGATCCTAACTTGCGTCCACAACGTTTTGCTGCTATAGAAGCTTTCAGAACTCGTTCTATTAATGCAAGGCAAGCAGCGGAACGCTGGGTAAATGATCAACAATCAGAACTTAATGCAATGAACTGAGGTAATCCATGAGTAAAAAGAGAAAGATACCCATTGCGCCTTATTTACTTTTAATCCCCTGGTTTATTGGAATAGGTCTGTTTAGGGTTTATCCTATAATTTCATCGTTTTACTATAGTCTTTTTGACTTTCAGCCTATTTTGCGTACCAGTAGATTTGTAGGCTTAGATAACTATAGGCGGCTTTTGTTTGACTTCCCTCATTTTTGGGATTCTGTAGAAGCTACCTTGAGGTATGTGCTGATTGGTACACCTATGGTTTTAGTGGCGGCTTTCTTCATTGCTTATATCCTGAATTTTAAACTAAAAGGTGTAAACCTTTTTAGAACGGCTTATTACGTTCCCTCCATTTTAGGGGGGAACGTGGCTGTAGCCCTGGTTTGGGCTCAGGTATTTGGTGGCAATGGGCCTGTTAACGCTGTACTTGGTGTCTTTGGCATTGACCCTATACCTTGGATTCAGTCAGAAACATTTGCACCTTTTGTATTGATATTTTTGTCAGCTTGGCAATTTGGTAGTGTAATGTTGATATTTTTGGCTTCATTGCAAAATGTATCCCCATCTTTATATGAAGCGGCATCCATTGATGGAGCAAGAAAAATTAGACAATTATTTTCCATTACTTTGCCAATTATCACTCCGGTAGTGTTGTTTAATACTATCAATGTTCTTTTGCGACATTTCCAAGAATTTAATGCTGCTTTCTTGGTTACTAGGCGTGGCCCTAATAGAGCAACAGATTTTCTAAATATTTTAATTTACGAATTTGCATTTGTAAGATTACAATTTGGGTTTGCATCTGCAATGACGTGGTTGTTGTTAGCTGTTATTGGTATCTTAACCGTTATATTGTTTGTTTCTTCAAAAAAATGGGTACACTACAGTGATTAAAGGGGGGATGAGTACATGATAACTAAAACACAAATAAACGCAGGATTGCGTTATGCTATTTTAATAGCAGTAGGTTTTCTTTTAGCCTATCCTTTATTATGGATGGTTGGCTCATCCTTTAAATTTAATCCCGATATATTTGGCAATCTTTCTATCTTTCCACCACCTGGTAGAGCAACTACAGAGTTTTATCCTGCTGCATGGCAACTTTCACCTAGTAATACTATGGCATTTTACTATATGAACACATTGCGCTTTTTGATTCCACGAGTTATAGGTACAGTTGTGTCTAGTACTTTAGCAGCTTTTGCCATAGCAAGGTTTAGCTTCCCGGGCAAAAAAATAATATTTTTTACAGTTATTACAACATTGCTTATGCCGGAGTTAGCCTTTAGGATACCCATATTTATGTTATACAGAGATATTGGCCTTCTTGATACTTTTGCTGCTTTGTATATCCAAGAATTTTTTGCGGTCAATTCTTTTTTTGTATTTATGATTATCCAGTTTATGAGAACTATCCCACGGGAATTAGATGAGGCGGCAAATATTGATGGTTGTGGCCCATTGCGTACTTTAATATTTATTCTGGTACCTGTGTTAAGACCTATCATTATTACTGTAGGACTCTTAACCTTTATGTGGGGTATGAATGACTTCTTAGGCCCACTGATCTATTTGAATTCTCCGGATAGGCGTGTATTGGCTTTGGCTTTAAGAGGTTTAATACAGGAATATGATGTAACCCATTATGGACGAATCTTTGCGGCTGCTTTTATGGCTCTTATTCCTACTTTGGCTATATTCTTCACATGTAGTAGATTCTTTGTTGAAGGCGCAATTGCTTCCGGAGGCAAGGAATAATTAATTTGAAAGGCGGATAAACATGATAATCATTAAGCGAATAATTGCCAACATTATAGATATCGTTCTATTTTTCTTCATAATTGTAATGTTTTTCATGTTTATACTGCCTTTCTTTTTAAATTGGGCAGGAATCGAAGGAGAACTAAGTCCTTTTCTTGCAGGGGTATCATTAGTTTTAATAATTACTTTAAACTTTGCTATCCAATATTTGTTTTTACAAACTCATCAAACAATAGGAAAAGCTTTTTTTGGACTAAAAATTGTATCTACTAACGCTCAACGGCCATTAACTGTAAGTATTGTTTTACAAAGAGAGATTTTAGCTAAAGCAATGACTTGTTATTTAATGTGTATTCCTGTGTTGTTTGGGCGTGAAGGTAAGCATGACGAAGCATGTGAAACAAAAGTGATATAATGTTTGATTGCTTTAAAAAATTTATTATTTGAAGGATGGGTATAAATTGAACGATATAATCAAATTTGTAGATCATTTGCTGGAAACATCTACACCAGCGGCTCCTGCGTGGAATATTGAGCAAGTTTTAGAGGGCAAAAAACCTGCATGGAATTATATAGATGGTTGCATGATCAAAGCAGTGCTGGATTTATATTATGCAACAGGAGATAAGAAATATTTTGATTTTGCTAAAAACTACATAGACTTTTATGTTGATCAAGAAGGTAACATTTTGGGTTATCATGTGGAAGATTACAATTGTGATAACATCAACATGGGTAAAGTTCTTTATGATTTATTTAAAGTATGTAACGAAGAAAAATATGAAAAAGCTATAAAACTTTTGTATTCCCAACTTAGCAATCATCCACGCATAAGTTTAGGGAATTTTTGGCACAAAAAAATATATCCTCATCAAATTTGGCTAGATGGATTATACATGGTTCAACCGTTTTATTTGGAATATGAAATGCTTTTTAATGACAAAAAAAATTATGAAGATACTATAAATCAGTTTAAGAATGTTTATGAAATAATGAGAGATAATGAAAGTGGCTTGTATTATCATGGTTTCGATGAGTCTATGGAAATGTTTTGGGCAGACAAAGAAACAGGACTTAGTAAAAATTTTTGGACACGTTCTATTGGCTGGTATGCCATGGCTTTAGTAGATACATTAGAAAAGTTAGATGATCAATTTTCCCATGAACAAAACCTCCTGCAAGGATATTTAAAAGAAGTTTTGGATGGAATGCTGAAAGTGCTTGATAAAGATACAAAAATGTTTTATCAAGTGACAAATGCCGGAGATCGTAAAGGAAACTACTTAGAAACAAGTGGAACTTGTGCTATAGCTTACTCTTTAATGAAGGGTGCCAGGTTAGGATATTTGCCACCTAATTATTTTGATGCCGGCAAAGAAATTTTTGAATCAGTAGTAAAGCACAAATTAGTAATTGGAGAAGGTCAATTTGTTTTAAAAGATATTTGTTTGGTAGCCGGACTTGGCGGAATGCCCGGGAAAGGTGATTATCAGCCTCGTGACGGTACTTTTGAATATTATATATCTGAGCCAAGAGTAGAGAATGATGCAAAGGGAGTAGCACCATTTTTATTTTCATATGCAGAAATTTATAGAAGCGAGGCGAAAAAATCGTGAAAGTTGGGGTCAGGGCGCATGATTTTGGAAGAAAAAGCATAAATCAACTGGCAGAAATTATTGGTCAAGCAGGTTTTGAGTGTGTTCAATTAGCTCCAACTAAAGCCATAGAAGGTATCGAACATTTTAACCAAATTACAGATGAACATTTAGAAAAAATAAAATCAATTTTCAGCAAGGAAAATATAGAAATTACTGTTTTGGGTTGCTATGTGGAACCATCTTTGCGAGATAAAGATGAACGTTTGGAGCAGGTAGAATTTTTCAAAAAAGGTTTAGCTAATGCAAAAAGGCTAGAAGTATCTATTGTTGGAACAGAAACTACTCATTTGGATATTGATACTCCTCATTCTGAAAGAGAAAAGATCTTTCAACTGCTAAAAGATAGTGTACTGCGTATGGTAGAAGTAGCTGAAAAAGAAGATGTAATTGTAGGAATAGAGCCTGTAGCAGAGCACACATTAAACACTCCTGAATTAACCGGAAGATTGCTGGATGAAGTTAATTCTAAGAAGTTGAAAGTAATTTTTGATCCCGTTAATTTAGTGTTGCCAAGGACAATTGAACAACAAAGGGAAATTTTTAGCGAAACCTTTGATTTATTAGGCAATGACATTGTGGCTATGCATATCAAAGATATCGTAATTGAGGATAATCAAAAAGCTTGGCGAAATATAGGAGCCGGAGTTATAGACTATGACTTTATTTTTAGTTGGCTTATAAAACATAAGCCGGATATGAGATTACTAAGAGAAGGTGTAAATCCGGATAGTTACCAAGAAGATAAAAGTAGCATAGAGAATTTTTACAAATAAATTTAAAATATGGAGGATCACAACAATGGGATTTGATATGAAATCATTTAGGCTGGATGGAAAAGTTGCCTTAGTTACAGGCGGAGTTTATGGTATTGGTTTTGGCATGGCAGAGGCATTAGGTGCCGCCGGAGCAACTATTGTTTTTAACGACATGCATCAGGAAAAAGTAGACGAAGCATTACAAAAATATAAAGAAATTGGCATAAATGCACATGGCTATGTTTTTGATGTTACTGATGAAGTAGCTGTTAACGAAACAGTTAAACAAATACGTAGTGAAGTGGGTATCATTGACATCTTAGTGAATAATGCCGGCATTATAAAACGTATTCCTATGTTGGAAATGTCTGCTGAAGATTTTAGACAAGTTATTGATATTGATTTAAACGGGCCATTTATTATGTCCAAAGCGGTTATTCCCGGAATGCTTGAAAAAGGCCACGGCAAGATAATTAATCTCTGTTCTATGATGAGCGAACTTGGCAGGGAAACTGTTTCAGCTTACGCAGCAGCCAAAGGCGGCCTTAAAATGTTAACCAAAAACATATGCTCAGAATTTGGTGAAGCTAACATCCAATGTAATGGTATTGGCCCCGGATATATTGCAACGCCACAAACAGCACCATTGCGAGAAAAACAACCCGATGGCAGCAGACATCCTTTTGATCAATTTATTATAGCTAAAACACCGGCATCGCGCTGGGGAACTCCGGAAGATTTGCAAGGGCCTGTTGTATTTTTGGCATCAGAGGCTTCTAATTTTGTAAATGGACATATTTTATACGTAGATGGTGGCATATTAGCATATATTGGAAAACAGCCATAAATTAATGACATTTTTAAACCTGTTCACTCGCGACGTTCGTCGAATGTGCAAGAAAGCTTGCTTAACGACTAACGTATTATTTCGCGAAAATCAATAGAAAGAATGGAGTTAAGAAATGGCTAAAAGAAAATATGTGTTGATAGGATGTGGTAGTAGAGCCAGGTTTTTCTATGAATCGGTTGTTACTACTTACAAAGAAACCAGTGAGCTAGTAGCATTTTGTGACCTTTCGCCCACAAGAATGAACTATGCAAATAGAATACTTGAGAGCCTGGGATCAAATGCAGTGCCTACTTATAAGCATACAGAATTTGAAAAAATGATAGAAGAGATAAAGCCGGATTGCGTAATTGTAACAACCGTGGATCGTACACATGATCATTATATTATAAAAGCTATGGAGCTGGGCTGTGATGTTATTACTGAAAAGCCTATGACGATTGATGAAGAAAAGGCGCAAAATATAATTGATGCTCAGAAGAAATATGGAAAAGATTTGCGAGTTACCTTTAACTATCGTTATGCTCCTCATAATACAAAGATCAGGGAATTGATAGTGAATGATGCCATAGGCGATGTGTTTTCTGTTCATTTTGAATGGCTTTTGGATACTAAGCATGGCGCAGACTATTATCGTCGCTGGCATAGAAATAAATATAATAGTGGTGGGCTTCTGGTTCACAAATCCACTCATCATTTTGACCTTGTTAATTTTTGGCTTGGAGATTCTCCTAAACGGGTTTACGCTATGGGAGATTTAAGATTTTATGGAATGAAGAATGCGGAAACACGCGGCGTAACAGAATTTTATTCCCGTGCCCACGAAAATCCAATTGCTAAAAACGACCATTTTGCTATCGACCTGTCTGCGGATGAAGATATGAAATCTATGTATCTTGATGCAGAAGAGGATAGCGGTTATATCCGTGATAGGTCTGTTTTTTCTGATGATGTAGCTATTGAGGATGTAATGGGCGTTATCGTCCGTTATAACCAGGGAGCTATTTTGACATATTCCTTAAACACATATATGCCCTGGGAAGGTTTTAATGTTGTTTTTAATGGTTCCAAAGGGCGCATAGAGCTTAAACTAATGGAAAAATCTTATGTCAGTGGCGAAAGTGATCTGACACATTATGGAGAAACAGAAAAAGAATCTTTATGGGTTTATCCTATGTTTGGCGAACCTTATAAGGTAGATATAATCAAAAAAGAGGGAGGACATGGCGGTGGTGATCCTGTTTTATTAAATGATATTTTTGGAAAGCCTGATCATGATCCTTATAACAGAGCAGCAAGTCATGTAGATGGTGCTATGTCCATATTAACAGGGATAGCGGCTAATAAATCTATTGCAAGCGGTCTGCCGGTTGATATAGCCGGGTTATTAAAATTTTAGAGTCAACCGGTCTCATTTTGTTACCGGTTGGAGACGTGGTTTTATACTAAAACATAAGACGCCGCCTGATGTAGGCGGCGTTTTTAAAAGAGAAATAAAGAAATTTTTTAAAAATCTCATTCTATACCATACATGTCTATGGAGTGTGCTATGCCAAAATTGAAAATCACCTCCCCATTGGTTAATAAGCAAGAATTCCATCCATATATTATCAGTCGCAGATGCTCTTTGCATAAGCAAATCTATATCTGTAAAGTGCCCTATTGGTATATTTTTACTCAAAAATTACATAATAATAGTAACTAACTAAAATAACACCATTTACTCATGCAAGTTGTATTCAAAACCTTCAGGTATTATGGGTGCTCTTAGCCAAGAGCAAAAATCAAGATCCCATGGAGGTGATGAATGGGATGGATGAAGTGGTTGCATTACTTGAAATGGTCTAAGTCATCGTAGCTGGTCAAATCATCGTAAAAATCATGGCTTGCTTCTTCTGCATATACAGGTGTAAAACTCATAGGTAAACATAAAATCAAGCTTAAAAATAATACAAATATTTTTTTCAT
>Ga0123355_10003212_pt1 | contig 23358 bp, 17 predicted proteins | sample TergutEmb28metaG_3_FD_89872 | JGI IMG/M metagenome (GOLD analysis project Ga0123355, IMG submission 89872) | Embiratermes neotenicus P1 segment gut microbial communities from Petit-Saut dam, French Guiana - Emb289 P1 | ecosystem: Host-associated > Arthropoda: Insects > Digestive system > Gut ... | reverse complement strand
TGGCCATTATCTCCGTAACCGTTCAACTTTGGATATAGGTGTTTTGGGTTATATCGGTATAGTTTAACATAAGGAACACTCTCCCGAAGTCTGGCACATTCCTCCTGGGACACCCTGTATACTTCTGCCCAGTATATTAACATCATCAGCATAAATCATGGCTGATGTGTACTATTTAATTTCAAGCCATGCTGGTTTACCTGAACTCTCCTACTGGCATACTCTCAAGCAAAGTTGGAAAGCAATGGCGATAGAGTATCTCCCCGTTTCAAACCATTCATAATAGGAAACATGTCAGACAAATTATAAATGTGGGCCAACTACTTGCACTATTGCACGGAACAAAAATGAAAATAATGTCAGACAAATGTTTGCCTCCATGTACTCTGCTATAAGTTTCATTCAGACATATTTTTTATTAGCCTTACCAGTGTCATGGGGATACAAAACTCTATGAGAATCTTATACAAGACCTCCCTCCTAACTGAATCATGTGCTTTCTTAAAGTCTAGTAGACCTGTTTTGTCAAAATCCACATTGATGGTCCCCAATAATTTCCTCTGCCTTTGGAGTTAACCTTGATAGCAGGATGTTGGACAGAATTTTGTACGTAGTTGAGAAAAGTGATGCCTCTATAATTACTATAATCTGTTTTATCACCCTTCTCATAAATAGGTACAATGATTGTCTCCTTCCACTCCTCAGAAAATTCCTCCTTATACCAAACAGAATTTATAAGTTTATGGATCTCACATCGAATTGTTCCACCCCTGCTGCAATCAGTTCTGCTGGGATTTGATCAGTACCTGGTGATTTTTGTGTTTTTAGCTTTTCAGTAGCCATCTCAACCTCAAAGGCCCTGGGCTCAGGCATTGGTGGCTCTGCTATATGTATTTCTGTCTACTTAACTTCATTAACCCCATGCAGATTCAATAGCTGAGAGAAATGCTTCCTATACATGGAAAAAATTCTGTGGGTGTCTGTAACCAAATCACCACCCTTCTTAAAGTCATTGATGCCCCTGTACAGGTCTCTGACATTTTTAAACTTATTGTTATTTTGAAGTTCATAAATTTTAGCTTTCAGGTATTCTTCTTTTTGTCCCCTAAATGTCCATTAGTTTAATGCCTATCATTGTGTAGATTATCTACATTGCATTGGCTTGGATCCTGTAACCACTGCATTTTAGCCTGCTTCCTTTGATCTAAAAATCGTGAACTTTCTTCGTCGAACCATGGTGTATGCTGTTTCAATTCATATAGATCTAGATTTTCTGTAGCTGAGTTTTTTATATACTCTTTAAAGTATTCCCAAATCCTATTTATGTGTTTGCTATTATCTAAGTTCTCCAAAGTTGCAAACCAGTTTCAGATCTTAATCTGATAATACTTTCTAACCAGCGCTCACTTCGCTTCTTGAGATTAAATCTCTCCACATCAAACTTATGTGCTGCTTGTTTACTTACTGTCAGTCTTTCCATAAGTATTGCAACTACAAGGTAGTGATCAGTATCGCAGTCAGCTCCCCTGAAAGGTTGTACATTTAGTATACTCGATTGTCGATCAATATATGATTAATCTGGTTATTAGTCTTCCCATCAGGAGAGGTACAAGGGTGTTTATGAACGTCCCGGTGTGAGAACATCGTGCTTTTAACAACTAGATTTTTTGATGTGGCAGAGTTTACTTTTCTGACACCATTATCATTACTATCCTGATGCAGACTCTCATTCCCAATTATCGGTTTGAAAGTATCCTATCTTCCCACTTTTGCATTAGAATCTTCTAACAGAATTTTCGTATGGTACTTAAGAAAATTTTCGAATACCTGCTGTAATTCCTGATAAAATCTGTCTTTTCAGTCATCACTTTTCTCCATACTTGGTTCATGCACTTTCAACCTCTCAGAACTGTAAGTGACATCCTACCATCAACAAACTGTACTCTCTTAACTGCTGATATTATTCTGTGTTGTACGAAAAATCGTGTTTGCAATGGGTGATTTTCATTTCCATTTCCATAGAAAAAAATATAATCCCCTGTTCTTACAGTGCCACCTTTGTCCCACCTAATCTCCTGTACACCCATGAGATCTAATTTATATCTTGCTAATTCCCTAGCTGCTGTTGTAAGTGAACTTGACCTATACAGGCTCCTTACGTTCCATGTACCAAATCTTGTGTCCCTTTTTCATTGCTTAGGTCATATAAGCAGTCTTGTATGTAGAACACTCTTCTACAAGACTGCTTATACTGATGCGTGTAAAACATACTATAACATACCTGTATATACAACCGTCTTCCTGTAGATGAACCGTTGATTTAAAAACATGTAGAAGACTTCATAAATTAAAGATATTAGTTGAGAAAAGGTGTGTTTTGTTGGTTTATACGGTATAATTATATTACAACGCACGGTACAAAAAACCTAAAATTAATTAATATACTCTGTTGACCTTTGCTGAGACAAGAGCTCCTTATTTTCTATCCTCTGTATGTGTGTTTGTGTGTTATCCTTTTTGGTGTAACATCAAGTACATGCATAAGGGTCAATTGGAGAGTAAGAATACATAGTGAATATTTTGCTTCTTAGCAACTTTTTGTTAAAAGTAACATTTCTTATGAGAAAAGTGAACAATGACCTGCTTTTCCATATAGTTACTGTAAAGGTTCGAGCATTTGTAACCATGTGTTGAGGGAATATATGCGTTCAGCAGACTTTTGGGCTTTGTGAATGGAATGACTATGAGACAGCTTCCATAACTTTTGCAACATTTTGGAATCTGTCACCACCAAGATGCTTCTTCAGAGGGCCAAAAAGATGGAAGTAACTTTGGTGCAAAATCAGGGGTGTACAGCAGATGTTTGAGATACTCCCATCCAAATTGCAGCCACAAGGCTGTCTGGGGCCTAGGCACCACGTGACTTTCATCTTTACAGACTTATGAAGAAGCATCTTGGTGGTCACAGATGCCAAACTGGTGTGGGAGTGCAAGTGGTTGTTTCACAGTGGTTCTCTTCACACAGCCCAGAATTCTGTGCTGAAGGCATGCATTTTTTGATAACACTTGATAAATGCATGAACCTTCAGGGGGACTGTGTCCAAAGTAGGTCATTTTTCTCTTTTCTTGTGGGAAATGTTATTTTGAACAAAAACGTTGACAAGAAAGCAAATACTCGCTGTGTGTTTTTACTTTCCTATCAACCTACACAAAAAATAGTTCTGGTACATAATCACTTTCATTGTTGTATTAGTTGTGTTATGTATATTTGTATCTATTCTGTGAATTTTTTTAGGACTCTGTAACAGTTCACCAGAAGATTCGACCTAAGGATGTGCCAGGAACATTACTCAACATGGCACTATTGAATTTGGGATCTTCTGATCCAAACCTTAGAACGGCAGCCTACAACCAATTGTGTGCTCTTACTGCAACATTTGATTTGAAAATAGAGGGTCAGTTACTGGAGACATCTGGTAAGTTGTTAAATGTTTGTGTTGGTCAGATTGTGATAATGAAAGTTGTTAAATGTTTGGAACTTCTGTATGCAATGGAAAGTTTTATACGTAATGTTTCATATTCAGCCTGTTTGGGTAGTTAACACCTTGCCGTTGGGCCATGTAGAAATGCGTGATTGCTATCCCATGTGTTGTTGATGGGTAACGCATGTCTACGTTTTCTTACGTGACGTCCTGCACATTTGTTTGTCAGCTTTTGTGGTTCACTTTTCGCCTCAAGGTTATCGACAGCTTAATGCAGGATGCTTGGGTCTCAAGTTGCAAATAAACAAATCAGTCATTACCCCCTATTTTTAGAAACATAAGCCTTCTACAAAGGGACCACTCATTCAGATACTCTGTTTTCCTTTAGTTACAATCATGGCTTTGCATAAGAATGTTCTGCAAGTGGACAATATTTTGCTTGAGTTATTTGCGGATACATGTTCTGATGTCTTTGATAATACTGACAATGAAAGTTTGGACAGAGACAATGACGTCTCCACAACTAGTTCACGTAAAGAATTGTGATCTTCTGTCGTAGTTGTTACTAGTGACAGTGAAACAAGCATAATAGAGGAAGAAAGTAGTGAAGTGGAGAACTGTGATGATAAAACATGTGATGTGTGGTGTAAAACTGATAAAAATCAAGCAATGAGCCTGTCCTTGGAACCACAGGTCTGAATGTAGTAATTGGTAACCATGAGTCTGTTGTTGAAGTTGTGAGTTCAGTCATTGGTGACAATCCTATACTGTTACTTACTGAACAGTCTAACCTTTATCATAGTCAAAATGCAGAAAAATGGAAAGTCTCGCCTAAAACACTAAAGTGTGTCCAGTATCATACCTGAAGAAATGAGAAAGTTTTTAGGACTAATACTGTTGATGGGACAAGTCAGAAAGTAAAATGTAAGAGACTACTGGTCCACTGACCCCACAATTTCCACACCCATTTTTCCTCACAATGTGTAGGAACCGTTTTGAATCCATTTGGCAGGCCTGTCATTTTAGTGACAACAGGCAGCAAGCACAGGATTCAGGGTGGCTATTCAAAATTTGGCCCATGTATGAATATTTTGTACAGAAATTTAGGTCAGTATACAGCCCAAAACAAGAACTTTCACTTGATGAAGCCATGATCCCATGGCGGGGTCACCTGAAATTTAGGATGTACAATCCAGGAAAAATAACAGAATGTGGAGTGCTGGTGAGAATGATGTGTGAGGCAGTATTGGGTTATGTCTGTAACATGGAGATGTACTCAGCTGAGGGAAAGAAGTTGGAGGACACAATGTTATCACTTTTAGACAGAACTTAGGCCAAAATCATCACATCTATCAAGACAATTTTTATAACAGTGTGAGATTAACTCAAACATTATTAGACAGAAACGTGAGAGTCTGCAGCACTGCGAGGGCTAATGGGCATTCCACGTGACCTAGAAGGGGAAGGCAAGCACTTGAAAAAAGGGCAGTCAGCATTGCAGAGAAAAGGTGACATATTGGTGCAAGTGTGGAAGGACAAAAGACTTGTGCGAATGATAGGTACGATCCATGAGGCAACAATTGTAAACACAGGGCGGAGAGACAGGAAAACAAACATGGAAATAAAGAAGCCTTAAGCTGTTGTCCAGTACAGTAAATTCATGAAGGACATAGACAGGGCAGACCAGTACCTCAGTTATTACTCAGTTCTGAGGAAAACTGAAGAATGATCGACAAAGAGTGGTACTGTATCTGCTAAACTGTGCTCTCTTCAATGCATTTTTTTGTATACAGGACACTAAATACAAACAAAAAATTGAAGTACAAGAACTTCCTGCACGATGTAGGAAGGTCCTGGATATCAGACGACCAGAATTGAAATGAGTCCAATTCTGATGACCTTCAATTGCCAGAGAAGCAAACAACACCAAAGGGGGCCTAAACAGGACCCACCAGGCAGACTCTCCGGTAATTCCAGAATACGCAAACTTGAAAAAATTGTTGGTGGTGGGGAGGGAAAAAAGAAGTATCCTGCAAGACAGTGTAAAGTGTGTGCTCCACATAAGAAGCGAAGTGAAACTAGATGCATTTGTAAATTCTGCGTTCCGCTTCACAAACAGTCTTGTTTTGAGAAATACCATTCAGTGACGAACTACTAGACTATCTACATGCAGTTTCTGCAGTCTGGGGCCCAGGAGCATAATCTACAGTGTCAAACTGTAAGTAAGAATATGTTATGAGGTTAAACATTCAAAGCGTTTAAAACGTCCAGGAACTGGGGTTATTTAATTAAAAGACTATCCGGTCGGCAAGGTGTTAAGTTTCCAGTTCACTGAGCACCCACTTTTAGTCTTTATTTTGATCAGTTGCCATACTGTAATGTTTTTTAAACAAGTAAATAAAAACAATGGCCTTTCTTCACATAAATTCTTGAAAATTCTGTCATATTACAGTCTGTTAAGTACTATACCTCTACTCCCCTTCTGTTTTCATGGTGTGTGCAGGGACAACTTTACCTTTATTTTAGCCCAGTGAAACTCTGCAAATGAATTCATATTTTGGTCTTCTCGGTTAACTGTATAAGAACTAAAATAAATCTATATTACATATAAGGATCTGTGTCCTGCCTCTTAGAGAAAACAGTCAGTTTCTGTTATGTAGGCTAATTGTGCTCTGTAGGGAAACTGTTTTAAGAATTACTTGGAACAAATATATAGGGTGGACAATAATGCAGAGTTTCTTAATGTTATAGCAGGTGGTACTTATAATTACCACTGGGCTTTAATGGTTTGAGACACTATGTACTGTAGTAGGTGGGTAAATATACTACCTCCTTTGGGTTGGAAGTCAGGAAACTGGAAACCTGGTACCAAGTGTCATAACAGTACGATCATACTATGAATCTTGATTGCTTTGAAAACCAGAAATCTCATGTGGTGCTATATGACAGACATTCTTATCATTCTGTGACTATGCATTAATTATGTAACTCATTTCGTTTAACACTTTCAGAATCCTTGTTGGAGGTTGGATACAAGAGAAAGTAATGAGTACTTTTTTTTTTAAATAGATTTCAATGTTTCAGTCTTTAGTAGCCCCAGGGGGGAGGATTCCAGCTTCTTGGAGGGTTTCCATCTTTTTCAGTGCTGAAAGATCTAACTTTTATTTATTGAATTTGTGAAGCAAGCTATGCTGTACTATTTTTGCCTTTCAAGCTTGCCATGAATTGAGATTTGTTTAAGAAATGTATGACTGACTCTTATCTGATAATAAATATACTTGGACATTCTGGGATGTTATGCTGGGTGGAGTGGTAAATAGTTACCATAATTTCAGAGGAGCATAGTACCTCCATCTTCAGAGTCAGCACTGCTTGACACTGAAAATGTAGACACTATGCTACTGTGAACCATGAGTAGCTGTGTACCAGTTGACATGGTGTATCATCTTACAAGACTTGACTCTTCATCACACCTGCTGTGAGAACCTCAAATCTCACAAATATTCCTGGACTTCATAATGCAGACAGGATATTCTGTCCTTTAGCATGATTTGTATGGTGACAAAATATCAATCTGTATGCTTCTTCATGTATACGATAATCCTCTTCTCGAATGTCTTGACTTTGACACAAATTCCGGTGTGCTAAAGAAATTTTTGCTTCTTAATTTTTCTGTGTGTTTTAGGTTTGTGCATCCCATCAAACAATACAATATTTATTAAATCTGTAAGTGAAAAGTTGGCGACAAATGAACCACATCTCACTCTTGAATTTTTAGAAGAGTGCATCCAAGGGTTCAGAGTGTCCAGTATTGAGCTCAAACACTTGTGCCTTGAATATATGACACCATGGTTAGCGAACCTAGTCAGGTAAGGTGTCGTATTTAACATGTAAATCATGTAGGTTAGGTTTTTATTATATTTAATTTCAGGTTGGAATGTTTGTTAATTGTGTACAGGTTTTGTAAACCTTCAGATGAAAGTAAGCGTCAGCAGAAAGTGGTACAGATTTTGGAGAAGCTCATCGATTTAACCATTGAAGAAGTGGAGATGTATCCATCAATACAGGCTAAAATCTGGGGATCCATTGGTCAGGTATGTCTTATTTTGATATCACATTCTTCATGTGTGTCTTCTGGTATCTTGTTTATCTGTAGATAACAATACTTTCTGCTATATGTTTACACACACGCGCACGCACGCACATACGCGCGCGCGCACACACAATAAAGAAAGCAATAAAGCCAGGCTTCTAAGGGTTCAAAGACTAATTAACCTAAAAATGGCAAAAGCTTACCGCACTGTGTCACACGAAGCCCTCTGTGTAGTCACAGGAATGATACCCATTGACATAAAAATAGAAGAAGCAGCACGACTATACCAAATAACTAAAGGCACAGCCAATAATAACACACTTTCTTGATAAAGATGGGGAGGTAAGATACTGACAACACCTGGCGGAAGCGAGCATAAAAGTACGGACGAAAAGAAAGAAACCGGATCACTACACATATACACTGATCGGAGCAAGACAGAAAAGGGAGTCGGCTCGGGCATAGCCATTTTCGAATCTGGACAACACGTTAAAAGCGTACAACGCCGGCTAAACAAAAAATGCACAAATAATCAAGAAGAACAATTAGCGATATTAGCAGCGCTACAATACATAGAAAAAACAAACAGGACTGGCAAAAAAGTCACAATATACACGGACAGTAAAATAACATTAGACAAACTACAAAACACCAAAATACACACATACGTAATAGAAGAAATAAGAAGGAAAATTATCGAGATGACAAGAACAAGTTGGGAAATATCGCTCTGCTGGATTAAAGCACATGCAGGAATACTCGGAAATGAGCTAGCGGACACATTAGCCAAGAAGGTGACGTCGAACGAATCATTAACAGAAGACTATAATAGAATCCCAAAAAGCGTATTGACGAGAGAGATAGAAGAAGAAAGCGTGAAGAAATGGCAAAGAAACTGGACACAAACCACCAAAGGAAGCATAACGAAAGAATATTTCCCAAACGTAGAAGATAGAATAAAAATGAAAATAAACCTCACACAAAATTTAGCAGCCGTACTAACGGGACATGGGAAGACAAAAGCATACTTACACCGTTTTAAAATCATAAAGGAACCAACATGCCCCTGCGGAACAGCAGAACAGACAACGGACCACATAATCTATGAATGCGAAAAGTTAACAAAAGAGAGAGAAAAGCTGAAGACAACCGTGCTACAAAAAGGAAGCTGGCCAACAAATAAAAAAGATCTCATAAGGGAACACTATAGAGACTTTGTAAAACTTATTAACAAAATCCCTTTCGGCAAACTCAACGCAGAATAACAAGAGAGAAATTAAAAAAAAAATATAAATAAATAAAAATTAAAAAAAAAATAATAATAATAATAATGTAAATGTATATTTATTAATTATGTATAGCTTGTAGTATTACAAATGTAATGGAACAAGCAGTAAAACCATATTAAAAAAAAACACACACACACATAACGCAAACACGTGCACACACACACACGCACACACACACACACACACGTGTGACATGCCTGTCCATGGTCCAGGGAATTCTGACCAAGTGTGTGTGTGAGTGTCAGTGATTGTGTTCAGGTGCAACAATAACCCTCTACACTTACAATGAGTAGGTAGAAAGAGGTCAGACTAAAAAAATACATACACACACACACACACACAGAGTAGAATTTCTTTAATTTGGCACCCACAAGACCAGACAGGTGCCTGATAGTCAGATATTCTGAATTATCAAACATTACCTACTGACCTGAGTTCTTTGTTACTGCTCATGTATTTTGGCTAACATCTAATCAGAAGAGTATTCCATTTGGATATCCATGAGCTGCTGGTTCAGGGGCATCAGGGCTCCTTCCTGCTGTTTCTGGAGTCTCTTCAGTTTCTGCTAGGGGTGCTGAAGGATCAGGAGACTGGATCAGGAGTCTTCCTCCTGCCAGCAGAACCTTGTGTACTTGTCTTGGGATCTCTTGATGTCTTTGTTGTAATAGCTTGATGGGCTCAATGAAGTCAACGCAACACAAGATACGATCAAGGAATTGCTATGCTCCCTGGATGTTATTGATACCAAAACTACTGGTTTAAGGGAATTTTACTGTTTTTAATTTTGGCTCTGTCCATCATAATGGTGACTGTTTATTTTAACCATAACAACTGTAATGAACACCAAAATGTTGGAACAGCTTCATTGTATGATGTATAGTTATACGTCAGACATGGGCTATGAGAATCTGGGTGGAGACGTTGAAGAAGAAGGGGAAGGGAGAGGAGAAGTGCTATCTCTATCTCTCTCTCCTCCCTCCTTCCCTCCCTCCTTCCCTCCCTCCCACCCTCTCTCCCTCCCACCTTTGCATCTGGCAAAACTTGGTCAGCTTCAAGGTGTTTAATTCTTTTTGTGATGAACAGTAAAACTCTTTGAATGTGACACCACTTAAAGACATCAGAATTATTTAGTACCATGATTTTCTGGTGTGATTAACATTTGTATTTCCACGTCAGTAAGTTCTCCCTTGAAAAGGATTTCTCACCCAAAAAGCATGAGAAGTTGAAGCAGTGAACTTTCACCCCTGCAGTATGCTTGTTGCATCAAAATTTTGAACATTTTCCAGGAGTTACCATTCATTCATTTTGTTAAGAAATATGGCTATGAAAAGATGCCTCAGTTCCTAAAGGCTACTCTCCAAGGTTGTTGCCATACAGGTGCTTTTCACTGGATGTGACATGTGGCTTTCTTATAATGCATCATTGCGATAATATGAACTTCTATTGACCATTTTTTTGTTAGGGCTAACAGCAAGTAAGGAAGAATGTTGGAAGAAATTGGTAGAGTTTGTATGACTGCTGTACAGTACAAACTGTATCCGCAATTTATACACACCTTTAAAGGTTCTGAAAAGGATGAAATATGTGCGTACTATCTAACAAATCTGTGAAGCATCCTGTGCAGCTTGAATTGGAGAGTGATACTGCCAATGCTGAACTTCTGGATGCCTCTGGTGCTGAATTGCCAAGTGAAGAATTGATAGGATGAGATGCAGCAAAAGTTAAACAACAGCCTGAAGCTGAGACATTTCAGGCATGACACTTCATGATCAAGGAGTTGGCTGTTGCATTTATTGAGATATCTTCTGCAGTGACAAGATTTAAGGCAATGGACCCTAATTCATTGCAGTTGTTAGAAGTGCAGAGAGATTTTGATGAAAGATTGGCATGTTATAAGGAGATTTTTCAAGAAAGGAGAAAGTCCGTTGTGCAGTCATCTCTCGATAAGTTTATAAGATAGGCTGAAGTACTTGTACCTTCCACATTTCTTCAACCATCCACCTCTTCTGCCACCCCTGCACACTTGATCATGAACATTGGTTAAGATTATGTCAATTCTGTTGATGCGATTCTGATCTCTTTTCTTTCCTCATATTCAGATTAAGTTTTGTCATCACCACATAAAATGTTGCCTTCAGTAAAGAAGACTAAGACTAGTATTGAGACAAGTTTTTATCATTTAGGTAAAATTATTTTTGTAGTGAATATTTATTTTCTGTTTATGATTATAGATCACAGTACATGGTACAGGGTGTCTGTGTAGTATGTATAGTACTTGCATATTTATGTAGATATATTCTATGCAGTATGACATACATACAGGACCGTTTACTAAATTCTGGCTTGCACAAAATTCAACTGACTGTGGACATTTGGGGATGTAACTTTTGTGTTTGTCAGGGTGCACCTGTACAAGGCCTTTCCTGAAGGCATCAATTTAGTGGTTGCTAACTAAATGAAAGTAATTCCCAAGTTTCATTATAGTTACGTGGAAAATTGTTACACAGGTACCTGAACTTATTGATATAGTGCTGGACAGCTTCATTCGTCGTTCAGTGACAAATAGGATTGGATCACCGACAGTGGAAATCATGGCAGACACTGCTGTGGCTTTGGCTTCTGCAAATGTACAGCTTGTAGCCAAGAAAGTGATTGGAAGACTTGGTCGGGTAAGGTTATGGCATCTCTTTTGAGGTTTGTGCATTTAAGCTGTAAGTCACAGGTGTACACATCTGCTGTTAACAGTTAATTGTGTTTAGGTAATAACCTCTTATTGTAATAATAATTGCTTCATGAATACAACATTTTATCAACCTTAGGACTTCAGTTATTTAGTTTTAGATTTTCTGTAATTTGGTGTTTACTTTCCTGTTAACCTAATGTGAAATTCCCTCCATTTAAGATTTTTCTGATGTTAATGTTCAGATCTATTCAGGAGAGTTTACTGTGCTTGGTTAACTGTACATTTCCTAGATTGACAGAACTCATGGCATAGCAGTGTCGTGATACTATAACAAAAACATTGTATGTTGTATGCTTTCTCCTTGATTTGTATGATGTGAGAAGAGACATAAATGTTCGAGCAAGTAGTAAAGTTCTGCTCTTGCAAAATTAATGAGGTACATACATTACTTGGCTATTATCTAGGTCTCTAATTGAAGTAGGTGTTCTTCTTTTATAAGTCTGTATTTTTAATTTTTCAGGTATTGGACAAAACGTGTACTTCTCCTACACCATTGCTAGAACAACATATGATGTGGGAAGACATAGCAGTACTTGCTCGCTACCTTCTCATGTTGTCTTTCAATAACTGCCTGGATGTAGCGTGCCATCTGCCATATTTATTCCATTCTGTCACTGTCCTTGTGTGTTCAGGATCTTTGAGTATGAGAGCCTCAACTCATGGCCTCGTCATCAACATCATCCACTCCCTCTGTACCTGCACCAAACCTTCTTTTACTGGTAATTTCTTCCTTTGTTTTGGTTCTGCTCAAATGTAATTTTACTCGTTTTATAAACTGAAGTTTTTAAAATAATGAATACAATTATGAACTGACCAGATAAATCTTTGTTTTCTGACAGAGGAAACGCAAAGAGTGTTGCGCCTTAGTTTAGATGAGTTTTCCCTGCCGAAGTTTTATCTGCTTTTTGGAATCAGCAAGGTAAAATCAGCTGCAGTCACAGCATTCAGGTCAAGCTATCGTCATCCAAATGAACGTTGGTAAGTCGCATACGTACTGTCTTTGTGCATCTTTGTTCTGGGCGGAGAATTATTATTCTTTTGTCTATTCACCAAGTTAATATACAGTGAAATATGGAATTTTCATTTTTGAAGGCACCGTTTCAAATCTAAAATTAAGGCGGTGGAAATTTTTATAGCTACTAAAATGAAATAAGTGAAATTTAATACTGCCATAGTGGTAACACAACAATTCCCTAGCAGTATTTTAAAAGGCTCTAACATCTCATTAAAATATGCTGCAGGTGTTGTGCAAAAAAATTCATACAACTAGTTCCTGATGGGTTGGCTTGACTACTGCTGTCTCTACAGAAATAGTACACTAGGTGATTGCAGTACATGAACAGATAGATGTCTGGAATGGGTGGGTTCATGTACCAAGTGTCTGGAACTGCCCAAGTTATTGCTTCTAGATGCATGTGTCTGCTCTGCCAGTGTGATCTTGAAGTCATAGAATAGTAAGCATACAAAAAGATATTGGAGGAGGTAGCAGATTATAACTGAAAATCACTTTTTTCCCCATTTTCCAATTGAAAGTACTTGAACTGACAACATCAGGCCAATTTATGCTCAGTTGGAACTGTGAATTGCGGAACTGGGTGGAAAGCACAGATGTGTGTTTCAGGAAAATTTTATGTTGTTGTGGAAGGTTTGGCAGGTTTGATAAAAACATGCATAGAATCAAGGAAGACATAGATTCAGAATATGAAAAATCAAAGTTTCACTGTATATTCTTTTGGTTTGTCATTACAAGTTGGAATAGTGGATGTATTTATTGGAGTGACAAAGCTGGATTGATAAGGTATTGATTTAACCCATGAAAACTGAAGATAATCTACACAAAGGGATAAGGATGGAAGGATAGTTTCCTATAGAAGAGGTGCTTTCAGCATGTTCACACTTCTTCTTTGTTCCTGTCAATAATGGAAGCACTTCACCAACTTAGTTGCTGGAGTCATTGAAGTTTTTTCATTGCAGTTTATTCATTTGTTCCCACATCGTCGTATGTTACATCAACATCTGAGAAAAATAATGACTTTATAAACACAAGTCACAAATGACAATTAGTTTGATGAGCTGTCAGGCATATGTGAATGTGCAGTAACTCATCACGGCATGATCTTTGCAACCACGATTCTTGCCTAGTGTGCGATTATTCTGAAATATGAATTCATTCATGATAAATTTTGATCAGACCTCATATTTTCCACTTAATATTCAGAAACGTTCCCACACTTGATGCGCAGGTATGGACAAGAACGAAGTCTCTCAGGAACAAACAACTCTGACCATGAGCGGCTGTCACTGACATCTCTAGAAGTTATCACAGATGCACTGCTAGAAATTATGGAGGTCAGTGACAGTCAGTAGTCAGTACACTTGAAGTTGCACTGCAGCAACATGTTAGCATACTTGATATTTGCATTATAATTGTAAATGTTGTCATATAAGAAAATCATTCACACTCTGTTTTATTCTATTTGTCTTGGAAGACCAGTGCTGTTATCTGGGTCATGACTGTGTGTAATCTGGTAGAAGTATACTGACATTTCAGAGGATTCTGCTACCCCCTTATCAGAATAGGTGAGTTGGTGAACTTCTACCAGATTGCATGGTGTCACAAATTAAAAGACATTAGTCTTCTAGTCATTGCTATGAAAACAGCATATTTTATGTAGTGTTAATGTTGCCCTGAAAGTTCATAGTAGTGTAAAATTGCATGTACTCTAATTGCATGATTTTAGGCTTCTACCATGGTGTAAATGAGGTCTTTGCTCTTCTTGGATGTTACATAGTGTAGATTTTCAGTTAGTTGCCGACATTTCGGCACAGCATATCAGTCCCATCTTCAAGGGTCAAGCAGTCCAAAACCTGCTTGGACCACTTGATCTTTGAAGATGGGACCAGTCAGCTATCCCGAAATGGTGTTAACTAACTGCCAATCAGCACTGCATAATGTCCCAGAAGAGTGAAGACCTCATGTACTAGAATTGTTTGAAACTGTATATTTTGTTTCTGAGCTTTTCATAATTGTGAAAAGATTAATTGATGTGCCTGAAAAAAAGTACTTTGAGGTGTATTGTTTCAGCCTGTGATGGGGGGATGATATTGACATCCATTATAACATCACAGGGTGCAGGCATAATTTTGTTAGCTTATCTTTTCAGCATTTTCAGAATGGAAATTTGCAAAAATGCACCATTACATCCACCCCATGCTTGTCTGCTTCTGTTTGTCTTGCTGTCTGTGTAACAACTTGAGAAACACTGAACATATTTGCATGAAGTTTTATATTTTTGAGGCCTACGAAAATTTGTCGTCATATTCCACATTTGTGGTTAAAGTTGGACAAAATTGCAGGTGTTTTATGTAAGACCTGCATGTGTTTCAAACAACTTGCTGTGTATTTAATGACTGGAAAATGTTGAACAGAATTTGTTGAGAGAATGAAACAACAAGGAGTGCATGTGCCATCATTGTTATACTGTGTGTACATCGCCTGATGTGTTTATTATTTTTATCACTCTAATCTAGTATTTCCCAAACGTATTGACAGCAGAACCCTTTTGGGCTTGGAAAGTACAGTCAGAACCCACAAGGAGCCTGGAAGCTAATGTAGAAAAATTAAGTAATTGATTGAAAGTAATTAATTGTCCAGCCAAAAATTTTCCACATGTAATGCTTGGTCATATGTTTGATTTTTCTGATTTATTTTCTTCCGGTCTGCATAGTGTCAAGGGCAGCAGTCAAGAGCATTTCTCCCTCGTCTCCTACCAGCACCATATTTAAACATCCTAATGGGAAGTCTCTGACTGGTTTTTATAACACACAGTTGAGCAGAGAATGACCTGCTTATGGGCAAATGACCATGTTATTTGTGAATGTAAGTGGAGAAAATCTTGCTACCATCAGTATTTTCTTAAGGAACCCCTAATCACATGACATGCAACTCCAGGGTTCTGTGGAACACAGTTTGGGAAACACTGCTCTAACCTGTGCTTGTTTATTTGTTATGCTATTTCACATTGGACTTTAACTCAATGTACAGCAAAATTCCTTTAATCCAGCATTTGATAATCCAGAAATTCTGATAATGTGGCACTTTAGGAGAATGTGCCAAAGACTGGAAACTTTGTTTTTGTCAGAAAAAAGCTTTGCACGTGAAACAGGCAGATCTCAGGGACATGTTCAAAAAGGTCTTCAAGAATGTCTGTACATCAGCCATTGCAGTATTTCTGGACGTCTTGTCTCCTACTGCAGCTTCTTCGGCTACTAAGACTACTGGAGGAGCAGAAGAGAACCCTGTTGACCTTGAATCAGCAGATAAATTAGATATCCAAGTGGATTAGTTGTGCAGCCCAAGTGTAGGAGCAGTAACAAAAAATTCCCTTAAGAACTTAAGGCAATACAGATACTGTCTGATAATCTAAATATCCAATTATCTAGCACCTTCTGGTTCCATGCAAGCCAGATTAATGCATTTTTTCTGTATTTATTTCTTAAGTATGTGAGGTGATTGGGCTTTTTCTTGCAGGCATGTATGCGAGACGTTCCTGATTGTGATTGGTTAAAAACCTGGACATCCCAGGCAAAGAGTTTTGCTTTTTGCTACAATCCTGCCCTCCAACCACGAGCTCTCATTGTATTTGGCTGCATCAGTGAGTAATGTAGTGAAGGTGTCCCAATTAATGAGGTTTCCATGCATGTGTGTGTGTGTGTGTGGGGGGGGGGGGGGGTTGGGGGGGGGGGGGTGGGGGGGGGGGGGGGGGTTATGATGTGTGTGTGTGTGTGAGTGAGTGAGTGAGTGCATGCATGCATGCATGCAGATTTGTTTTGATCTTCCTGAGGCAATTGTAATGTGTAATTCTGCCATGATAAAATGTGTCTGTAATTTGGTATGTACAGTAATTAACCTTTGGTGCCAGAATTAAGTGACCAGTGTACACTGCATGTTCTTGGCCAATGATATAAGGTGACATTTAGTTATCTGCACATAATCCTGTGTGTTGACTGAAGTTGACTTTCAGTGCCAGAGGTTTAAAGATGAGTGTTAATCATATTTCATTTCATTGGTAGAACGTTTTAACTAGTAATCTGAATCATAAGACTGTGTCATTAGTAGACATCAGATGTTTAGACAAGTGTCTGGTTTGTTCCTGTGTAAATACACAAACATTTGAAGTATGGGCATGATCCTTTACTCATTTGATGCTGAAGGTGGACTGCAGTCAACATGCACTGTGCAAAAAGCAAGCGTCCACTACAGTCATTGGCCAAGAATGTGTAAAGTAATGGGCAGCCATTTAAATCCTGGGTCTTTACAGAGTACACTGGGCACTTAATTCCTGTGTCAAAGGGTGAAGCACCAATAATGTTGGTTGATTGTATAGCGTGTGTGAAGTGCCTACTTTAGTCTTTTTGTGCCTGCAAGTGCACATTTTAAAGTCTTTTGTTTATATCTGATGAATCTGTGGCAACTTTTTTCTTAAAAAATGAGAACATTCGAGTACAAAACGCCAAGAAAGGATTAAGCAGTGTTGTGTAATTCAAGATACTGCAGCATTGCTTCGTGTAATGTGCCAACCATGATGCAGTGAGCATGTATTTTTATAGAACATAAAAGGGGTAAAGGTAAAGTGATCCCATTACAGGCCTGGTGTGGCCCAGAGGGTGGGTAGAGGTATAGCTCTACCCTTCCATGACTGCGGCACTAGAAGGGGGTGAGTGGTCAGCAGCACACCCCGGCTGCACTTTACCCCTGGGAAAGACCCGGTACCTATTTTATAGGAGGCTGGGTGGGCTCCAGGGCCGGTCTGGACAGGCGGAAAATCTCGTCCCCACCGGGGTTCGATCCTGGACCGTCGAGCCCATAGTCAGTCGTTATACCGACTGAGCTACCCGGCCCACCTTTTACAGAACATAACATTTCATAAAATCAAGAACATGTGAACTGATTTAATAAAAAGGAATGTACAGCTACAAGTATGGCAATGTAGACATTTTGAGAATTTAGAACAGCTAATGTGAAAGGGTAAATTTGATTCTTCGTTTATATTGAAGACAGTGAAAGGAGCTACCAGTTCTTTTATAAAGACTAGTAGTTTATCATTTTAACCAACTGCACTCATTTTTAAGTGTTCATTTTAACTGTCCTGGCTGATATTTGTCTGTCTGCACTGTTGACAGTGCAGAGGTGAAAGGCCTGTAGATCTGACTTGGACATTTCACATCTTGCATATTATACTTCAATACTTCTGCTATGCTCACATTTTTTTAGCAAATTATCATCTGCAACTTCTGTAGTATGAAGACTTTGACATTGTTAATACAGATTTCAAAAAAGAAAATCCTGATTCACAACATCATTTATTTATTCTGCATGTGTAATTACCTTCTAAAAAATAAGTGTCTTACTGGTAATCTTCAGTTTTAAAATGTAATATTCTATATAGAAAATGGTTACAATATTAACCATTTTCAGTGCATTCTTAAATTGTGTTTGCATGACTTAGTTGCCATAGTTATATGACACAATGAAACATAAAGTTATTTTACTTGTACCTTTCCAGGTAAAAGCATCACCGATCAGGATATAAAGCAGCTCCTGAGGATACTTGTAAAGGCACTGGAGAGCTTCAATGATATTATGCTTTTGGAAGCATTGGTTATGTGCGTCACACGGTTGCAGCCTCTGCTCAGACCAGTATGTTTGTTGCTTATCAGTAGAGAAATGTAACAATTATTTGTTTCTGTTGATGAGTTTATCATTGAAATTGACCTTCATTGTGCTAGTAATTATTCAGAACTATGCTAATTGCATCTGAACTTACTGGGTGTATGTACATCAGTTTTTATCTTGAAAATGTCCTGTAACATAAAAACTGAAAACTGATATGGTTTTTGGATGATTATGATGTTTGTTTCAAGTTGATTCACAACTTGCTAACCCATGCATACTGGTTAATTACTGTACTTTCTAGTTAATTATATGTTCCATGGACACCTCTGAAATGGTAATTAATTGTTCTGAGGCTGATACAGATGAAGAAATAGCTTAAAACCAGCACATTTTGCTAATCTGAATAACATTGTGTCCACCAGCACTTGACACTTTGGACCTAGCTTCACTCTGGCACTGTGCAAGGACCTAATTGTAAGCAAAGTTCATTCTTATCTGTGTTCTTCAATATTCACTTTTCATGGGAAGCCATAGGGTCAGCATCCCTAATGTGGTGCTGGCTCTTGTTATTACCCCCAACACCATACAGTTTTTCTGTTATGTGTATTGGCATTGTATTTTTGTGGGGTCTGGTGTGGACCTCAGGAGTTGTATGTTTTTAGGGGTCGTTTGTGCTAACAGCGATAGACCAATATGGTATTTCTAATTGTTATTAAATTGTTGACATACTTTATGTGTGTTGTATTGTGTTGCTTGCCCTCCATGGTTTCCACACTCTTGGGATGGGGGTATCAGGTAGAGGACAGCCCAAGGGTGGAGTTCCACGTAATGACAGAGTTTACTCTGTGTTACTTCTGTCTCTGTCACTCTGTGTTCACACCTTTATACCATATTTCATCATTTGTTGAACATATGTTTTGTTGAACTTCAAATACACAATACAGTGATGACAGCTGGTTTGGGAGACACTTAGATTAAAGTAAGGAATGTAAAAAGGTAAAACATAAAGTGATCCCATTACAGACCCATAGGGTTGGTAGAGGTATAGCTCTACTCTTCCATGACTGCGGCACTAGAAGGGGGTGAGTGGTCAGCAGCATACCCCGGCCGCACTTTACCCCTGGGAAAGACCCGGTACCCATTTTACAGGAGGTTGGGTGGACCCCAGGGCTGGTCTGGACGGGCAGAAAATCTCGTCCCCACCGGGATTCGATCCCGAACCATCCAGCCCATAGTCAGTCGCTATACCATCTGAGCTACCTGGCCCACAAAGTAAGGAATGTATTTTTTGAATTTACTCTTACAAATGTACATTCTTTTATGGCTTGTGTAGGAATCACCAATACATTGTGCTCTCTTCTGGGTTGGGGTCTCAGTCCTGCAGCTTGATGAAATATCATTGTATGCCTCTGGATTGGCACTCTTGGAACAAAATCTACACACACTTGATTCTCAAGGAACGTTCGAGGAAAAGGTAAGTTCACCCTGTGCATAAATGCCCATTCCATTACACAAGGTGGAGACAGAGCTAAATCAGCCCCATACTTTTTGATGTGTATGAGGTAGTGTCCAGTGCAAATGTTTTATGTTAGCTGTGTTGAACCGTCTGTTTCTGCTACCAGCAGTTTGAAACACTTGAAATAATTTGATTATTGTGTGTCACAGATTGGTTAACTGACCAACCTATAAGATATTTAAAACTGAAACCAGAAAAGTGTATTGTTCAGTACCGTTATAAATCATTGTGCGTTATCATACAGCATAATATAATCTACCTAAGCAGGAGTATTATAGCATGAAAATAAAATGAAAATCTCCGTTATATATTGTAATGCTACCATGTCTCAGTGATAAACAACAGGGGAGTGTCTGCCATACATGTATGCTGTAAATATGATGTTCCTAATTCATCATCTCAAAAGCTGAGGGGGGCAGGGGTTGCCTTATAATTGCAAACAAATTTAAGTGTGTTCTGCATAGGGATTCTCCTGCTAATTTAAAATTATGAAGTGGGATCATCTTATATTTGGGTAAATGCTGTATTTACCAGGAGTACAAAATGTTTAGAGTAGTAAATTGTAACGGACTTGGACAGGTGTTTTATTCTAGAGGTGGTCTCCTGGCAGTTGTCCAGAGGGACTGAGGAGAACCGTGACAAACTTTTTTTAGAATGTCAGTATCCTCTCTGGGATTAAAACCAGTCACCTCCTGAATAGAAGTCTTTCAAAATCAAGTTCATTTGGTGAAAGTAGAACTCAAGTTTTCTTTTAGTTAAAAATACCATTATGAAAGCAGCATGTTTTGTACCAAGTGTAGAGGATTTTATTGACCCATTTATCTCTGTTGTGATACTTAATGGTCTGTATATCTTTAGTTAAAAACATTGCCCTAGACTGAGAATGTTCTACTGTAACACTATTAAATGGTGACCTACAGAACTGTCAAGAAAGCTGCATACCATGGCCATATGTATATTATGAGAGCTTAAGAGTATGATACAACTGCAGGAAATTGTGGTTTGTACAAACTGTGTTGTATCCATTGGGTGATAGTGGAGTTTTAAGTAATATGATCAAACACTGAGGTTAAATGAGTGGAGAAAAGTGTAGTGAGTTTGGAAAATCTGCCCTGTTCTCCTTAGGTCATTACAATTTTCAGGCTTGCTTTAAATCCAGTTTCTTGGTGGCATGTTTGTAGTAGAGACAAGGCATACCATGCCCATGATAGTTGTATGAATACATTGATCCATACAACTCTTCCATCAGTACTTTTTGTGAAAGATAACCTGTTACTTGCCTGGATTTTAAACATGTAACTGACATTTGCAGACCCTGGCACAAGTGATGATGACAAATAGAGAACCTTTGGAATGGCATTTCAAACAACTTGACCATGCTGTGGGACTGAGCTTCAAATGTGAGTAGGAACATTCCTCAGAAGTCCTAATGGTCATTTTTATGCAGATGTGCTAAGAATCGAAACACTGTAGGCACTGTTCAACAGCATATTCAGAAACCACTGCTGGAAGTAAAGAGATGACCGGTTGAAATATTGGTGCACTTTTATTTGAATATAAGTTTCTGGTTTCTTCCTTCTTCCAGATTATTGGAAAGGGGTTCCTGTCCCTTTGTCACACCATCGTACTAGCACCTCACTTTCTCAAAATAAAACTGTATTTTTAGTTATGTTGAAAAATGTTGAGAAATTAATGGAGTCAACATTAAAAGAACATAATAATATTGACATCTCAGGTGAAGGGATTTTAGGATTTTATAAATTAATCACTAGCTAGAAAATATGAAATTGTTTACCTCGATTTGATTGGTGACAAAAACCATTTGATCATAAGAATGAATGAGTCCATGATGTTAAGTTGTGGGTTTTTTTTTTTATCTGTTTTATTACCTCCTAGTTGCACCATGACAGAGGGTTACCTCTTTTGATATAAATCTGAATGATGGCAAGTGCACGAATTTCAGTCACTTTATGTAGAAATCCACATCAGTACATTCATAGTTCTGTGGTGGTTGACACTTTGCAGCAGTTCTCAGTGTAATGTGTATTCTCTAAACCCACACAAGCAGTCTTTCTGGCAGATGATTTGGCTGAAATTTTCATTGCTGATTTTACAACATGTACAGTAGTATCTGAAGTAGTGGAGACAGTAATATTTAGTGAAATATGCTCCTTTTTTCTGTGTTCAGAAATGTGAACCCTTTGAAGGTGAAGTCCATCTAAATAATATTGAAAGTGTAGTTTATTCCTTAAATGAACTCTGTCCCCATTACTGTGGTCATTTAGATAATGTTGTTGGTGGAAGTAGTTGCTTTTTATTCTGAAAGCCATACTTAACCTTAAATAAACTTGGTGGGGAAGTGTGAAGTATTTCAGTAGGTGGTATTTATAGTTACTGCTTTGTTTCATTGGGTTAAGTCTTTTGTGTTGCAGTACAGAAGTCACTTCTGTGCTCTTACTGCCTAGTCCAAGTGCAACAGAAGCAGTGATCAATCTTCCTGCCAGGAATACTTTAACACAGTGATCAGGAATATGATTAGTTACAGTAATAGTGAATGGTCAGCAGGTGCAGTATCTTTGGAATATGACAGTGGACTCTTGTTGAGAGGGACTTCCGTGAGATTCTGTATCGGATCGGTGCCAGATTTTCCTGCTCACAGACTGAAAGCTTCAGCTCAACTATAGAGGACTGTGAAGAATAATGGAACCCTTCATAGCTTTCAGTCCGTGTTAAGCCATGGGTCCTCTTGGCCAGTCATCAGTCTCATGATCACCCCATTAGTGGGGGCTATAGAATATTATGCTTGGTGCTCAGTTCTGTCTCCAGCCTTGGCCTGGCAGTGTATGTATAACATAACAATGAGGTGTGTTTGTGTAACCATTGTTACCATGGAAACGCAATAAGTATTAAATATTGTGAGTGGTGTGTGTCTGTTGGTGGAACATTACAGGCAACAAATAGAAGAAAAGTTAAATCATATTACACATACTGAACTGGACAATGGAGAAGAATTGTGGGAGAGATGTAAAACAGTCATTAATTCCGTAGCTGAAGATGTGCTGGGCATCATGGAACCAGCCGTATAGGAACTTGATTTGATGATGAATGCCAGGCTGCCACAGAAGACAAGAAGAAGACATATAGGAAGATGCAACAAGGATATGGTACCAGAAGCTTAATAGAAGGGTACAAAGAAAAGAGAAGAAAAGAAAAGAAAAGAAAAGACAGTTCATAAAAGAAAGAAAAAAGAATGGTTGATATGGAATTAGAAAATATGGAATTGCTGAGGAAACAATATGAGGGCAGAAAATTTTAGAAGGAAATTAATGGCTAGACAGCAGTTCAAGCCAAGAGTTAATATATGTAGGAATGAGGATGGATCATTAATAAGTAATGAACAGGAGATGTTCAAAATATGGGTAAGACACTTCGACACATTATTAACCCTTTCCCCTCCCTAACGCTCCAAAGCGCTCGGGATTTAAAAGTCCCCTCCCCCTCTAAACGCTCTAAAGCGTTTCTGGTATAGTACGTAAATTTAAATGTCCCGTGAAAAAAC
>Ga0123355_10003211_pt1 | contig 23366 bp, 13 predicted proteins | sample TergutEmb28metaG_3_FD_89872 | JGI IMG/M metagenome (GOLD analysis project Ga0123355, IMG submission 89872) | Embiratermes neotenicus P1 segment gut microbial communities from Petit-Saut dam, French Guiana - Emb289 P1 | ecosystem: Host-associated > Arthropoda: Insects > Digestive system > Gut ... | reverse complement strand
TTAAAGTGCATCTGATACATGGAAGTTTTTAAATATGAATCAAATGGCTCAGAATAAACCAGTGATGATCTCTTGTCATTGAGGTTGAGAATGTGGGGCTAAACCACCAGTTCGACATACGCCCGACAGCCTGTGCGCAACGACAATGCCAACATCATTGGCCATCTAATCATGGATCAGAGTATCTAATCTAATGAGCACACTTATTCACGCAGACACCACACTCAACAGCATGGATCAGAGCATGATCAGTGGATGAGAGTATTCAACAGATGGCAGAAATGGCAAATTCGTGTTATTATCACAAGATGTCAGAAATATCCGACCATGGATCAGAGTATCCGACGAACAGAAATGATCTGTGACAGACAGTGCGTGCAATGTAGGTTCGACGTGCGCTCTTCGTAATAAAGAAGGTATAGTGCCTAATTTTGTAAATAAATTTATAGTTTGTCGCGGAACCTGTAAGATTATTCAGTTCTTATCTTTATTACTATTCCTTTGTTGGAAAATGGCTATATTTTTTAATTACTCATCCGTTATGGTGTTCTGCGTATGTTGGTAACGTACATAGCAGTTACGTTATAGTAGTAGTAATGAGTGTTGCATTTTATGATGATGTCGAAATGTGGGGAGCGGATCGGCTTGTGTCATAGAAATCGAACAAATTCATTCATAGGCTGTAGTGGATCTAATACGGTCATAAGCGTACGTGCTATTGATGGACGAATGATCGAAATTGCTGGTGTGTATTGAAAAGGTAATGACGAAGTCCGCAGTTTATGTTTATCAAAGGCTTGTCACTAAAGTTTATGAAGGTTTATCCGTGATTGTGTTTCTTCAAACTGGACACCTAAAAGAAACTGACAGTGTTCAGTTCTAGAAGTTTATTGGAGAGTAACAGGAAAAGAATGAACGCGAAGCTGTTTGCTGTTGTCAAATCGTGATGGTATAAAGACACCATTTACTCTGTAATTTTAAAAGAAGAAAATAGATTTTTTAGTGTGCATGCTATGACGAATGACGCATTGATTGCTTTCTGTTGACGTTATGGTTTTCGTGTAATTATTATTTGTTCTGTGCCAGATATATGGATTGTGTCATACAGGGGTCACGTGTTTATTTTTACAGGTATATTTATCAAAATCATTCACACACAACATAAGTTTGGATAAAACAGACAACATGTTTCCGCTGATTAAACCTTCATCACGTCCATATAAAGGCAGCAGCAGCGGCTGGCCTTAATCAGGCCGTGATGGTGGCTTTATCAGCTGAAACATGTTGCCTGTTTTATAATTAAAGCATCATAAGCAAGTACCTGTGATACATGTAACACCTATGTACCTACTCAGACTGCAGTAAGTGTGATTAGGTAAACCATGTTTTAGTTTCATGTAATTCTGTTGGCAATACATTTTATTACTGTGTCTGACATAATTCCCCTTCTTAGCTTGAAAGGCATGAATGAGTTTTAAATATGTTTTGCATCTGATATGAGTTAGAATATCCTCATGAACAATAGTTTGTAAGCTCTGTGGTTCTTAAAAATACAGGACACAAATTTTGTGACCTGTGCTACACTTAACGTAAAGTTTAATTGACTTTGGTGCCTTATTTTTATTTGCAAGATATGAACATCAAAATATATACATGTACATTCTATGGATCCTAGTAGGTGGGGTTTGGAACAAATGAAGGTAAAATATATCACAGTAAGAATACTTATAAATACAGGGACCTTATTTTGAAATTGCTTACTCTGTGCATTTTAATCAACTTATTTTTTTTAATAAGCTGGCTAAATGCACATATACTATACACAATAGTACAGTCTTTTATTTCTACAATATACTGCAGCACTACCATGCCATCCTCAGGGAGTTTTGACACCAAGTTTTAAAACTAGTTAAAATGTGATAGATTACATTCATGATACTTGTATATATAACATTCCACAGTTACCTTCAATTTTCAGGGGTGATGTGTAATACATTATAGTTGTCTGTTGTGCATACCATTTGTCTAGTCGTCAAGGGACATGGTCCGCAATGGATTGAATAAGATGATAGGTGTTTGTATACCCAAATGAATACAGCCATGACATATTAAGAAAAAGAATTTTAACCAAATTTTATATATTTTTGCATGTTTTGTACTGTCATTATAATACAATGTACACATAATATTGCTGTAATATGTTACAGACTATGTGTGTCACCACCCTGCAAATTAAACTTCATTGTAGAATGTTATATGTACAAGGGTTAGGAACGTTATCTATCACATTTTAGCTAGTTTTAAAACTTGTTGTAAAAGCTCCCTGAGGATGGCATGGTAGTGCCGAAACATGCTGAATAAATAAAAGACTTTACAGTTGTGTATGTTGTATATGCATTTAGTTGGTTTGGTAAAGGAAAATACAGGAGTCTTAGTTTATCTGTTCTGCTGGTCACAACACTGACTATTTCACATGACAGATGACAACACAGTGTTTGCTGCTAGTTAAGTTTGCCATCAGACAGTGTCTGTGCCCTTGAGATCAACATATTGCAGTTAATGTTAGGTTTTCTTTGACCATATTTCAGGACATACTGGGAAGTTATAGTTCGATGCATCGCAGTTTGTATTAGCCTTTTAGTCATTGTCTTTAATGAACATACTGGAAGTGGTTTCCTTTGTCTTGCAGTTAATATGTTCTCAGTTGCACACCAAAAGTTCTGCTGTTGAAATTGAAAACACTGTATGCTGAATGCTTTCAGATTGTCTTCATTGCAAGGATTGTTACTATACTCTTTGTCCTTTAATATATCCTGCAAGTAAAAATTTTTACAAGTTGAAATTTGGTGAAAAAGGAGGTTAACAAGCTCCTGTTTATTCAGTAACAGAAGACACTATGTAAACAACACATAAAATTTAATTTAAAATCATGCCCTCGTAGTATAAATGACATCAGAATGTATGTATTTCACACACCAACAAATACACTCTTTATTACGTTGGTAAAAGTTTTTTTTTTAATTTACATTAAAATACACAATAATATCGCTCCTGCATATTTTGGTCTCTAATGACCATCATTAGGGACCTTTATTTGTACCTGACTAAAGTTATATTTATGTGTGCTGTGCAGAATGAGACTGAGTCTCATTCTGTACAGCACACAACACACATGCCGCTCTACAACATGCTGCCACATCACCAGATATATATAAAACGATGTAATTGTACTGAGTGTTTTAACATAAATATAACTTTAGTCAGGTACAGATAAAGCTCCCTGATGATCGTTATTAGAGACCGAAACGTGTAGGAGCAATATTATTGTGTATTTTAATGTAAATTAAAACTTTTAACCATGTTAATAAATAGTGCATTTGTTGGTGTGTGAACTACGTAGAATTCAAAATGCACGGTGCAACAATGAAATCAGAATGTTTCACAGACTGGTGTGAATGCATGATATTGGAAGTAGAATGGGCCTGATGTTCTAGTGCATATTTTTTTTTTATTTTTATTTCTGGGGTATTTTTCAAGCTGGCAAGAAATGCTATCAGTAGCAGCTTATCACTGGCAATCTTCTGTGTAAGAGCAGTTTTAATACAGTGGATATGGACGGGGTTTACAGTAGGTAATGCAGCTGTAGTTTGGTTGACCACTTTACACTTCTTACTACTGTTTATTAAAACTGCAGTAATTATGTACTATCCACGCCTACACCAAACGGTGAAATAATCCCCAAGTAATGACTGAGAAAGACTGAGCAAAACCCATTCTATCCATACTTACATTCAAAGAAATTTTCTGTTTGTATGTACAGTTTTTGAAGCTGGGGTGGCACAGTGTATGCAGTGACTAGGATAGAGGCTGGAAAACTGAGGAATAGTGGTTTGATTCTGGGCAGGGGCACGACATTTGTCTGTTATACAAAGTATCCATATCAGCTCCCGGCTCCACCCAGGCTTCTGTTTAGTGGGCACTAGGGGCTCTTTTGCTGGAGTAAAGCAGCTGTGGCATGAAGCTGAACACTCACCCTCATCTGATGTCAAGATTAAAGTGAATGGAGATCGCCTTGGCTGCCCCCATGTGCCCTTATGGTGTTTGCAGGGACAACTTTACCATTATATGCAGTCTTACAGTTCATGACTAATAAAATAGAACATGTTATTGCCTTATTAATAAATCACCATTTCATTTGTTATAGGTACATACATACCTTTGTATATACATACATATATATGTACATAAATAAATACATACAACTGAAGATTCTGTATATTACTGTGGGTGGTTTGGCTTGAGAACATAGAAGGGAAACTATGTTTGTTAAATAAGTGATGAGTGGTTTTCTTACAGCATGTAACGGGATGATAGAAGACGCGGTGCGTGAGTGGCTGGCTGATTACAGTGAGCTGAGCCCTGTTGAAGTGCACAGCTTTGCCAGCAGTTTGGAGCATAATCAGGCTGTAGTAACAGCTTTGTACACAGTTCTTGAGGAGCGGAACAAATATCAGGAGGTATGTTTATGTACGCCCCGTTGCCCCTGAACTATGGAGTAGCTATTCTATATATGGTAGTGAGTAACTCTATTTAAATTTAGGTATTCACTGTGTTCATTTTTACAAATATATTTCTTACAGGCTCATGAATCTTCTTAAAAATTGAGAGTATGGCATTTTTTGAAAGGAGATAGCTTGTACACGCACATCCCTGACACTGCTGAGATATTTTCACTCGGTCATCTTTATTTATTTTGTATTCATTTGTTTGTGTGTATTTTTATGCCTTATGTCACAGTTTTATACACATATCTTAAGGAGACATGTAAGAAGAAACGTTTGTTTTCTCCATGCAAGCACATTTTAAATTGGCCATTGCAGCACCATTACTCACCTCCATTTAGTGCGGAGGTGAAGAAGGAGTGAAACTATACTTCTGCTGTTCTTGTATGCCGTCATGGCATGGACAGAGAAAGCTTTGCCTCTATTACAACACCATTGAATGAGACATGGCTTGTAATAAGTGGATTTTCACCATAGACTGTGAAATTAAAATCAGTGTAATGGTTGTGAAATAGCAGCGACATGTACCTACTCTTGCTCTACAATTGTACATGAAATACTTAAGTAAAAAGACTGTATCACCCCCATAATTCCACTCTGTATGAAAAGGAATGGCCAAACCTGCAAAAAAATATGGGCCTTAAAACATTCCATATTGAATGAACACCAAGCTCCTTGAGGTTCTACCTGCATGGTCATTACCCTAAAAAAGGTACAGTTCACACTGCAGCTTGCAATGAAGACATAGTGGGGGGAGTAGAGCAATAGCTTTACTCTTCCTCTTCCTTTAACCTCAACACTAGGTGGTTTGGGGGGGGGTTTCTTGGATAATGTCACACCCCAGTTGCTTTACCCCCTGCAGTGACCTGATCCTGTTGTATAGGAAGCTGCTGGGTGGGGCCCAGGGCTGATCTGGATGGATGCAGAAAATCTTGTTTCACCATGATTTGATCCCTAGAATTTCCAGCCCATAGCAAGTCACTGTACCAACTACACTGTTGGACTGCCTGCAAATCATTGCCATAGAGATCCGCAGATTAGGGCTGTTGAAAACTGCTGGACAGAATCTTGGAGATTGTTGGGTTAAATGGAGCTCTTGGTATTATGGCCAGTGTACTCAGAAATCATGCAGGCCTTGTCTGATCAATCAGAATGGTCATTTTGCACACCCAGGAATACTGTGCTCAGCCTAATGAGATGACCACATTTGCTTATCATACATGAGAGATTTAAAGGGTCCAGAAATGTCATCTCTGAGGTTTTTTTTATGAGAACTCCTTAACACAAACTGATGAAACTTGAAACATTTATTTCACAGCCAAACATATACTTTGCACTGCTGTATCTCTTTTTTTTTTAACCCTTAGCCGCCAAACGACATATATATGTCGCACAGTGAGCCCTTTAAATAGCCAAATGGCAACTAAAGTGGCCGGGGGGGGGGATTTAATTCCGGCGTCAAAGATTTAATTCCGGCATCAAAGGGTTAATCCTGGCTTCAATTATGAATTAGAAACATAAAAAATAATTAAAAGAAAAAGCAGAAGCAGTTGGAGGAGGAGGAGGAGGGGGGGGGAGGAGCTGCAGTATAGTAAAGCATAAGATATGTTGAAGGGAGCACAGCAACACATGGTTCATGAGTCATAAAATAGGACAGTTGATGAACATGCACATACCATGAAGCAGAAACATTCTGTATTAACAGAACATTTATGCCAGTATTAAGTATGCATATTAACCATTTGGTGCCAGAATTAAAATGCCCTCTGCACCCTGCAATAGACAAGAATTTTTAAGTGGGCTTCCATTATTGTGCGTGATCTTGGTGACGTCTTTAACTGACCTCATGTTACGTGTTGTCAGCTTTTGGCTCCAGAGGGTTAATTAGAGCATAATACAGGAAGTTTTCTAAAAATGAAAATATATTCTATAAGGATATGAAATAATCATGGAAGTGTGGTAGAGAAGGTGGTTGCAGTTGGTGCCATAGTGGAGTGGGATTTATTTCTACCTGGAGCTTCTTGTGTTATTACTGTTTTTCCATTACTTCTGTTGTATAATTATTTCTTCAAACAAGTTGTAACCACATCCTTCAACAGTACTTTGTATTGAAGCTCTTTGGGTAACCTGCAAAGTCATTTGTGTCATTAGTCTTTGTGTTTTCTTGCAGTTAGTTGATCCTGTGTGCAACCAGCTGTTTGGATTCTACCGCTCACGTGAAGTAGAATTGCAGAGGTTTACACTCCAGTTTCTGCCCACATTCATTTTTGTGTACCTGAATTCTGTGGCCCATGGAGATAAAAAGGTAACATTTCAGCTGTCTAGCTTGTTTGTGTTTGGGTTGGCAGTTCCTGGTCACAGAAAATTTTTGAATTTTGCATTTATCGCAGTTCCTCAATTACAGGGTCCTTAGTTGGTCTGGCCTGTATCTTTGGTCACTTCCTTTTGGCTGCTAAATACCAAACCTAAATGAACTGTCATTCAAAGCCAGATGAAAGTTGTGCTAATATCAGTGGCATTGTTGTAGGAGAATTTTGTAAATTTTGGGTTTTGCATCTTGGAATAACACATGACTCAACATATTTAAAATTGAATGAATGAATTATCTTTTATGATACTGTAGAATTTTAAAAATATAGTGTATGTATGAACTCACATGGTTAGATTCTTTCTGTGTGCTATGGCTGTATCTTTTAATTTCTTTTTCAGAGCTGTCGCAGTGTCGAAACTTTACTTATTGCGTTATACAACCTAGAAGTAGTGGATGAAAATGGGCAACCAAAGGTCGTGTCATTTCGTCTTCCATCTCTGGCACAGGCCTCCATATACCATGAGGTAACTAACTCACATCATGAGTCATGTTTCTTGTGAAGTTCGTGAGAGTGTGTGATTATTTGAATGGCAGTGTTACATTGGGCATTGTCCATTGTGTGAGGTGTGTTCATATACTTTGTAATTGGGGTGTTGACTCTTCTTTGGTTTTCATGTGATTATCATACTGACAGATTTTGTATTGCTTTTTGTTGTTTCTTCTTTATAGAATGGTATTCAAAATGTACTGTGTTTGACCATGTCAGTTGTGACCACTAATGTTCAAGAACATGAAAAGAATAATAAAAGATGTGTTAGTACAGTGACGACCACCCAAAAATAGCAGTAGGTTCCAATCCTGAAACATTTTATGTATCAAATATACTTTAGACAGTGGGGTGTGTTTAACATAATATTAGAATAACACAACTGTTCTTGGCACATTTCTTGTCATGTTCTGATTATGTGCATATAAGAGTCAGTTTAAGATATTTATGTTGAGTTTGCTGTTACAGCCAATGAGTCTTGCACCGTGTTCTCTGACAGAAAGTGCACTGCGAAGGCTGGAAGAATGCAACACAAAACTGGTGAGCTGGGGACCACTTCCTCAGGTTGAGGCACTTAATGCTCAGAACAGGCTTAAAGTTATGACAGCTCTGCTCTTTGTATATAATCGTCAGCTTAGTCTGCTACACAAGTCCGCTCTTGAGCATGTTTGCAAAGTCTCTTCCAAGTAAGTGATCTGATTTAAATTATAAAGTGTCTGAGTTGTTTGTTTTGACTTGACATTGAATTTTCATGAAATGTTCATACAGTACATATGAGATTGCTGGATTAATCGCAAAGCTTGAGTAATTCCTATGTTATTGACTATAGTTTCCTTTAGTGTTTTCAATGGTGCCTGTATGTGTGAGGTTTTAAAAGTTGCCTCTATGTGTGTTTCAGTATTATGTATTAGTGCTATTTTACAACTAATTTGTAGTAGCCTGTACATCTTTTTACCCTGCAGCAACTGTCTGTTTTATTGTATTTATTGTTTTTTATGCTGGCCTCATACTGCAAAACAAGGATTGCTTTTTCTTCAGATTATTACAGATTTTAACTGCACAAATACTCATAGTACATTAACTATTATGCCTTACTTAATTTAGATTTGGTTAAACATAGTTTTATTAGCCACTGTATTTAAACAGCATTCCTACAGGCTTTGTATTTAATTTCTGTTTTGTTGGTAGAATGTTCCTTAGCTGCTATTACTTAATGTATTGGTACATTCAAGCAAAAGTACCCTAAAGCAGATGATGGTAAATTATTTATAAAACGTTTGCCAATGGTTGTGACTACTCCGATTAATCTAGTGGACTGGGGAGTGATTGACCCAAAGAAAAGACAGTACAGGAAGAGTTTCCTATGGAAGTTTGTTAATGAGGGTTGTGATATAAGACTGTTACACAAGCAGTTGTCATTGTAGACTGGCATATATGAGTTGTCTGTTGCCTAGAATTTGGTAAACTCAGCTGCTGTTAGCTAATGAACAGTAACAAAAATATATAGATCTTGAAATTGACAGCTGCATATAGCATGTTGCTTTAAGTGCTGTGACTGGTCAGCATGTTTGCAAGAGTGTGGAGTTTATGATTATGTCCACTTTTTACCCAATACAGACTACATATTTTCTCCATATCCTAGCTGCAAATTTACTGTTGATGCCATTGTAGGGCTGCTGCTGGTATATGGGAAAACTTGGGTTGTGTAGTAAGAAAGAAGAATGATGCTTCATGTTATATTTGAATATAGTGTGATAACAAACAAACCTCTTTTCAGTGTAGTCAAGACTTTCTTTTGTGTTTTGCTTGGGATGATCAGTAGGCCTATGTACACTGGAGATGGTTCATGTCAAGTGTGTGCTGTGTGTGTCTCATTTGAGCCAGAACTGAAATGGGTGCAACAGTTCCTCAGTATTCAATGTCATGAAGTCTGTTGAGTGGTTCTTGGGTTGTAATGTATATACAAATTAATTTTCGTAGGTGTTCTGTAGGAATGCAGAGATGCCTGAAAGGGATTAGATGGGCAGGGTTTACTCAGTGCATGAGGGAGAGATGTTTGGGCTAGGCAACATCAGACAGAACCGGCTGAAGAACCTTTTAATGACTTGGTTGTATTTTAATTTTAGTGTATGGTTTATGAAAAAAATGATTATTATTTGAACAGAAAAATATGGACTCATGAAAATAATGACATTTTGTGGAAAATAAAACAGAAATTATATAGCATGCCTTCAAAATGCAGTGAATTTCATTATTGCCTAAATATATAAAATACATTTATAGGGGAGCTTTTACATTCACATGGATGAACACAGGTCATTGAAAGGTTAATGTACAAATGGTACTATTATTGCAAACTAGGTTGTAGAATAATAGGATTTAACTTAGGATCTAGTAGCAGGCCTTTGTAATAATGGTGATGGTTCCTGCAGATTGGTGACACAGGGTTTCCACAAACCAGGCCATCACCAGCGCTCATCATATGGGTCTAGTGAATCAAGCTTTGTTCCACGCTTGTTGCCTCGTATACCCGTGAGTTCACAGTTTCTTCTGGAGTTGCTTCATGCTGTGTACTTTGCCATGTTTAACGACTTGAGCTACATTGCCACACAAGCTCTTGAGGATATATATGGCCGTGCTTGTTACGAGGGCTATGCTGAGGTGGTGTTGGTTACTAGTGCCATCAGAAATTCCCTGCAAGTGAACCCATCAGGTATCGTATAGTATGTCAATTATTGTGTAATCATTGGTGGTTGAATTAAGTTAGTATTAAAATTATGGTTTTCTGAGATGTGATGCTGTGTAGTTCGCTGCCTTCATCTTCAAGGTGCAAGTATCATCCTTGGAAATAATGGTATCCATCTACAAAAAAAATGACATTCTCTCATGGAAGGTGACAATGTAAGCAAAGTTGCTGTTGTTGTTACAATGAAATCTAGGGAGTATGTGTATTTTACAGGAAATGCGTATAGGATTTGGTGGGGGAACCTTTTAGTGAAAGGACTGCTAGATGACTGTGGTAAAAATTGGAAGTGAAGATGAAGGAATAAGTGTTTATTCCGCTCGTGGTCTTTTGTTACAGTATTGAAATGCAGGGTTAATGAATATTGTGGCTATTCTGATGGATAAATGATAAGAGTTTGTAATTTGGTTTGAGACTTTTTTCCAGTCTCTGAAGCCACTATATGAAAATGGATATTAAGATTTTATATTTAAAAAACCACCACCACCATCCCCTTTTCCTGAATTGGAAAATGAATAGCCTTTCTCTGTCTTTCAGATGTATTCTGCTTTAGACAGTCTGTTTGCTTGGTTGAATATGTCGTGCATATTATACTCTTTTGGAACAGTAGTGAAGTCATGTCACATGATGTACACCTGTTGTTGTAGAAAATCCAGAATGAACACAGAGTGGTCTGTTGCAGTGTTATGTTTCTTGGATTTGTTATAAGTGTGAGAGCTGACAATAGTACCACCACAACGAACCACACAGTAACACTGTACACGTGCGTTCATGTTTTAGCAGTGGTGAGAACTGATCACCACAGTACCTTTCCTACTCCCATCAAGAAATCCTTATCTGTACATTCAGCGTTAAGTACATATTTATGACTTGCCAACTGCAACCACACACTTTGACTGGCCCTGATTATTTGGCTATCACAGAGGAATTGGTTGCAGATGAAAGAGGAAAGTGATGCTGTGGGTAAACCCCTGCATGGGCTGTGTGCTGCCTCACATTCCAAAGTGACTAAAATCTGTCTCCAACTCCTTTGCACTCATGGGGGTTGCACTTCAGCACTTATTCAAGAAGCAGGAATTTGATCATTGTGAGATATGACCATATAGTATGAAGGGGTGACTGTTTTCATTTTAAGAGGCACAGGGATGATAAGGGTTGTTACCATCCCAGCTGTCTCAATCAGTCAAAGGAACCTTGCCTCTGGGAATATATGCAGTGCTGTGCTGTGAAGGGTTGTAGTGCATGTGAACACATATGCATGCACTAAAAAAGAAAAATGTGTTCCTGGTTTCATTGTGCTGACACATGTATATATTTCCTTCCTTGGCAAGGGAATCTACAGTACCATAGATTTTATGTAATTCACAAATTGATAATGTTCCGTAGCCTCTGAACATAAATATTTCAGTTTTGCTAATCCCTTAAAGATCCATCATTATTCTTTTGATACACTACTTGTCTCCATGATGCACAAACCTCCCAACTCTCATGACATCCCACTGACATGCTGGCTCTGTTATCCAACTCCCTTCCTCACCATATCCTCTCATATCCTCATGAGGAACCACAAATACTTCAGAACCTACAAAGCATACCCTATTATCTAACATGGTTGCAAAATTTTATAGCTACAGGGTGTATTTTCGAAAAGTTTCAAAACTGATGTCTTTTTAGTGTTTTCACTATGACGGGGGGGGGAAGTATTCTATATACTAGGTAAATTGTTTTTACAGGCCACCTGTGGCTAGGAGGTTGTATGTAGTACATGCCTGCTTTTGAACTTTAGCTGGTATATCCTAAATTTTTAAACCTGCCATTGGTAATACTTTTTGCAGGCCAGCCAAGTGATGGACCTATGGGGATCAGTGTAGCCTTGTCGCCTGCAACCACTACTGTCACCACAGTTGCAAAGTCGATGATTACCAATGCTTCATTCCGTACCAAGAAGCTTCCAGGTAGGAAATGGTCCTTACCTTTTAGGAGTGACATGCAAGCTATGTTATTGCCATAGGTTGTCTTTTGTAATGTGACTGTAGTCAGCATGTGCGGGAATATATTGTTACAGTTCTGGTAATCCAGTGAAGAAGTTTGTGGCCATATAGACTTAAAATTTACTTATGGTTTTGATCCTGTTCTGTTTCCTGCCAGAGTTTGTTGTTACAGTTGTTGATAATATCATTCATATTGTATGTTTTCTGTGAATGCAATAAAACCCTGATTTTATATTCCCACATTTTACATTTTCTGAGATTTTACACATTTTGCATGGTAGCCGCCAACTGATACCACTTTTATGGCGTTTAAAGAAGAGTGAGTTTTTTGTGTAAATAAATATGGCTTGATCCATTTGCTACTTACACATTGATGTACTATGCTGTTTTGTTTCAGAGTATATCCCAGTAACTGTTCTGCCATTCTTAATATTGTGAAGCATCATTCATGTCAAACACATAAGTTCTGTAATGTCTAGTCTTCATTTGTATGTTATTTGTGTGGCTGGATTGTGTCTGCATGTTTAATTTCTGAAAGTAAATGGATTTGAATTGATTTTGGTACAGTGTAACCCCTGTTGTACATGAACCTCAAACTAAGCTTTGTTTAGTCTTTAGGTTTGCTTTGTTTATTTTCTAATGAATACTTATCAGTGAATCCCTAGTGCAAGATAAAATATAAATACTGTATTATTAAGATAGCTTTTATATTAAACATTTTTCAGTGCCATGAATATTAATTAAGTATAAAGACAAGTAGTGTCTTAAGGCTAATTAGCTTTGCAACAATAGATTTCTATCTTTAGTCAAGGTATGACTGTGTTTATTCCATCTGAGTACAAATTTCACATTTCTTTAAACTGGATATGACAAAGACTTCTGGGGTCTGGTGTTGACACACTACTTCAGGAATTTTACAGAATACATTCAGATTGATATAAACTGAATTATGTTGTGATACAGCATTTGTATGTATGTATTGTATAGTTATTTCACACCTTATCATGTTGGTTTATGGTGATTCTAGCTGAAGTGCAGGGCATGAACTTCAAGCAATTTGTTTGTTGTAGATGACATCCCAATCCAGGCACCTAAAGATGAATCTGGAGGTGAGGGAAAGAGTCTAACTTCCATATCAGAAGAGCAGGAGGAGGAACGGCTGACACCTAGGGGAAGCTCACTTAGAGGAGGTAAAGCTTTGCCAAAGCTACCAAATTTTCCAGGTTTGGGTAAGAAGGCAAAAGCTCTGCCTGCAGGTGGTGATGGAGGTGGGAAGAAGGTTCAACTAGGTACAAAGCCTCTAGTGATAAATGGGGACTCAGAGTCAGACAAGAAACCTGCAACAGCTGTAAGTATAGAGAATACAAATGGACCTCTTTTGCTGGATGGAAATGAAAGTGTAAGCTCAGATCAGGATCGAGCTGTTTCAGAGTCACCAGCAACCACAAGTGAGCTGAGTGGACCATCTGACACACAGTCTGTCTGTACAGCTGACTCAATTGACTTGGATGATGCTAGAACACGTAAAAAACCTTCTTTGGAAGTAGAAAATCGATCTGTCCTTCAGGTTAGCTCTGTGTAATCCATGCAGTATGGCTCCCACACTAGTTCTAAAAAGTTAATGATTTTAAGTGAAATTTTGATTACAGATTTTTGAGTTCTTACATGCAGACCTACTGTGGTGCACCAGCATTAAGAATAGAGTTTGTTGTATTATGAGCTACTACTTCAGTTCTATGGAATCATCTTTTCTGAATGTTTTCCCGTACTGGGATGTAGTGTTATTCCTGTTTCTATAAAATATGGAGGTGAAAGCCTTTAATTGTTCATTCTGTACTCTTGTAATAATCATAGCCTGTCCCTTTCAGGGCTCTCCCTTGATGTGAGTGTTTATTTCAGTATGATCCAGAAAATGATGAACCATGAGCTGTTGTGGTAGGTGGACTGTTGACAGACACAGACATACCAGTGAGCATGGCAATTTTGTTGCCGTAAGAATAATATTCTATTCTTAATGTCAAACTGACCATACTTTTGTAGCTTAGTTGTATGATATACTTTCCACTAAAAATATTTTTTGTTCAGTAGTGGAGCCATTCGATAAAACCAGTATCAGTTACGGTTGGATATGTTCCTTATGTGTGGTAAGTGAAACTGTATATGTTGTATGAATCGGGAATGAGAGGTACCCTAAAATGACCTGGCAAGCTAGAACATGAGGGAAGAGACCCAAAGGAAGACCCTGACACACTTGGGAAGAAGGAATACAGAATATTTTGGAAGAAAGATGAAGTGAATGGAAAGGAGTAAGAGCTATAGATTGAGACCATAAGAGTGGAATGCTCTTTGTAAACCCTCTACACCTACCGGTGTAAAAGGTTCGAATAAGTGAAGTGAAGGAATTGCAAGAATATTGGCCTGTCTGGGAGCACTGTAGAGGTATCTCTCCAGCTGCTTTTGTAGCCATGTGGTTTGTGGTCCTTGGTGTAACCTCATTTGATCAGCGTGGATCATAATATATGATTTAATTTGTCAATGAAATGCAGAACATTGTGTATATACAAATTATGGTTATTTTGGGGGTTTTTGCAGCATATAGATAAAAGTATGTTCCTCTGAACATACTTCCTCCATCTGCAGGATGACAGAATGTAGTTCAGGTGGATGCTGAAGTAATTGGGAGGATCCACCTGAACCTGATTGTCCACATGCAAAATGCTGTTATGTTTCATGAGTTAACATTATGACTTTACTACATGCATCCAGTCTGTGATCTTAATATGTTACTATGCATTATGCAACATGATATGTTAATTTGTATTTTAATTATTTATATAACAAATATTGTGGTTAGGGAAGTAGCACAGTTATCTGGGGAGGAAAACTGTGTTATAGGTCTCTTGCGTATATGTTTTGGTGCCGGAGAATTACCGGTGCTGTGGAACATGAAAATTTCAGACACAGAAATATCGGTTTGCTGGAAATATCTCGGTCTTTATTTCAATGTATAAGTTTTCAAAATGAGTTTTTCCAGACATGTGAACCACTCTGTTTATGCTAATGTTGCTGGAGGATTCCTGTGTACAGTTAGGTGTCAAGGCTACTACATCATTTTCACTTTTTAACAACCTTTATCTCCAGATAACCTACATTTCAAGAATGTTTTAAACAGGCATCTGTATTGCATATCACATCAATGAGTGTGAAGGTTACTGTCTTCTGTGATCTGATGCCTTGTAGCCTGTTGATGTTTTGGAGGAATCTGCTGCCTCAGTCTTCAGGGTAGTTTGTTATTTGCTATTATACAAAGAATTGTTAATATGTAACATGTCTGTGCAATTGATTACAGAGAATATTGTTTTTGTAAAAGGCTGAATTGAGGGCAGAACAAATGGAAAAGTTGCTTTAGAAACCTTGCTAGCACCACAAAAACAGCATTTTCTGTTGTCTGGTAGTGGACATTCTTATTAACACAAAAATGCAACTGTTTACCATATTTTTAGTGGAGCGAACCGGTCATATGACAACTGGAGAATAGTTGAGTGAAAACTGATACATGAAAGAAGCAAGGCAATGCCAGTGACAAGGAGTACACTATTAACGCTAATATGAAACTTTAATGTGAGTGGGTAAATGGTGACAAACTTTTAAGCCATATCATAGAGGAAATACAATTGCGTCGCAGCTGAGAGTGAGAGAACGAATGGAAAATTAGCTGAAGACAGGTGGCTTTGTTTGAAGTAAAGATTCATAAGACAGCAGAGTGCTGATTGCACCATCCAATATATGCAGTTTTTGCCTTAGCTGTACGAATTTGTTTCATTACATTCTCTTTCTAATTGTGGGTAGTATAATCGTAATATCTGAATGTACAAAGTCGTATTTCTTTTACTTGATATTGGTGAAGTATATTTGCAAGAGAACTATTTTAATCAAGATGTACTTCATAAATCCATAAGTGTCTCATTATCGGTGTGTCTAGTACTGGGGGGTTTAAAGAGCCTACTGCTGCTCTGTGACCTCTGCCTACAATAATGCCTGTTTCCAGTATTTTAGATCTGCCACCTGATGACAGAGATGTAACACTGTCAATTTTAAATAGGTTAAAATTACACACTGTAACAATTCTCAGATACTCATTCTGTTAATTGCAGCTGCTGTCTAGTACCTACCAAAGTACTGTTTGGAACGTACCGTGTGATTTATCCAGGTTGCCTTCATACCACGAATTGTTATATCTTGAATAAATGTATATGTCAGAGTTGTTCTTACACCTTATTTGATGTCTACAATCTCTACGGGTGATAACAGAATTGTTAAATGCTGCTGCGTTGCTTTAGACAAAGGTTTCAGTTAACTTCAGTTTGACTGAACACTACAGGTGAATGATTAGCATCCCTGCTTCATATCTGGGAGGTCATTGGTTTGATTTTAAACCCTAACATTGGACTTACTAGCAGAGACATGCATGGGAAGGGGGGTGTGCCACGCTTGAACCCCACAAAGAATCTTGATAAAATGAAAAGAGTAAGAAATAGCCCTTCGAACACCATGTGTGTGTTATTACTTTTTTGTAAGATTGCAACCATTAATATTGAGATTATATGATAGTTGAAGAACAGTGTAATTTCTGTAGCTCTCATACTGAGCCCCTTTACCTTCTCTGCTCATCTAAGCAAAAGTCCAGGTGCATGCCCACATCTGACTGGCATGTTTACAGCTTTCCTCATTCCTTCCAGGCAAGTCCTGGGACAGTATCTTCAGGAAGGCCACAGCCACTTCCTTATCCTACCATAGCTTTGCAGTTGAAAAGTGTCATTAAAACACCGTATGTCAATAAAATATAGTTAGAATACCTCTGTATTATTAAAACTTTGTTAAAAATACTCTTGAGGATGGTTGTTGTGTTGTTGACTATAGCAATACTCCAACAGTACATAGCAAACTGTACTATTTATGTTAAGTATATATATAAGGAATGATATTTGTTAACTGTTTTGAGCTGCTGATGTTGCAACAGCATGAATGTACTTGTAAATGTATTGTTGACAAGATAATAAATTATTATAGAATATCATACATGTTTTCACTGTTGGGCTTGTTTTTAAGCACAGGTTGGTGAAGTAGTTGGCAACGATGACTTCAGGTTGCTACTGCTTTGAGAACTTGAAACATAAACCTTGGTGGATTACATTTTTGCATGTGTTGGCAACAGGTCGTAGATGAGAAATAAGTGTACCCTCTGATTTTACTGACGAAACACGATTTGTAAAGATTTGTCTCGGAAAATCAGTCACTTCCTTATTCTTGAGTTATGTGCATTAAAATTGGTAAACTCAAAAAGAAACTATTTTGTTACACAGATATGTTATTTCAAACTGAGGCTTCAAAGTGCACCAACTAGCATGTGATTGATTGATTAAAATTTTGCTGCATTATTGCTCTTCATAGGCAAAGTCTGTATAGTGAGTAAAGTATGGATTGTTTAATGAAGATGTGATTAAATTCCCAGAAGTTTTCTTTTATACCAGGGATAAAGCAGCTGGGGCATGAAGCTGACTACATTCCTCCACCTAGTGCTTAGGTCAATTGAATGGAGCTATATCTCCCCTCCCTCTACATGCTTTCGTGGCATGCACAGGGACATTTGCCATGCCTTACTTATTCAGTTAATGTTCTTAGGAGGCCACTCAGGAAAGTTTGAGAGTTTTGACATGCCACTGGACTAAATATAGTGAGTTGATTATATGTATACCTACACACATTAATTTTTTTAAATAACACATATAAAGAATATGTACGAACGATACAAGGATCCTTATTCAATCGCCAAATTCCAACATAACACAGAAATCTGTGAAGTAGAAGTATGCACCAATAATATAACATTTTGCTAGCCACTTTGTAGCATCCCACATGTTGCTAATTGAAATCACTCCTACATGGAAAGCAGGACACCACTTAATTCAGTTTAAGCACCCTGGTGAAAGTTTGATGTGCCCTGCAACCAAGGTCTTGTGGCATGAAAAGCAGATTGGATATCATTGCTTGTAGCTTGCATAGCTCAGTGGCTGTGTTCAGTACCACATAGATGGCAGGCTAAGGCATATTGGTGTGTAAGTAGTATCACATGATGATTAACAGTCGGGGTACTGCAACAATATTTCAGACTTTGAACCAATAAGGTGTTATTCAGCAATTGCGTTCCTGTTTGCTGTGAAATAGAATATGAGGAGTCCCTGTACTAGAGGTACATAGCACATCAGAATCTTCACACCATTACCTTGGTGTCTGTCTTCTTTTTTATACATGCTTTCACAAAACTCCTAACTCAGTGCTTTTTGAGTTTGCTTAGCAACAGCTTATGCAGACATGACAGAATGTGCTGTTACTAAAGAATGTTGCATGATACAGCCATCCTGTTCTTAGTGCACATTAACTTGCTCAGCCTAACTAATATAACTGCAATTTAAAATTTTCCAACATGCCAACACACAGAATTCAAATTACATAAAATAAAATCAACATAATTCACTTCAATTTCCCCTTACTTAAACTGTGATGTATCCCGTATCATAACATTTTTCCAAAAAAATCATTTCATATTCTGAATTCTAAATACAAACCAAATGTCAACTACTTTCTTTTGTTCCATACAATACACTACACAGGTCGATGAATTACTACTGTGAGTGTGGGCCGGGTTAGCGTAGTCGGTATAGCGACTGGCTACAGGCTGGACGGTCCGGGGATCGAATTCCGGTGTGGGCGAGATTTTCCGCACCCGTCCAGACCGCGCCTGGGGCCCACCCAGCCTCTTATAAGATGGGTACCGGATCTCTTTCCAGGGGGTAAAGCGGCCGCGGCGTGGTGTTGACCACCCACCACCATCTAGCAATGAGGTTAAAGAAAGAGTAGAGATATACCTCAACTCCCCCTCTGGGCCATTGTGGCCTGTTCTAGGATGAACTTTACCTTTACCTTTACTACCAGTTGCTATACCTGCGGCCATTAAGTCACGCTGACAAAATGAAAGTCGAAATGGCTTGTGGCGCTGTAATTGTACATTTTCACGGAGTTTCCATTCTGTACGAGGTATAAATTCGTGAATTCTAGCACGGTCTGTAGACATATCTGTGGTCTGTCGTTCCGTGATACATACATATGAGGCGCTACCCACAGATCGTTTAGTGTACTTTGATCTATGATTTAGTGCCTTACCCACCCGCGGATTCGATGGTAACGTGGTTCGAACCACACGTACAGCGTATCCGGAACACAGATGGAGTAGGAAAGTTTTCGTTTATCGCCATGGAAGTGGGGTATTGTCGAGCAGTGTGATGTAGAATGATCGGTCAGTATTGCGGTTAGTAATAGTTTTTGTTGGTAGAAGGTAGTATGGCTGTACGGCATTGAAACAGGTGCGACGCTAGTGACTTCCTTGCAAATGAGGTATGATATCAGACATGTTAAGGTGTTACGAGTAACAAGTACAGGTGAATGTTAATGGTCGGGTGTCACCATACCACAATCCCGTCCAGGTCAACAGAGCTGGAAAATACCAGATGAAATTACAACCAACCATAATCTTTTAGGTTTGCGTATTTTCATGGCTGGTATTCAGATATTAGCTGAATAGTGCATTATTTGACGCAGAATCTTTTGTCTACCAGTTTGTTATCAAAAAACAATGATTAAAATTTACAGGCTTGTGCATGGAGGGCCTTAAGGTTAAAAGTTGTCCATAAAATTTTGTGTAGTAGCCGAGTTTATGGTTTGCGTGTATGTTCGCGCGTATATGACTAACAAGGTGAGGCTTTAAGGTTAGAGTTTTGTGTTCGTGTTTATAATGCATTTTATGAGAGGCCTTATGATTGAGGTTGGGCTTCGAACATGTATAAATTGTTTCAATTACAACTTCTTGGAAATGAACCAGTGATAATTCCCAAATTAACTGACAGACTACACTGTTTAGAATCAGTTTCTGTAAGTGGGCAGCACTGAAAGTTGGTAACCAGTACTTCAGTCATGGTGACATTCTGTTAGCATAACTTTTAAGACAATTTTCGTAAAGGAATTTCTAACTTAAGAGCACCCTGCATGCACATATTATCATTTTGCTGGTATTTTACTCTTAAATATTGATTTTCATATACATATGGTTGCCCTTTAAGATGTATAGGTGTAAAGTATTGTAAATGGGTTGGTAATAATAGTAAAATAGTTTGCTGAACTATTGTACTGTGAAGTTTTTGTAGGTAAAGTATTGTAAAAGGTTTGGTAATGATAATGAAATTGTATGCTACAGTATTGTACATTAGTCTTTGGGTTTGACATTCTGTCAGCTGTGTAAATAGATGCAGCAAGTACTTTGGAAGCATTCGTTTCAGCCAGTGGATCTGTATTGTGTCCAAATGGAGAAACTTTTTTGAAACATAACCCTGCTGCACTAAGCACAAGTAAGAAGGTTGAAATGTAAAAATATTTTTTCCATGCCCACAACAATGAACGTGGTTACCTACTAAACACGTTTCCAGCCAAAACCTGGGATATTTAGATCATTAGATATAAAGAACGCGAAATTATTGAACGTGTTAAGTATAATCATAATATATGAACCTTGTGTTATGTTTTGTAATTCATGTTGGATGTTATGGAAACTATGCTGACTTGTAGTTTGCCAACATATACTGCAACTTTGACATTTGCCGGATGTGTAAAATATTTACCCAGGGAGCTTAGATGTAGTAAACTCATTTTCTCTAACTTTTAATCCACTCTGTAATGTTGTAATGTTTGTTCTTTTATTACAATTTGTGTTTTATATGTATGTTGGTAGTCATGGGTTAAGAGTCTTTCACTAAAATTGCATGTCAAGACACAAAACCTGACCCTGGTGAAGTATATTTTTGCAACCATTGTACAGTGGGGGTGTCTTCTTGTATACTGAGTAACTGTTATAATTTTACATTCATCAGAATTTTGAAAGACAGACATTATTCAGCCAAAGCAGCATTTGTGACTGAGCATGTTTTAACAACAGTACATATATCATATGTATGTTTTCTTGAGGTGTGGATTTGGAACATTATTATCTTTTCCCATCAGAGTTGCAGATATCACTGGTAGCTGTAGCATGTAGCAGTTGTGAGTGTAAGTAACTGATGTTTCCAAGAAGCTTATGTTGTGTTCCTTGAATGTTCATTGCTATGGTATGGGAGTGTCTCAGACCAAAATGTATGGCTGCTTTTTTTGGTTGTACTACTGTAAACTGAAATTCTGAAGTGTGAGATGTTAAAATGAGAGCTGAACGCACATCCCTGGTGGATTACAGTGCTTTTTAAAATGTTTGTACCATATCTGTCAGTCGAAGTTTAAAAGAATTATGTTCAGTATTTTATTGCATATAGGAGTGAATAGGTATACTACAGGAGACATACCTACCATGAAGATAAATGAGAAGAATCTTGCTGCATTTGCTTCTTCAGCAACACCCGTGGATCGAGAAGGTTGGCTTGTTAAGCGAGGTGAAGTCAACAAAGGGTATCAGAGAAGGTGGTTTGTCTTGAAGGGCAACCTTCTGTTCTACTTTGAGAAACGTGGAGATAAAGAGCCTGTTGGTGTAATAGTACTGGAAGGTTGTACGATTGGTAAGTATAATGCCCATACTGTTGTAACTTTGAGTCATTTCAGTCCATCATTAGGCTGCCTGACAGAGTTGCATTGTTAGCAGTTTCGAGAAAGTACAGACATTGTAGCATAAAATAATCAATTGCTTATTTTTCCATGGCTGTGCAATGTTAATATATGTGCACTGTGATGGAAGAGGGAGTTCAATATTACGATCATTAGATGACATTCAAGAGTACAGAAATAGAAATAGGTGTGGTTAATAAATAAAGGATGTAAATAATGAAAGTATGAATTTATTGGTAAATGCCGTGTGTGATTGCTAACAAACCCACAGGGATCAAATATTCACTCCTCTTATTATATACAGCAAGCAGAAATGAATACTAAAGTGTTTATGTCCAAAGATTTGGGGATGTTATTGCCATCTAGTCATCCACAGACGTGGAAGTCCGTTTGGGACTTCAGGTGACTTCAAATAAAGTTGTGGCTGGGACTGGCCACATAGTTTTAGACTTTTCTGGCAATTTTCAATACAAGATATCAGAATTCAATTGGCACATGCACAGCTACCCCATGCCCCACTGAGTGTTTTTGAATTTCTGACTTTGCTGCATATTTACATGTCTCTTGTTAGCCTCTTCCATACCTGACCTGTGGGCACAGCGAGAGAGCTAATGAGCCAAATGACAAGTTTGAGTTAACCTCTGTCGTAACCATCTATCCAACTACGAGAAGGATTTGAAGTACTCAGGTGGTTAATGATATAGAACTAACCCATTCTGTTAAATGCTGTAGGGTCTGTGTTGAGAAATTTATAGTTGCTCAGCTCATGAAGAAGTCGTCCACTCTTTTATGAAAACTAGAAGTTCATTACCAGGTTTGTAACAGCCCAGCAATGAATCCTGTCATGGACTAGTTTAATCCATGCTTGTGTGCACATGCAAACATCCTGCCCCTTTCTGTAGGACCCATTTTGACCATTGAATGTAATACAGAATGTCACTGTAAGGAGAATGAAAGTGGACTTCACTGAAACCAAGTATGTGGTTTTTGTCTGTGGTTTTTTTTTTAATGATGCTGAGCACATCTTAGATTATATTGTGTCAATTTTAGGATGACTGATGAAATGACGATGATTTGGAATGAGGCAGTTATGGCTTAATAGGGATACTACCCTTGTATTTGCTTATAGGACTGAGGAAAACCACAAAAAATCTCAGTATGGTTAGCTGGTGTCCCAGCTGAGATTTGAAATGGGAACCTCAAGTATAAGCTTAGAGCATTACAACACCAACCTCCATGGTAAGTTTCTGATATGTATGGGAAGGTATTAGTGGTTTATTGTTTGTTGTTTTGTACACTCAAACGAACAAAAACCCATCGCTCTAAGATTTTTAAAGGCCCGAACTGGAAGTCACGTGATGTACAGTTGCCATCATAATTTGAGTCGTTTTAATTTCCCCATATTTCTGCATTCGTGGAGTTTCTCTGTCTTCCATACATTACAATCAACAACACCGCGCATATATTAACTGAAAACAACAATACAATTGCTTAATATGAAATTAAAACATTAATT
>Ga0123355_10003210_pt1 | contig 23371 bp, 18 predicted proteins | sample TergutEmb28metaG_3_FD_89872 | JGI IMG/M metagenome (GOLD analysis project Ga0123355, IMG submission 89872) | Embiratermes neotenicus P1 segment gut microbial communities from Petit-Saut dam, French Guiana - Emb289 P1 | ecosystem: Host-associated > Arthropoda: Insects > Digestive system > Gut ... | reverse complement strand
TTAGTCACTTCGTAGAAAATTTATTACTCGTATACAATAATTTTCTCGTAATAACGTTTATTGGTTGTTGGCTGCCACTGCGGCAAGCTGCTGGCACGTTCCCTGCAACCGCGTGACCCGACCGCAAGAATCCTTTACAATGACAATTAGCCACCGAATGATTGTCCTACGTAAAGAGTTTTATAGGAACATAAATATAAAAAAAATAGAGGTTTTTTTAGATTTTGTGTGGAGACACCCCAATATAGTTTGGAGAAAAAGGGGGGGGGGGGGGGAGGAAATTAAAATCTCTGGAAAGTTGAATTGGGTTCGTGCACAAACTCCAAACAGGTATCTCCCAAATACAAGTTAGACAGTTTAACACTAAAAATAGCCTGTGCAACCCAAGATAGAATGACAAATACCACACGCACATAAATATGGACACATCCACACACATAAACTTTTCACTGAATATTATTTAAGAAACTATATTATTATCATGTACTCTTTATAATTCATGATGTACTTTCTTTTCCCTAATAATATTTCCTGCTGAGAAAGCTTTGAACAAATGCTTACCTTGCACATGGGTGGAAACCTGGCTGTATCATCACACTTGAAGAATGAAGGCCAGTTATTGGTTGAATCAAGTAAGCGACATGGGCCCATTGTCATTTTGCACATTTCCTACAAAGACATAAGATTGGTGTGATTTTTTATCATTATTACTACAGAAAAAAAAAAGGAACAGAAAAAAGAAAGACATGCAGGAATTAATTTATTTTAATCCATTATTTTACCAGAAACTTTCATACCATTTTGGCAGCTCTACTACTGTCATATATCACACCAAACAATTTATTCTTCAATTGAATGTGGGCACTTAATCATGCACATTACAAAATAGCTCAATAAATATCACAGTTAAGTGATCAGCACTCAAGATTTGAATAAGGAGTTCCATTATTTCGTTTTTGGGACACAGGTTGGCTATCCTGACTGAGATCTTTTTGTGGCTGTCCTCAGTACCTCCAGGTAAACACTAGGATGACACCAAAACCAGACCACAGCCACTTCTGTCCCCATTCTTCCCAATCCATCATTCACATTGCACCTTCCACCTAACACTATGTAATCCATGCAGTTGAAAACAAAGAATTACAAACACATTAAAAAAACAAAAAACATATAATACTTTGCAATATAAATATTCTAAATTTGAGGCCTGTACATTTCAACATAACAGCAGTTTTTTTTTTTCTTTCTTTCAATATTCACTTTAATCTTCCCACACAAGAAACACATTCTCTGCCAACATTCCTGCCCCTGTGCCCTTATAATGCCTACTTCAACTACTGCAACATAATGAAACAAGACATTCTTATATACCATATTTTTTACCCACAAACACCCCTCATAATGTCACCTTGGGCAATGTCACTAACTAATCCTCTGGTAGCAGAACCTGACGGTTCAGTACTATTAATACAAAAGCTCACCACTGGATATGAGCCTGGTATTACATTTCCACATCCCACTATAATAACCTCTCTCCCTAAGACACATCTCTAATTTTGTTTTTGCATCTCCTTGTTTATCTTCCCAGTAGTCACATTCAAAGAGGGTTCTCCACCACAGTTCTGTGTTTACTTCTCATTCTTAACCTTGGTACCAGGTAAGGAAAGTGATCAGCCTCATGCCCCATCTGTTTTACCTCTGGTGACATGGTCCCCCAGTGCATGCAGCAGGAGGTTGGTTGGTGCCAACAAACAGGTCTGAATGTTTTCTTTACTAGGAATCAAGCCACAGTTCTTCATCATGCAGCCCATAACCTAATAACTATGGCAACTATGTTATTTCAGTTACCTTAGATTTCAGTACTGTTAAAAGTGACAGAAATTACTCAGTCTAAATCTGTACTATGTGCAAAGCTGCAATCCATAATTCAGGTCACAATTACTAATCACGTTTATGGAGTGTTTCTCAACTGACGAACTCCAGCAAAATGGTTTAAACTGTTTTTGCATCAATACTTTTTATATTCCTCGATATTTGTTACCTACTATATCAAAATAACCATTCTTCAGCTGAACATTTCCTTCATCTCTCCCTCTACATATTGCTCACCCTGAAGCTATACATCTCCTGGGATGTGATGCTATGACACTGGATGAGTGGTTTTCAGTGTTTTGAAGGAACACAGTTCCTCCATCTTCAAGCATCAAGGAGTTAAGAACAAGAGCCAATGTAGGATAAATAAATGTGATATATTGGTAAGGAATGACTAGTTCGTGGCTGGCTGGAGAAGCTGGTAGGCCAATCAGAGGGATGTGGAAAAAGCCTGGAGTAGAGACATGGCTCTGAAAAATGATGTAGTTAGATGTATGCTGAAGGGATCATCACCAACTGATAACCAACAGGGCAGCTAATAGGTTCAAAACATGCAGCGTTTTGAATGTTACAATGGAACAGAAAAGATGAGATAAGGTGACACATAATATAGACAGTATCCTCTACTACCACACCAAACACAGCAGTATGGGTAGCATCATAAGTTGACACGGCATATCATTTCAGAAGCCTTAATTGTTCAGTGACACCAGTGTGAGCACCTCAAATCTTGACTATTACCTTCTCAAGAATGACTGTCTGGCGCGAAATTAATTACACAGCTCCTGCATGCATGCATGTGCAAATGCACATACAAACAGCATTTCGATTACATATAATTCTGTACGCCCTTAGTCAAGACAGACTGCTTCTGAGCTCAGAACTCAACACAGAACCTTCCAAATATGAAATAACAGCACCTGTGAAGGCAAATCCACTGTTCCGTTCTCACATTTTGGCATGTAGAGTGCACACAGAAACTGCTGAACAACAGCCCAGCATTTTGGAATATGATGTAAACCTCGCCACTGCTGCAACTTTTCCTGGAATATAACAAGTGAAGCTAAGATATTTATTGGATAGGTTGGTCAGTTGTTACAACTTATATTAACATCTTCCGGAAATATATTACACACAGTGTAACAGTTCTCACCTTCTGGTTGGTTAGTATCTCTAGACTGTATGGAAACCCACCTTCAATTACGTTTATCTTAAAAATCATCAGACTTAATAGAAAAGATGTAAAGGGAATAACATGTGTGTTTAATTCATCTCTGTGACTTTTATTTAACATTTTTCACTCATATAAATATTCCATGAGTTATGCTTCAGATGCATGTCTTCATGTAAACTGCCAGTTATGTTTATTTGCATTTAAACAAAACTGGAGTGTGTCAGCTAATTTTAGTAACACTCACAAATATACCAGTTCAAGTACAATCTCTTCAGCACGTATCAAGTTATTGTACAAAAACTATTGGATACTAGAAACAATATATTAATTAAACTTTACTGAAACAATACTTACATGTACAGACTATTTCAAATGTTCAAAGTGTCTTCCCTCCAGGGGTTGCCAAATTTCCAAAAATCTAGGAGACACCTCAAATTCTAGGTGCCAGGAGGGTGACATGAAGAAAGGTCTATACTGAGAAGCCACATATATTGGTGACCTCCATACAAAATTCAGTCACCATGGCAACCTGACACCTGCAATTTATGTAGGCTGCCCCCCTGCTTCCTTCCACAACGACACATTGTCCAGGTCTTTCCAGAATGTTTGTTCATCCCCTACTTGTATTATCAGGCAACAAAATTATCATATATAAGGCCTTGGCATGTTAAACATCAAGTATCAAGTGACTTTTTTGCCACCTCCTATGTGCCTAGTATGGTCTCAGAACCATACAGTTAATAAGTGCATTTTGCACCTTCTTGCTTTGAATACATCAAAAACAGTTTCTAGTTCACTACAGTTCTTAACATTCTATTTGAGAATGAATACATAATATTCAGACTTCAAACACTGGTCGGTGGGAGCAAAGGAGCTGAAATGTTAAAACAGAAAAACAGGAACACCTCACAAATATCTGTAAGAACTATGTCAAAACTCTTTGCCTGAATTGTAAAATCATATAATACAGTGCCTTTATCATGAAACCCCCAATCATGTTATTTCCTGTCAAAGAATTACTTCTGTTATACATAAATACCGTGGAGCCTGAATATGGTAGTTAAGAGTACACAGCACACTATAGACTGGGCGATTCAAAAATCAAATCCTAGCAGCAACAAGAGATTTCTTCTAATCCAAAACATCCAGACTGGCTCTGGCACCCACCCAGCCTCCTATTCAATCAGTACTGGGGTTCTTTCACCCCACATAAAGCAACCAGAGCATCAAGTTGACAACTCATGTCTTTAGAGGGCTAAGTTAAGAACGAGCAGAGCTACATCTCTGGTCCCCATACATGCTTTCATGACCTGGAGAGGTAAAACTTCACTTTTTACTTGAAACCCAAAAACCACTCACAAGCTCATGCCCACACTCCATTATCATTTGAGACTGCAAGGTCCCTGTGACACATCTGCAGCCAATTTGCAAACTTCCATACTATACATACACTAAATAAAGCTGTTACAAACAACGTTGTAAATTGAAATGGAAATTTCTGGATTCACCAGTGCCACAAGAAAATTTATGAGCAAGTTCAATGGTTTCCAGTAACAGGTTCCAGTTCAAACAGTATGAAAACATGCACACAATGTACTGAGGAAAAATGGTATGGATCTGCTGCTGCTACATTGAATTTTATACATATAGGGAATTTGTATGAAGAACGAACCTGTATTTGTTCCTGTGTACTCGAATCGCCCACTAATTCAAGTGTAGTTGAACCATATGGAAGTTTAACACCCATACATGTCGTATAATTAAGACTCTCACATTTGGCAGGGTGTCTACAGTACAGTCCTTTCCCATCAGGTGGTGGTAAGATTGCATTTCCTGGAGAGTATCTGTCTCGAAGGAATGAAGGCTCCCCCTCATACCATGAATCTGCATTACTGAAGTTAGGTCTTCCTGTAAACGTCACATTGCTTCCTCTGGTCTCTCCCAAAACAAAATGGGATAATGCAGAAAATGCTGTAATACAAATTATTCTTGATACTATACTTCCTTGCATTGCCAGTCGAAACTGTAAAGAGAAGTGGTTAGTTAATTAAACAAAAATTGATGCGTACTCACTCGTAACGTATACGAAATAAACACATTAAAAACCCCTACCTCACAATACTCAGATGACAGTGTAACTCTAACACCCAATATTTGATTTTACGAGCGTACTTCCTCAACACAAGCAACCTTGCCATTTGGGCACTGACTCAGTATCCTAAACAAAGCCTCTATGCCTCTATGCCGGACCACCCAACTTTCCACCAGACCACCCACGACGCGCCAAGTTTTCTAACACATTAAATAGTTCAATGTTTTACCCGACAGATAGCACTGTCGAGACATCACAACAGACAGTGCTTTGGAAGTGCATTTTGCGACAAAAAAAAAAAACTATTTCAGGTCGTATAGGTTGACATTAGTCATGTTTGAACCCTCGTCTTTTTTTATGCCAGGAAAACTGGGCCACTGCTTATGTTCGGCGAATTATATCAGTTGTTCTTGTTGACAACCATGTCAAAATATGAAAAACGTATTGCGGATGATGATGATGTTCATGCAATGACATCTGTGCTTGAGACGTTGTTGGACCGAAATGTTGACGACAGGTGTACCAACACAGATGAGCCCACGGTAGCAGAGCTGAGGAAGTACAAAGACAAGGGTGAACAAATCTCGGGCGCCAGGTCATTGTTTAAGGTGACGCCTAACATTTGTCGGTCCGCAGCATAGGAAATTCTTCATGTAACCCTTCTGCCCTATAAGTCTGAGGATGCTTGTAGATTTCAGGAACTTTTGTGCATTCTGTATTACGACAAAGTTCTCAGCCTCATAGGATATGACAAAGTGTTGATTGGTACACAGGTTCCAACGACTCGGAAGAACCTGCTGCATACATATTCTAGATTAGTACATGTTCGTTGATTTTATCTAGTATCAAATGCATAGCTAATGTAGTATCTGAAATTAAAGTCTTAGGATGTTCGACACTGTCAGTGGGCGAGCTGCTCCCCACGTCTCCAAGGATCAATGTCTCTTCTCAGCGTCAAGTAGTCAAAAAATAAATGTATGAGAAATGACGGAACGACTACAAATGGTAATATGTAAAGTGTGCACGTGGTAGTAATAATGGCTTATTTTAACATGCGTCCATCCAATTTCGGGACATATTTGTACCCCATTCTCCAGCCTAATCAAATGTCTTGTGTTACAGGCGTTGGCAATACAGCCGTCACGGCATACAAGCGTGATATCAGAGCAAGAACAACATACGTGCATAGTATTGTTAGGGAAAGGTTAGCTGGAGTAAGAATTTGTAAACATCGTCCAGGAAGAGCGGGATTTACAGTTATGTGTAATTTATGTGGCCACTCATGTCTAGTTTGTTTACATGTTAATCGTGATGTATATATTTATTAGCAACATGTATTAATTGAATTACTGTGAAGTGATTATTGTTGCGCGAGGATTATTATACTGCAATTGCAATTACAAATGAGAACACCGGAAAATGTGTGAAATTGTGGACATCACATTCTTGCAGCTGTCTTGGGATGATATTTTGTTTCAGCACGTTTTACCGCTCCTTACGCTGAAGGATTGTTTCAATTTGCGTTCCACTTCGAAACTGTGTAGAGAGCTGGTGGACAGCTATCTCACAAGAATAAAAGATGTAAACATCGCTCTATTTAAAACATTCAATGGCCATGCTTTTGAAGTACGTTAAACCCGTGTGGTGCAGTGGTGGTTTACACATATACAACTACTGCATGAGTATTCAAAAAAAAATTTTCTCAGACGTCATGTGAACTTAACCAAACATTCTTATTCACTCTACAGGTGTTGGTAGAGAACTGCAGGAGTATTCGACACATAAACGTTGCTTACTGCAATTGGCTTGAAGATAAACTTCTTAAGCCTTTGCTCTGCAACAATAAATATATAAGTTATGTGAACTTAAGTGGCTGCCTTGGGTTGACAAATGCATGTCTGCAGCCTCTAATTCTCTCTTGCAAAGTGAGTTTTTATACATATATTATCATGAAGTTATGAGACATTTATCAGAGTGTATGTATAAACTTTACTTGCAAGTAACGCTATAGTTAAATTCCCTTTCCTGAGTCATTGTTAGGCTAAGCAGTATAGCTAAGTTCGTGATTTCATGTGGTGAGAAATTGTGTATCATTCGTTTGAGACTCATTCCTGTTTTTCTTTGTTACATTACAGGATTTGAAGAGTCTGAAAGTGAAAAACTGTCACTGGGTAACTGCTGACACTATCAAGGCATTAACTTTCCATCAGAACAATTTAGAAGAGATAGATCTTACATCATGTTGGGATCTTGGGGATGAAAGTTTAATCACACTTGTTCAGAAGTTCAGAAGGCAATAAGTTACTAACTTTATATATGTGAATACATACATACATATATATACACACACACGAGATTTCACTTTCATAAATCCGTAGAGCATGTTGGCATAGTTCATAAAGCAGGTCATAAGAATAGGTCTGACTGAAGACAATCAGTAGTCACACAATAAACAGCTTCATATAAGCACAAATATGGTCAAGAACCTCATACATAAAAATACTTACTCCATGGAGCAGAGTCCTTCTTGAGAAGCTAACCAGTTTTCAGCTAGTCAAGCAATTGTCCACATTTTACGGAACCTGAAGGTTCATTACCACATTTACAAGTCCCCGCCACCTGTCTCTACCCTTTGCCAGCTCAATCCAGTCCAGTCCCCCCATCCCACTTCCTGAAGATCCACCTTAATATTATCCTCCCATCTATGCCTGGGTCTCCCAAGCATTCTCTTTCCCCCAGGACATAAAAATAATATATTAAAAATGGTAAAAAAATATTGGGTATGAAACACTAACAGGAATTGTAATTCATTATTGAAAATTAAAAGAAAAAAAACCAATCATACCTCATATCAAATGGAATATTAAAGAGTTCATATATTCTTCAATTGAGTAGAAGGCTTTGTCAATTACATACTTCTTCAAATTTGATATGAAACATTTGCCTTAGAACCAACTCAGCAATATACTCGGGTAATTTTTTGAAGATTTTAATGCTCCTGTATTTTCCTTCTCTCCAGTATACTGTAAAGGTGGTTGACGGTGTATGTGATTATAATTTATTTCTTGTATTAAAACCAGAAATTGTAGAATTAAATATATAAAGTTCCAAATTCTGTGACAAGAACCTCATCAGGGACAGTACGTATTGTGAAGCCAAATTTAATAATTCTAATCCCTGAAATAAAGGTTTACATGATGTTCTAGAGCTTGAAACAGTCATAATTGTAATTATCCTTTTTTGTTGTAGGAAGACTTTATTGCTATCTATTGAGGTCCCCCAAAATATGCCATATTCCATTGTAGCATGACATTATGCAAAATAAATCATTTCAGAGTGGATATGTTACTGTAAGAGTACTTAATTCTAACAACAAAGTATACACTACTCATTTTAGATATAATATGATTTATATGATTCTTCCAGTTTGTGTGTTTGTCTAATTTTAACCCTAATAATTCAATACTAGTAGATTCTTTTATTGAACTATTTTGGTAGTTAATTAGATGTTTCATCTTGATAATGTTTTGAGCTGAACTGATTATGTTTGTCTTATCTATATTTAAAGTTAAATCATTCACTCAAATAGTCCAGTGTAGTCTTTCTTAGCTTTTATTTGTAACTTATTATTCTTATCAGTGTGATATAACCTATACAAATCATTTCTATGAATTAAGAACAACTGTGGTCCCTAGATTGAGGCCTGGGGAACCCAAATGGTATCCCAACTGAATTTTATTCCCCTGAATTTTGTGTAGATATATTAAACTTTTGTTTCCTGTTTGTGAGATATGATTTAATCCAGTAGTAACATGTTCCTTGCACTCCATTGTGGAATAATTTGTTTAGAAGAATTACGTGGTTAACACAGTCTAAAGCTTTCGACAGGTCAAAAAGTAATATTACTATGCAGAGTGACAAATCTTACAGTACTTTTATATGGGTTTGATTATTACACTCTGTATTGAAATAGTTGACGAAGTAGATAATATTTCATGCTACATGATAAGTTTGTGTACAATAACAAGAGCAACAGAGTCTGTTTAAACTTTATGTGAAGTAGGAGTCCTCCTGTTCAGATACAAATCAAAATTAATTCACCTGACAACTTTTAACAGAAATCTAATCTAAATCCACACAGTGGCTCTGGAACTGAAACATGGAAAAATATCCCCCCCACCCCCTTTCATAAACTGTACAAAGAACACATTCAATAAAATTTCAGTTATTATGGTGTAACTGGAGTACAGCAGACTTAGAGGATCCCCAGAGCATATTTTGTGCAGTAGTCATGCAATATCTAAAATTCATTCATCCCTGTTTGCTTTAGAAGTAATGTAGACAATAAATTATATAATCTGCCCAAGTGTGCTCCCATATTGTATATAAATGTATTTTTAAATTCTAACATACTTGCACCACAGCAAAACTGCAGGATCGCAGTGTTTAATATATATATATATATATATATATGGCATTGTACACTTCTGTATTCTATATTGTATGACATAACTGGATGGTCATATATATGAGTCTTCTCCAGTATGTACAAACCACATTATCACCACAAAGTCTTATACTGATAACAACCCCATCACCAAATACAATTAGACAAGAAGCCAAATGAAGGCTCTATGCTCTTCTGGGATGTCACAAAGCACTGATTGGTAGCTGCTTGACCCCTGGAGATAGGACTGATAGGATGTCCCAAAATGTTGGTAACTACCGCTCCACAGTGTCCCAGGACAGCGAATATCTTACATGTTAATAATTTTTAAATGCATGCCAAATATTTCAATATGGTTATGAAAGTGCAGAGGTGAAGGTGTAACACTGAGTGAGAGTACTTTGTCCCCAAGGGGAGGGCAAGCTCGTAAGGGAAAGGCAATGGATTTAGATTTTCCTAATTAATGGTTATGTTTTATGCTTATGACGACTTAACAATAGTACACTTATACTGGTGTTGACCATATATTCAGATCAGACATGTGCAAAATTGAACTTGTTCCAAACCTTGGCAACATAACAACCGCATGAGTAGGAAAGTTTTTCTTTGCTTAATATCCTTATTTCCCCCTCCTAACTCACATTTGTATAAGACACATACATTATTACAATTGTCATTTCACGTGCTATATACTTCTTTTAAACTTTTAATATGCCATTTTATTGATTCTTCTCAGTAATAATATTTTCTTGACAGGCTCCGTGTGCTGTGCATCTCCAATATTTATTCAGTTACTGATACAACAATGTTTGCAATTGCACAGTACTGTCAGTGTTTGGAATATCTTAACATAAGTGGATGTTGGCGCATCCATGACGATGGAGTGAGGTAACATAAGTGTTATTCATTCATGTGAAGACATAAAACTGGAACAGTGTATTTGAAATTATGCATCAACACTAACTTCAACACTTTAATTTTCAGGATGGTTGGAGAATACTGCCGTAACTTAAAATCACTGCTAGTCACAGAATGTCACTACGTCACCGAGAGAAGTCTAGGAAGCTTACGAAATCGCATTTTCATCGACAAACCTGATCATTCCCAATATTACAGAGAACTTGACCACCCAGTACCTATAATGGGGCTTAACATGTAAACTTTCACTGCCTGTTAGATAAGAGATAAGACATTACAAGGTTGTGAACTTCACAGATAATGAGATGCAAGTTATTTATTTGTAGGCACATTCAAATCACTCTGCCCAGCTATCCATACACATGAAACAACAAGCAATGAAAAGATTTTCATTAAATGTGGTACAGGTGAATTACACAAAGCATGGAGACATTTCGATTTTCACTTAGATCACACAAATTTAATGACTGCTTTCCACAAAAACCTACATCAATACAAGTGTGCACCATCTTCAAACAGAAGTCACAGAGGGAAACAAAACACACATTTTATGTCCACTAAGATTTTGTAGTTAATTAAACAAAAGCAATGCTATGCGTACATTTAAGAGCATGAGGGCTGCTGAACAATAAGCAATGGCCATAACAGAAACTACCTAATCCTTCAAAGTGAAAAACATAAGCAATCCTTGAATAACAGTTCAGTATGAAGAATTTAAATTTGTTTTATGTTCTGATGTAATGTTAAACATAACTATGAAGCGTAATTTAAAAACTGTAATTTCATATGTAACTCATTCCTGCTGAAAAATGTGCTTTTCAAGTGTCGTGCATTCTGCAGTCCTGGTATTTGCGATTTATTTAACACTGCTGTCAACAACAAAAAAGATTATAAAATACAGACTTCAACAATTTACTTCTGTAATTAACCCTGAGACCATTGCACTTGCCATTTGAAACATATCAGCAGCCAAACAAGCAGTAAATATCATAAACAGGAATTATATTACCAAACATTCTTATGGGTTGCATTCATGGCAACTGTGTGTGTATATATATATAAACAAAGCAATGCAAACAATAATTGTATTACAATATCACAATACAATTTTAATGGTACAGACTGTTCAAAAATTCTGGTTTATATGAATTTATTTCTAAATTAAAAAAAAAAACTTCTTTATCACAGGTACATTCTGAACCAATGAGTGACTTCTTCCTCTGAGTGAAGAGCTTTACCCCACGGTGTTCTCTCGCGATCCTCTGTGTACTGGAATGGGCCAAGCACAAGGCGGCCAATTGGCTGGTCTTTCCTCAGTAACCCTTTCATCACGATACTGACTACAATAAAGGAGTCATGGAGAAAATTTGGTGACAGTTTGAAAGTAAATGTCTCATTGTATGTAGGATTTCTGTTGTTGGGAACTACAGCACTCTTCTTTGATTTCACCTTTTGACCACACGAAAAGTATACAACTTTGACGTACGTGTTATATTTGTCTGTAACAATAAACGTAAAAACACAGTTTATAACAATAAAAGCCTTAATTCCCTATAACTAAAATTATTTAAACTATTCTACCCTACAACCATTCCCATGAAACAATGTCTACATATGTTCACTTTGTGCAAACAAGGAATGAGTAAATGAATGAATGATAACAGTAACAATAATAATAGTAATATGGTATTTTTTCCAGCTCTTCTTAAAAGTAAAGATGGTTAAGATATAATAAACACATGTCCCACACGTGCTGTTTGCTACAATTATTCCAAATGAGCGGTGCAAAGGGAATATTACACTCTTCATTTTTTTTAAAATATGATGTTTGAAATGTTTTATTTTATATCATCAATGTAATAATGAATTTTGTGACATTACTCAAAACAGCTGTTTACTCTGACAGAACTGCAATACTCTGTATCAATAACATCTACAAATACTGCCTGATGTGTTAGAATTGGGATATATTTAAGTACTAATCGAATAGTCATTTTAGGCCTTCAAGTCTCGTAACAACATTCTAGTTTTAAATCACCTGTAACATTTAAATAGACTGTCAGAATTTAACTTTGATCGTTGTGTACCTGATTTACAATTATTACTCGACAGTGGACCAACTAACCTTTATTACGCATTAGTTCTTATGTGTTTGTGCCTAAAGGTTCATTTGGACAAATTCAGCTGTGCATTTACAACCGTTAAAAGGTGAAAAGTACAGCAAAATTCCATTTATCTGACTCACATGGCACCCAAGAGGTGCCAAAATTATCAAGTATTCTGGATTATCAGGTGGTACCTATACTGACCACAGTTCTTATAGGTAATTTCTTGTTAATGCTCCTACATTTAGTCTGTACAACCAAACAGAGAAGTATTTCACGTGGATATCGTATCTCCATCTGCTGGTTCCTGGTCCTCTTCAGTGTTTTCCCAAGTCTTCACAGCTGATGGAGTAGGAGACAAGAAGTCAGGAGATACCACACTTGATGTACAGACACTCTTGGAGGGCTTTTTGAACAAGGCCCCAAGATCGGCCTGTTTCACTGATGAAGCTTTTATCTGGTAAAAAGCAAAAGTAAATAGTAGTCTTGGGACTACTCTCCGCAAATGCCGCATTATCAGGATTTCCAAATTATCGGACGTCAGAGCACAGGAATTTTGCTGTATTTCATATCTGGACATCAGTATGCAGCATGTACCATAACCCTGCACTGAATTGCAATGTTCCTCTCACACCTATGCCTGATTTCAGAATACCACTGTGGGAAAACTGCTAAAAGAATACAAGTTGTGGCATCATGAAAAGGCACTCAGAAACCGCATTGGTAAACTCCAAAGTTGTCACTGTGAGCTTGAGTTGTCATGCAGACAAAAATGAAATCCTTCAAAGTGCAAGGAACTGACAGGGTTTTGTTTAGACACAACCCATGCTTAATTAGGAGACACCACTGTGTGCTTAGTGAATGCTACACTGCACAACAGACTGTTCATTTTAGAGTTACAAAATGAACTAGTTTCTTTTTTTGTTATGCTCAACTGTGTTCTTTCATTTGTTATACTTTTCCCACAGTGATGGTCAGAAATGAAGAAAGCTTGACCGGGTCATACCATACAATGATCACAGCACCAATGTTTGTACAGCAGCTGCTTCCACTGTCGAACAAACTACTGAGATGGTGCCAGAAGAACATCACAATGCAGGACATCAGATGGTTGCATTTTGTATGCAATTGCTAAACAAAATAGGTTGTCAGCCTCAAATTCAAGTTTCTTCTATTTACCAAGTTCAGTGTGACAAGAAGCTGGACAAGAGGAGGAAATGTGAAAAATGTGACAGTTATCATGAAATGAATCTGATTTTGAACACAGTATTAATACTCTACTTCATTTTTCAAGCTGATGCTGCAGAATATTTTAAAGAAATGACCTCTACTGTGGGGTCTTACAGACATGGTGATGTACCTTGGGGTTAAAGAAAGAAAGATAAAAAGTCAGATATTTATGGACTAGTTACTATTGGCTTCTCAGGAAATCTCCTGCTTCATGAGTTAGTTAATAAGCTATATTCACACAATGATGGAAAAACATCATCAATGTAAGAATCATTCGTAAGTTGGCCAGTACATTTAGTGCTTTAGTCTTAAAAGATGTAAACAACAAGCAGATACCTGTCAGCCTGTTACTCTTGGCAGTATTTGTGGACAGCAGAAGATTACAAGCCTCTAATACCAAAACTTTCATAATCATCATCTCCCTTTTATAACTCAAGCTGACTCGTATGTTGCCCGGGTCAACATCTGGCTGTAACAATCCATATCAAAATTCTGGAAATCTGGTAAATGATGACACCTGTTTTTAACCATACTAATATTTAGGTTAATGTAAGAGCATTCCTAAGGCTACCCCATTTTCATTTCTACCACTCGTTTTTAACCCTATCAGGTTGTCTCTAGAATTCTGTGATATGTATGGAGAAAATTATACTTTAGTCCAGTGCCAAACTGCGAGTGTTTTATAGTATGAACAAATTAATGGAATTCATAGGTCAAAGTCCTATACTGTTGCTGCACAGACTCTACTCCACTCTCATAACATTAGTATTCTTGCTACTCTCATGCCAATGACCTTGCCTCTGCAGGGGCAATGTGAAGAGTAGGCACATAAAATCTTTCTGAGTGAAAACTGTCACCTAGACAGAGTTCACAGCATAACTTCTACCATTACTCAGGAACTAAATGCATGTCTTACATACAAGACTAACCAACATGCATTGCTCGAGCTTCTTAGACTATGATTATATTTTCTTAATTAAGATTATGCAATTTCTACACTTCCTCATTCACTTGCTCAGATTTTGTTTGCAAACTAAATGTTACATTTCTGTTTGAAATGATTAAGAATGTGACTTCAGAGGAATGACCTGGAAGCACATAATATAATAACGAAACTGCTATGTATTTCTCACCTATTACTATTAGGATCACTAGCAAGATGATGTCTGAATGGGTTAAACCATTTAGAATATGTGACAGAATCAACACAATGCACAGTGATAGAGAAATTCGGTAAACTGGATTATACTACATTTATGTGACAGCAGCATAACAAAATCACAAAAGACACTTAACAAAAAAGTATAGTTGACCTCAGAATATATGAATTATTTTTAAGCACCTCTAAATATTCAAAATGTAGCAGGAAGTATATGGTAACTTAATCAGAATACTTATTCATTAACCTTATACATGGAACATTTAACACATTCACTTAGACAATACAGGCATTTTAAAATATTTTCAGTGCACATTTTGTATTAACCAAATACAATTTCTACAGGGGAAGACTCAATATTCTTGTATGAAGAATGCAACTGCCTTAGCATTGAGGACATAATGCAGTGACAATGCTTCCATTTTAAGAAATCTTCCTGAGACAAAACTGATGGAAACTTTCTGGCTATGATGCAGCCTTTGAAAACAAGGAGACGGATGTTACACAGTTAGATGCGAGGCCTGCCAGTCCATCCAAACAGCACAAAGCCTATAACATAGAACTGGTCTGTTTACAAATAGGAGATCAGTACTCATTCTAATGACTTCATAATTCATATAAGTAAAATAGACACAGATAAATCTATCTCATGAAAAAACTGCTGTAATGGTTTTTCATTATATAATATTCTACCTGTGAACATTAGGTTTTAACTTGTGTATGGGGCAAAGTTTCCTCATCAGTGAGCACAGAGTAACATCAGATATGCAAGTTTCATACTAATGATATGGGCAGTGCACTTTGTACTGTGACATGCAGTGGATGCTCATTGTGGTACATGGCTGACAAACATATTGCTGTCCACATTCCTTGAGACATGGCAACAAAGTGGAGAGTTACTGACCTGTGACTGTTTATACAACCTCATGGCATACTTTCTGGAATGTCCTGACAACACATCTTCCAAATAGAAGAGTGCATGCCCAATTGCATCATATTTTCCTTGATGATCCGCATCATACAATGAAAGTCGCAGAACTTTACCATGTGGATGCTTAATGGCAAACTCAAAGTCCTCTTCAATTTCAGGATTCAAATCGTTTTTATATATTCTGCTCACACGTACTGGCTTATCTGATGGCAAAATTATCAGCTTGCAAACCACACTGTATGTATAATGTTCACCTTTTGGAGGAAGATTTTCCACTTTGTTAATGTGTACAAGCAACCTGTAACAAACATACCGAGAAAACACAACTCATAACTGCAACCCATTTGCTGCTCTAGGTTAATCATATTTATGAATGCCATCAAAACAACAAACTAATTCCACGGTACACGTTATTCGTTGAATACTCAGTATAGCAATTATTCAGCTGATCATGAAACTGTCTTGTGGACTGCAACACTTCATTACTGTATAAATAGAAACTGCCTCTCATTCAATCCAGTCTTAAGCCAACTGAATTAATGAGGGTGGATGGCAAACAGTTATCATACTTCTTCCACTAATATACCAGTTAAATTACAAGTTCAAAAATAGTAATCAATGTTTGGAATTTTAATTGTATCTACTGCCATAATGTTTAAAAGTAACTAACATGAAATGCTGAATATTACACAAGGCTCACTTTCTGTTCCTCTGGAAATATGCAGCAGTGAAGTGAACTGTTCCACATGGTACTTCTTGTAGCCAGTCAGCCTTCCCTGTTGTGTCTAGTGATCTCCATGCATTCAAGGCTTCATATGATCGTGACATCGGACCACACTCATTGTTGTATGGGGTATATAAGCTTGTATCCAGGCCATATGTACGAGCAATTTGTGTTGCATCATTTTCTTTTATGGATGTGTTGACATAATGCCCATCCCTGTTATAAGTGCTTGTGAGGGCAGTATTGATATCCTATGCAAGAAAATAAAACAAATTGGAATAAAACACTCCTATTAAATATAAACAGTCCTGCAGATGTCACAGTGAGATGTAACAAAAAGTGGGGTGTAGATACTTAGGTTGTCAGACTAAACATATGACCAATGTAACCAGAATCAAGAAGTGAAGAGAGAATACCAACAAGATGCAACAATTCAGATGTTTATTGTCAACTTCAAATGTTTATTATTAACTACTGTCTCAACATGTTTCGGGCATCATTATGCCCATCATCAGGAGAACAAAGTCCGCGTATTACTGCATATGGTGTTTGCGCTGGTGGTGCTGGATGTGGCTGGTTGCAGTTGTGGGGCGTTGCGTTGTAGGGTGCGAGCACTGTGAAGGTTACTGTAACTAAGGTTAATGATGCCTGAAACATATTGAGACAGCAGTTAATAATAAACGTCTGAAGTTGACAATAAACATCTGAATTGTTGCATCTTGTTGGTATTCTCTCTTCACGCTTTGCTCACGATGCACAGTCACAGGAACATAAAGCAGAATCAAGGAGTTACAATTAAAATTATAACATACACAAATCTTTGTTTCAGTCGACATCAGTAGCAGATTTCAGGCTTCATCATACTCACTTTTTTTTGTCTTCTATAATGAGAGAGAAAAAAGGAACAGCTGCCAGTATTATCTACTTTTGCAACTGGAAATCATCAGAGAAGCTGAAGCTCTCTCTCTCTCTTGTGTGTGTAAGTACTTAGAATGCCAGTCTACTACAAATGCCTCTCTTAATGAAGACGTGAATCACAAATAAACTTTATTTGATGGTCATGAAATGACTGTGGCTGTGACTGACAACTTGTGCACTTTGTCGGTTACACTGTCAGTGCTTGTACTATTTGTTGGAATGTATTACTTCATGATTGAAATGTGGGAAAAACAAATCTAACATGGCTTTCATATAGCTTTTTTTTTTAAACTGTGTATGTGAATAACATATGGCTCAACAGTTACCTGCCAAAAATTATGGGCTTTATTCTTTCTCTTTCTATTTGAAGCAGGATTTACACAATGCACATTCAAATACGACAGATTTTTGGAACATAACCCCTCATGTTGCTGGAAATTATCTCAAATTTTATAACATAAATGAGGAAATTCCAAAATTCTCAGATGATCGCAAATTCTAACATTAAAAATAAAGCCACTGGTACTTGAGGTCATTGCTCTTCTGGGCTGTAACAGAGCATTGGTTGTTAGTTGTTTACCGATGAAGATGGGACCAACAGGCTATCCTGGAACACTGGTAAATAACCCAGAAGAGTGAAGACTTGAACTACACCATGGCAAAAGCCCAATGCTACTTGTACTTTTATTTTCCCTCAGATATACCGCGGATAGAGACGTAGAAAATATATCATAACACCAACACTCAAGATGTGTTGCCTCTTACACGTATGAGTGAGAATGTATTACGAGATCAGTGACAGGTTGAAAAGAGTATACTGATCATAGGGATAATTTAAGGTATGTTCAATGGCCTTTTTTCACCTCCAAACTGTCTCCACTTTTGTTCAGAATGAGCTAGTAAACACAAGGATACTAACATATTGTTTAGAATTAGCATACCTCCGACATGAACATAAAGAAACAGATGTAAAGAAATATTTAACAGAATATCCATAATAATATCCCTGAGAAGACCCTGTATCATATAGGGCCTTCGCAAGGATTCTACACCCCAAGGGTCTATACGTATTTGAAACCACAGTAACATGTACTGTCATGATATGGCATACACTGAATAGCAACAGCTGTCCAGAGCCATACATACATTAACACACTATAAATAGATGTTCTTAATCACTTGTTTTAAGGGTTTTAACTAATCAACACCTAATATAGTATATTATTTCAATTATTGTATATAACATTGTAAAATACTGTATGCATTTTATATTCTTTGATGTAGATCACCACAGATAACAAACTTGTAAAAAGCATGTGGTTTTGAGCAAAAATATGGATAGCCCTCCCTGAAGGTGTATAGCACACCGAACCATGTACACTGAATGTGTTAAATATATTGTTATATAAATATACACATGCATTTAGATGGTATATTGGAGAAGTTATCTACGAGAATGCACAGAACAGAAAATTTAAAAAACATGGAATTATGAATGTTTGGCTTCAAGGTAGAAAATTTTTGTTTCATATCAACAGTGAAGGAATTGATGATTAACAAAGATAGTGACAGCCAAGAAATCCCTAATCCAGCAATTTCATCAAACACAAATCCCACATGCAATGATGCAACCATTACCTTGAAAATGGGGGTGGGGGCAGAAGCAACAATATCCTATGCACAAACAAGTGCCAAGAAAGTAAGTACTTCATCAGATTGAAAATTTCAAACAAGACACATTATTTCTAAAATTCATTGAATAATGTGTCCTGTTCAGTGCTAGCAGTTAAGAACTGACTGTTACAGTGTACCTGCATACTCTGTGAGTTCAGCCACCTAAGTGGCTGCTGCAAATTGGTGGTGGAGCTCAAGGTGGTCACTGTTTCAGCATGCCGCATAGAAGGACCAGGGTGAGTCAAGTTCCCCTGATCTTGCACTTCTTCCCTCTGCTGCATCAAAGCAACATTATCTACCAAAGCAGCACTTTTCTCAATGTACTATTCAATGAGTGTCATATTATTCATGTGATAAGGTACAGGCCTTTAGCATTTACTTCTATTATTCAAGGTGTAAATTTACTGACACCATATGTGATGTGATTATGTTACACTTTGAGAAGGAAATAACGCAGATTTCTCCTCTGTCGGTTACCTTAGCTACATTTCAGGGTGAAAAAATAATCAAGATAGAAGTAAGAATATGTATGCAAATGCAAAAATTATAATACGTTCACTCTACTGTTGCATGCAGGTTCTCAAATGCTAAATACTAATGTCTAATGCTATCATATATAAGCACATCAAAACAGGTGGGGCAGGTAAGTGTTGAAAAACTAAGTCAATGGTCCTGGAGTTACGAGACAACACAGCATTAAGATATACCAAAACTGCAGTACCTGAGGTAAGAACGTACTACATATAAAATGTGTTTCATTTTCCTCTACAAGTTTTGTTGAGAACAATTTTTGCTCTGATTGCTTCAAGTGTTATGCATGGCATGCACAAGAATATGAAACCTTTGTGTAAACTGTAACTGCTGTCTGATTTTAACCAAAAACTGTGTGTGTCAGCAAATGTTAACAGAACTCCCAATAGCAAATCTCACAAAAATATATTCATCAATTCTTGAAATGTTAATGTGGAAAGACCAGTGTGGTGATAGTGACAGACAAAATTCCCGGTTTTTCACTGTGTACACAAAATGCCAGACAATGCTGTTATTGTCAATACCAACTCTTCTTTGCCTTTTACAAACTAAAGGCAATACCTTCAAAGCAAGACAGATGACTTTTAAGCCACTGTTTGACCATATTACTTCCAAACTGAAAGAAGATACTACCACTGTGTACCACAAGAAAAGAACAAATCAGAATTTAAATACATGTAGAACTGTTGGTGCCAGCCACAAAAAAATATAGTAATTCCTATGTGGACATAATGGTCAACCCAATGAGCCAATAAGTGGCAGGCTGCATATACAATTTTGTGTATCATCCAGTGTCAGTGTCTCTTACTTGATATTCCTAAACAGATACAAGGGATACTTCTCTCTGTAACTATGTTGAAATTTCCATACACAAAGATGCAACATTTCTTCCTCACTTTACATTGTGTAGCATTGAACACAGTGAAGTCACACATTAGTTGCAGTATCTTACATTGGAAAATGTAATTATGCAAAGACTGTACAGAACAAACAAAGCATAAAGGCAAAGTTTTCCTTATATGAAACCATTACACCATTAGGGCAGTTTTGAAAGAGTAGGTACAAGCTCAAAGCATTCTACATCTCAGCTCACTGATAAACAAATCACCAAATAGGGAGGCTGTTAAAGTTTTGTAAGTGATCTGATATGTGGTTAATTATTTATGGTGGCAGAAAACTTGAATAAGGAGCTCAGTTAATTTCCTAATCCCAGAGCCTAATTTGCTGCTTCCTCTTTGTGGATGTGTGTCTAAATTCTGTAATTTTTCATACATGTAACGAGCGCATGCACTTATGAGGCACTAGCATCATTCAGTAAGAAATAATGCTCAGAACCACTAGCTTGAAGAAACTACAGTTTAGCCTGCTCTTCTTACATAAGGTAAAAAACAGGGGCTTTTGGTATCACCATACTGCCTGTGTGTGTCATTTAAACTTCTGAACAGTACACTTCTCACAAAATCAGATATGAACATTATTCCATGGCAGAAAACCCTCATATTTTTTAATTTCCTACAGAATAATGACAGGACTGCTAACAGGGCACTGTCATTTAAAACGACATCCATTTATACCAGGACTGGCAGACAGTCCTTGGTATGAGACATGCACACAGACATCTGAAAGGGGCCTTACGTTCTTCATGCCTGTGAGGCACTGGCAGTATTAAGATGCAGGCACCTGAGCCATCATTTACTGACACCAGGTGACCGTGCTTACATCTCTGTCAGCAAGCAAATGCACTTTGTTCAAAGTGGAGGGCTGCTGAAAGCTCAATCAAGGGTTGCATGAAAGATGAAAAATGGACGAGGTGTAAGGGTCACTGCAGTGCCTGCCCTCCTAACTGTACTATACTGTACTGTACTCTAATTTTCTATGACTGCAAACAATATGATGGTCAGGCAAGCTTGAGTGGTGGGGACAACACAAGATAGTATGGTCCCTACTGGAACAAACAAAACTAAGAGAACTGTACAGTCTCAGAAACCATTCTCCTAGGTTTACAAGTTTCATGAAAGAAAGTATGAAATTATTCCGCCCAACACAGAGAATATAACACTTATTTTTATAACTTCTTGTAGCCAATGTCTCTGGTTATTGTCTATTCGCCTTTCCTGAGACTGAGTTCATGTCAACAACAGCCAGATGTTTAATTATAAGACTGGGGCTCCTGCAGGGTACACTAAATTACCCTAGACAGTACCATTGTAAGCATGGCAACTCATGACCTACAGTTTAATTGGGGTTCGAAATCACACTGAAGACCTGGCATTCATACATTCACAAGGTTTTACCAGTGTAGAAACCATTCCGGGTTAAGGGCTCTGTGAGAGATACTCTCCTACTTTTTCTAAGTATTACGTACGCAGTGATATGATACTTAATGTAACTTGAAGAATGTGAAACTGACAAGTTCTGGAGATGACAGAGTAAACGATGATGGGCACAGATCAGCAGCTTTGTCCTGCTCCCTGCTCTTGTTAAGCTTCCTTGGGGGTCTGAATGGATGTAATGCTCTTCGCCAACGACCTTGTGGGAGCTGTGGCTTCCATGGAGGTTGTGGAGACTTGATAGTGTCAGCAAAGTCCCCATCTGCAGCTTCTGTAAGATTACCCCCACAGACTTTCACAAGAACAATACTTACAAGCAACTTGGTGAGTCATGCAATAAATTACATGTTCTGTCCACACAATTAGCTCATTACTTGAAGCAAGAAGCATACAGCACTTTCTGACAACTTCCATACAGGAAGCTATGAACAAGTGACAACAGTCATTTATAGCAGACAACCATGATGGGTCTGACTGAAGTGTACAAGCATAAATACATAAGCAATTGCAGATTTATGGATATTCTATAAAAGTATAATTGAATTAAACACTTCAATATAATTTCTAAAGAGTACTGGAAGGTGCCTTTTAATAACATAACCTGGAAGTCAAATACACTGTATTACTACTGGGTCTTCAGTTTAAGTGCCTAGCAATGCTACGTAAAAGCAGTTAGCAATTAAAGGTTTTTTTTTTTTTCCAGACTTGTTAACACCACCTGATCAAAGTTAAGTGGCAAGGAAAGCTCTTTTCTGCATCTATGAACCATGCAATGAAAATGTACAATGGGCATGGAGGTAATGACCCATGGGCATTAGAACTTTCCAGTACTTGCCAATACACAGACTAAATGACCAGATATACACGGTAGCCATAGATCTCTTATTCCATAGATAAGAAATTTTGCAATATTGCATGTCTTCCTTGTTGGAGTGATTATAATCAGATAATTTATACTTATCAATTCCTTATTCTATTGGATTTATCTCCTTTGGCCTAAGTTTATTCTTTTGAGGGGTGGGGGTACTAAGTAATAAACCATGACTACCTGCTATATACCCAATTTTCCCATTATGCTGTAAAATTTATATAAGCATTACTAAACTAAAACTAAACTCCGTGGCTTTAGTCCGCGAGCGAACTACACCGACAGAGCGGCCGCCGCCGGTAGGCGAAGTTAGTGCCAACTTTTGCGGATAGAGGGGTGTCACGTGGTTAGCGCAACGGATCCCCACGGCCGTTAATCTCTGTTTTCTGAACCTGGAG
>Ga0123355_10003207_pt1 | contig 23389 bp, 18 predicted proteins | sample TergutEmb28metaG_3_FD_89872 | JGI IMG/M metagenome (GOLD analysis project Ga0123355, IMG submission 89872) | Embiratermes neotenicus P1 segment gut microbial communities from Petit-Saut dam, French Guiana - Emb289 P1 | ecosystem: Host-associated > Arthropoda: Insects > Digestive system > Gut ... | reverse complement strand
TAACGGCGATTTTGGTATGAATATTCAAAACGAAATCGTGCTTGCGCTAAACCCAACAAGTAACAAAGACGTGGAAAAACGTATTTTGCTAACGCATGGGCATAATCTAGGCGTGATGAGAGACTCTGACCGTCTGGCGTACTATGCCCGCGAAAAAAAAGTAGACGCGTGTTTTTATGGGCATACGCATATCCCAGAAATGCGCGAATGCGGCGGTGTGTTCATCATGAATCCTGGTAGCCCGTCATGTCCTCGTGGTGGAAGCAAGGCATCATACGGCATTGTGGAAATTTCGGATACGGGGGAAATTACGGGAAAACTTTTCCCCATTGCGTGAAGCGCGATACGCGAAGCGGAGTGGAATCGGGCTTTGCCCGATGTAACGAGGGGGATTGGGGGCGTAGCCCCCATTGGAATGGAGGGTGTCTGATATGAGTGCGATAAAAGAAACGCAATGGATTATAAGCGAAACAGATGCAAATTTAAAATTGATGTCTGAGGTTTTGAAAATCAGCGAAATCACAGCATGTGTGATGGCACACAGGGGGATTCGTACTAAGAATATCGCCCTGTCTTTTCTTGCCCCTTCGATAGACCGCCTTCGCGACCCTATGCAGTTGAAGGACATGTCAAAAGCTTTGCAACGTATTTCCGCCGCAATCGAAAGCAACGAAAAAATCATGATTTACGGGGATTACGACGTAGATGGAATAATGAGTACAGTAATTTTATACAAAGCCCTACGCCGCCTAAACGCAGACTGCGAATATTACATACCTCATAGAATTGAAGAAGGCTATGGCTTAAACATAGCCGCAGTAGAAAAGCTTGCAAAAAAAGGCGCGAAGCTACTAATCACAGTTGACAATGGAATATCCGCAATAACAGAAGTAGCCGCCGCAGTAGAATTGGGCATGGACACAATAATAATAGACCACCACGAACCAGTAGAAACTCTCCCTCCCGCAGTAGCAATAGTAGACCCAAAGCAAGCCGACTGCGAATATCCATTCAAAGAAATGTGCGCCGCTGGGTTGGTGTTCAAATTATCAATGGCACTTTGCGAATATGTAAACACCCCACTAACCACGCACGAACGCGACGAGTTACTTTCATTAGCGGCAATAGCCACCCTCTGCGACATTGTGAATCTTTCTGACGAGAATAGAATTTTAGTAAACAGCGGTTTGGCGGTGTTAAACGCGAACAAATTAATCAACGCAGGGTTGGGAAGTTTAATTACAATGCGCGGATATTTAGAAAAGACAATTGACACGTTTACCGTGGGTTTTGTGTTAGGGCCGTGCCTAAACGCCACAGGTCGCTTAGGAAGCGCGGAACTAGCCGTAGACCTTCTATTAGCAAGCGCGGAAGACACCCCAAAAAGAATGAACCTAGCCCAAGAATTAACCGAACTAAACGAATCCCGCAAAAGCCTAACGTCCGAATGCGTAGAGCGTGCGTTAGCAACTTTGCCAGAAGAATCACCAAAAGTGCTAGTACTGACCGACCCAGAAGCCCACGAAAGCGTAGCAGGAATAGTAGCAGGAAGAATCCGCGAAGCAACCTTCCGCCCAACAATTCTGCTAACAAAAGGTGACGGCGCAATGAAAGGTTCGGGGCGTTCCATAGAAGGGTACAATCTCTTTGAAGCCCTGTACGCCCAGCGTCATTTATTCACGCGGTTTGGTGGCCATGCAATGGCGGCGGGTTTGACCCTTCCAGAGGAAAACATAAATCCGTTACGCGAAGCATTAAACAAAGACTGCACCTTAACCGAAAACGATTTCCGTCCAAAAATTCAAATAGACCGCGAACTAACCCCAGAAGATGTAACCCTAGCCCTAGCCGACGAATTATCACGTCTAGCCCCCTTCGGTAAGGGAAATAGCGAGCCATTATTCGCAATATACAACATCTACGCAGAAAAAATTCGCGTGATGGACGAAAAAAACACTTTAATATTTACCTTCGCAACAAAAAAAGGCCGTCGCCTAAAGGGCATAGCCTTCGGGCTAAACGAAGCCTTTGCAAAAGCAACCGCCGCCGTCAAAGCCAACAAAACAGGCGACATTGCAATGGACGTAGCTTTCACAATAGAAACAAACGAGTGGAACAAAAATGTAGAAGTGCAACTAAGAATCCGTGACTTTCGTGTTCTTTCGCGTCTCACATAATTAGCAACGATAGAAGCGGAATTGTTGCCAAGCATAATATATTAGTAAGGGCTACAATTTTTACGGCTGTAGCAGTATCGCTACCGTATTGCTCCGAAAAAATTACCGTAAGTGTAGCGGAAGGCATGGCCACCAAAACCACAATAGTTCCAAGCATAACAGGATTGTGAATAAACCAACGCAGACTAAAAAACGCCAGCAAAGGTATACCCAACAGTCGCAAAAAGACGATTGGGTATACCTTTAAATCTGTCACGATAGATAGCAATTTTGTCTTAGCCAAAACAGAGCCAATTACAAGCATAGCCAGTGGGGTAGTCATGTTCCCAATCAAACGAACACCATTAAGCATTGGAGAAGGCGGCCGCAATCCCGTAACGAACAAAACAAACCCAATAAACGCCGCAAGAATAGCAGGGGCAAGCACAATATTTTTAATTGTACTGAGGACAGTATCTGGCTTCGAGACGGACACTTCGTCTTGCGGAACATCAATCGGCGAAACGCGGCTGTGCCGCTGCCGCTGCATTACATATACGCCCAAGCTGAATAGCATTAAATTAAACGCAACAGATGCCATTGTTGCGTAAATCATGCCTTCGTCGCCAAACACCGCTTGAATTACTGGGAAGCCCAAATACGCCACATTCGGAAAAGTTAAGGCGAATTGCCAAATATTTTTCGACGGGGATTTATTGCGCATTATTTTTGATACTAGCACGCCCAGCAAAAATCCTGCTAGGTATATCGCGACCATTATTACAAAGGTGATAACGCTTTCCCAAAGTAATTCGCTAGAAAACGGACGAAGCAAAGATACCAAAATCAAACTTGGCAAGGTGAATTTTACAATAAGCGTAGACATCGCGCTGTCGGTTGAGTCGGTGATAACCTTTGCCTTGCGCCCGATATATCCGAAAATCGCGCATGTGACAAGCATAAAAAGACTTCCGCTGAAAACGCGAAACATCGTGTCAGTGGCTACCATAATGTGTCTGGAGCAACAGCGAGCGATAGATTTTCAACGCCTGTTGCGGATTTTATTTCTTCCTTGAATGTAGCGGTGCGCTCTGCAAATTCTTCGGGGGTTAGATTTAGCAGGTCTGGGTCGTATAGGTATAGAACAAAGTTGGGGCTACTTCCATAATAACCGCCTAGCTGTCTAGTCCAATGACCGCAATGTGGAAGTCTAATTCGTAAAATTACTGGGTCGTAAAGATAACGGTTATACCAGAAAGGGGCGTTTGCTTCTTCTTTATAGGATTCCAATGCTCTTAGGTCGAGTCGTTCTTCTCGGGTTAAGTCGCTTGCACTGCGCTGATTGCCCGTGTAAAGCAATGCTACGGTTTGAGTTTCTATTTCGTCATGTGGTATTTGTGTGAAGGCTAGTATGACTTCTAACAATTCCTCATTATTGGCATGTTCTTCGCTGGTGAAACCTACATGAAAATGCCGACCACCACACACACAGCCGTGCCAAAACATAAACGGTTCTGCTCCGCGACTGGGAGGAAATGCAAAATGGATTACGCTGTCCATTACAATTCCGCGACGCACACTGCGTATTGCAATTAAATCTATAAATTCCATCATGCGTTCACGTTGACGGTATAGTTCTGCAAGTTCTTCATTTACGCGTAGGAAGTCGTAGGTTACATAAGTTGCTTCTATTGGGCGCACTTCAAGCCTAATCTGGCTACGGGGTAGCCCTGTTACTTGCAGGATTTCTGCAATTAATTCCTCGTCTTGAGTTAATTCGTGATTGCTTACCCCTACCGTCATGCGCAACGGATTGTTCATGCGATAATTTGGCGGAAATACAAAACCTCTATGAATGTTGAATGATGTATCGCGTACATAATCCGTTATGCTTGTGATTATAACTTCGTGGTAATAAGTAGTGTTCGCGTTAATTTCTTTTGCGAACTCCCGTAAACGCAAATAAGGTTGCGCAATTTCGTACACAGCCGCGTTTGCTAAAAGAAAATCTGGATACCCATGAGTAAATGTAATATGTTCGTCGTGCCACCCACTGCGAATGACTCGTATGTTATCCGCGTCAATGCCTGTGAATGTCAGCATTTCCTCAAATAATTCTTCGTCTGCCGAGTCTTCGGCGTTAAGAAGAAATATCTCGAATGCGATACGCTTAAACTCTCCAGAATCCCATGCGCCAACGGGTATTGTTCTGCCGCTGTGCATTATTCGCGACACTCGAATGTCTGAAAATGCTGTACCACCTGCGTTTAGTTTTTCAGCGAATTGATGTAAACGCGCTAGTTGTTCGGCTTCCGCGCTTGGTTCATTGTCAATTGAGTTCACGCGCTCGCCTGCTGTTAGAAGTCTAATATCCTGCAAATGACGGCTAAATGTATTTTCCTCTGGTGGGTAGAGGGAAACATGTGTACTCACGATTAAATTATCTTCAACAAGATAACGCATATTTGCACACCCAGCCAACGCGAACAACAATGTCATACCAATTACCAACAAAAATTTTTTCATGAGAAATTCTCCTACCATAATGGATTTTCAGCCACATTGAATTGAAAATTTTCAACGCCTGTTGCGGCTGTTATTTCTTCTTTTAGTGCGGAGGTGCGTTCTGCAATTTCTTCGATTGTTAGACCTAGCAAGTCGGGGTCGTATAGATACAGGATAAAGCTGTTGGGGTTGAATACAGGAGAACCATCCGCCATCCGAATCGCATTACGACTGCGGCCGCTGTGTGGAAATTCAATTCGCACAATTACTGGGTCGTGAAGGTCGCGGTTTTGCCAGAACGGGGCGTTTGCTGTTTCTTTATAGGCTTCTAGGGCTAGTAGGTCGCGTTTTTCTTCCTCGTTTAAGTCGTCTCTCATGCGTTGGAATCCTCTGTAAGCCCTGCTTACTCCTCCTAGGATTTCTATTTCGTTGCGGGGAATTTGCGTGAAGGCAAGTAGGACTTCCATCAATTCTTCGTTTTCGGCATGTTCTTCGCTGGAGAAGCCCATACCAAAACGCCGACCGTCTCGTCTAATCCCGTCTGCAAACTGCGCTGCTCCTCGATTGGGAGGAACTAAAAAACCAATTACGCCGTCCATAATAATTCCGCGACGCACACTGCGTACAGGGATTAAGTCCATAAACTCCATCATGCGTTCGTGTTGACGGGTTAGTTCTGCGAGTTCTTCATTTACTCGTAGGAAGTCGTAGTTTATATAGTTGGAATCTATTGCGCGAACTTCAAATCTAATCTGTTCGCGGGATAGCCCTGTTAATTGCAGAATTTCCGCTATAAGCGTCTCATCTTGAGTTAGTTGGTGATTGCTTAACCCCACCGAAATCTGCACAGGGTCGTTTGGGCGATAGCTTGGCGGAAACACAAAACCGCTATGAATATCAAATGATGTACTTTGTACATTGTCCCATATGCTTGTGATTGTAACCTCATGGTAATACGTAGTGTTCACGTTGATTTCTTTCGCGAACTCTCGTAAGCGTAAGTAGGGTTGCGCAATTTCATACACAGCCGAGTTTACTAAAAGATAATCTGGATACCCGTGAAAAAATGCAATATGGTTATGCTGCAACCAACCACGACTAACATGTATATTATCCTCGTCAATGCCTGTGAATGCCAACATTTCCGCAAATAATTCCTCGTCTATTAAATCCTTGTCATGAAGGAAATTTATATCGAAGGAGATGTACTTTACTTCGCCAGAATCCCATGAACCTACCAGTACAGACACATCACGGTTTGGGAAATGCGATATGCGCGATACGCGAATGTCTGAAAATTCTGTACCACCTGCGTTTAGCTTTTCAGCGAATTGATGTAAACGTGCTAGTTGTTCTGATAGGGCTTCCGCGCTTGGCGGTGTGTTCATGCGTTCGCTTTCCGATAGAAGCCTAATATCCTGCAAATGACGGCTGAATGTATCGCCTTCTATCGGATAGAAGAATGCATACCTATCGGCAATTACGCGGTCTGCGTCTAGCCCATACATTTGCGAACACCCAGCCAGCGCGAACAGTAATACCACGCTTATTACCAGCAAAATTTTTTTCATGGGAAAATTCCCTCCTGCTTTATTAAGGTAGAACGGGCTTGAAAATTAATCATCACTCCGTATTTCTTCTGCAAAATCGGCTAAACAGTTTCGTATAATCAACTCAACAGGAAAACCGTTTAACTTGCTTAGTTCGCCAAACGTAGCCAAATCCTCTCTTGTTATTGCAATTTCAATTTTTGTCATTATCTTTTCATAATGGGGATTTCTTATGCCACGCGCAAAATCCTTCTCCGTCAATTCTCGCATCATTTTAGCGACCTCTCTCATAAAGTTCTTTTTCAGAAACTGTTGCTTTTCTTGCTGAAAATATACGAATCACATTCCCACCATTGCGATAACAATGGCATACCATTACTTCACGGTCTTTTCGGCTCATGCCAATGATTATATATCTATCTTCGTTTATAGAATGTTCTTCGTCATAAATTTCTATGGCTCGAATATCTTGAAATACAGTTTTCGCTTCTCGAAAATCTATTCCGTGTTTCCTATTGTTACTCTTATTTTTTTCAGAATCCCAGTCAAATTTCACCAATACACCTCTTTTAAGTTTTACTTGCTACCACTCCACCTACCATAATGGATTTTGTGCTACATCAAGCTTAAAATCTTCAACGCCTGTTGCGGCTGATATTTCCGCTTTTAGAGTGGCGGTGCGTTCGTCAAACTCGTCGCGGGTTAGGTCTAGCAAGTCGGGGTCGTATAGATGCAATGTGAAGTATGGTGAGTGTATTCCGCTCCTGTCTCCGTCCCAATACGCGCCTAAGGGTAAACTGATGCTCACGATTACAGGGTCGTGAAGGTCGCGGTTTTGCCAGAAGGGCGCGTTTGCGATTTCTTTGTATGCTTCAAGTGCTTCAAGGCTTTCTAGTTCTTGTGGGTTTAAGCTATGGCGCGAGCGCGTCCAGCCCGTGTAAAATCTGTCCGTTTCAACGTCTATATTGTCGGGGGATATTCCTGTGTAGGTTAGTATGGTTTGTATTAGCTGTTCGTTTTCAACATGCGTTTGACTGCTCAAGCTCACATTAAAACCAAACATATCCCACATTCTGCCGTCACCCAGATAAAACGGAATTGTGCCCCTGTTGGCAGGGGAAATGCCATTGATTACAGTGTCCATAACAATCCCACGCCTTGTGGTGCGTATTCGCATAAGTTCCATGAGTTCTTGCAAGCGTTGCCACTGCTGATACAATTCCGCGAGTTCCGCGTTTACCCGCAAAAACTCAAAGCTTACATAGTTTGAATCTATTGCGCGAACTTCAAAATGGACATCGACGCGGGTTAGCCCCGCGAAGTCTAAAATTTCATTAATCAACTCTTCGTTTTGTAAATGCTCCGCTGTGCTTAACCCAACCGAAAACCTTGCTTGCGTCCAGCCGTCCCATCCAAGTGGCGAAAACTCTGGAACACCCGACAGAGATAGCCATGAATGCTGTGAGTTATCCCAAATGCTTGTAATCACAACTTCGTGGTAATAGGTGGTGTTCGCATTAATATTTGTCGCAAACTCATGCAATCGTAGGAGGGGTGATGCGAATTGGTAAACGGCGGCGTTAGCAGTAAGATAATCGGGAAAGTCGAAGGGCAAAAACCCTTCGCCGAATGATGTAATCCAAATGTCTTCCGCATTTATGTTCACGAACTCCAGCATTTCCGCAATTAATTCCGTGTTGTTTGCGTCTTCTTCGCGGGTGAAATTTATTTCAAATGTTACATTTCGCGATTCACCCGTTACCTCGTCCCATATGCCGAGTGACCCTCCATGAAAGCCCATTGCACGCGTTACACGTAAATCGGAAAGCTCTGTACCACCTGCGTTAAGTGTTGCGGCAAATTCATGTAGTCGGGATAGCTGTTGTTCAAACTCTGCGTGTTGCGAGGGGCGTTCTTCTCCCGCAAAACGTAGTATGTCTTGCAAATGGCGGCTGAATGTATCTTCTCCGTCTCCCATTTCGGAGATTAGACTAAGTTCTGGGTTTAATACAGGAACGTCTTCTTGATTGGCACAGGCGGCAAGCAAAAATAAAATAGCCACGCCGACAATCATCAGAAATCGTTTCACAAAAATTCCTCCCTACGTACAAATCAATTTTTGATGCAGTTTACCAGAAGCATTGTAATTCCGCAAATGGCATAAGCGTGCGTTCACTGATTTATAGTGACAAATTATCCATAAAATTTGCACAAATATTCCAAATGTGTTAATATGTAATTTAGGCGGAATTTTTCTAAGGGGGTGAGATACATATTATTTTTTTAGCAATACAAAAAAACTATTATTTTTAGGAGGAACACATGGAGAACTTTAAAAAAAGCCGCCTATGGCGGGCAGGTGTTAGCTTTTTGCTGGCATTTGCAATGATTTTTGCAACCGTGCCTGTGTTTGGCGCGGTTGATTGGGTAGAATCAATTGAAAGCACTAGGTCTACAATCCCGTTTAGGGACAGGGCATTAACAGCCGCTGAAAGAGAAGCTTGGGTTAATGAGTACTGGGCTTTAGGCGGAGCGTCCGAGTTTGAGTTGGAAGTAATTAGACTTGCCAACGTAGAGCGCGCTAACGAAGGGCTTCCCCCTGTTGTTATCGACTATATGCTTATGCACGCTACACGTTACTACGCTCAAATTATGTCTGTGCATGGAATGGGACATGATTATGGCGCGTATGGCGGCTCGTTCGAGACGTTCAGTGCATTTGGTGGCACTTTTACATCTTGGGCAGGAAATGCATTTGCTTTCCATTTGAATCCTCAAAATCTTATTGATGGGTGGATGGCTTCAGCACTCCACAGGGCAAATATCCTTGGCGCAGGAAGCACACGTATAGGTGTTGGCTCATTCCGCACACCCACGGGCGGCATTTATCATTACATGATGCTGGCAGGCGGAACAAACCAAATTCCTAACCCAGTGATTCCTACGCCCGTTCCAAGCGATATTACCGCAAGCTTTACATGCCCCAATTTCTTGGTGGAAGTAAGGAGAGTAACGAACATTGCCGCGTCTGCACCTATTATGGTGTCCAATGTGGAGTCTATTACTGAACTTAATGTGCAAAACAGAAATATCACAAGCCTTGCAGGTATTGAACACTTTGCAAATCTTCAATACCTTAATGCTGCGAATAACCTCATAACCGCTGTGGATGTTTCAAGCAATACCGCGCTTACTATTCTTATGCTTAGCAATACCTTCACAAGCGATGACCTCGCAAACAATAACATCACAGGCAATAACATCACATCAATAGATGTTTCAAACAATACTGCGCTTGTTTTTCTTGGCCTCGACAATCACCTCATAGGCGATAACCTCAGAATGAATGACTTCACAGGCAATAGCCTCACATCACTAAATGTTTCAAGCAACACTGCGCTTGCGAATCTTCAACTGGGCAATAACCAATTGACGGAATTGGATATATCAAACAATCCAGACCTTGCAATTCTTAGGCTAGTGGGAAATCAACTAACATCCATAGATGTGAGTAACCATCATGAACTTCACTACCTTAATCTTGCATGGAACTACTTAACAACCCTTGATGTATCTCAAAACTCACTGCTTAATAATTTTCAGGTACACGGTAACTACTTCGATTCTCCCGACGATATTTACGGCTGGGAATTGCATTTCGATACCGTTGGGTCGGATGTTGGCAGTCCTTTCCAATTCCACCCGCAACGCGACCCAGCCGCCACCCCAACAGCTCCCGTTATCACAAATACAACCACAACTTTGACTGTGCAACAGGGACAGGCTGGGCAATTACCACTTGCCTTTACTGGAACAGCACCTGTTAGCTTTACTTTAGGTGGCGCACCCGCTGGCGTAAGCATCAGTAACAATCAACTTGTGGTTGCTAACACTGTTGCGGCTGGTACGTTCAACTTCACAATTACTGCAAGTAATGCGGCTGGAAATTCCGCGCCGCGAAACTTTACTGTAACCGTTACAGCTACTCCTGCCGCTCCCACCGCGCCTACCATTACAAGTGCGGCAAGCGCGTCTATGCGTTATGACTTAGGCGGAACTTTCCAAGTTGTTGCAAGTGGTACTGCGCCTATTTCTTTTACGCTTGATAATCAGCCCGACGGTGTCACCATAAACAGTACGACTGGGCTTATTACAGTAGCACCCAATACGCTTGAAATAGACGTGTACACACTTTACATTACAGCATACAACGCGGTTGACAACTATTTGCAAATATTCACGCTTACTATTACTGATGCGCCTGTTGCCCACAACATTGAAATCATAGGCGGCGGCGCGAATGCTTCTGCAACGCCTAATCCTGCTACTGTTGGCACGCGGATTAATCTTCATGCGGGGCAAGCTCCTGCGGGGCAAACTTTTAACAATTGGACTGTCTCTCCTGCGGCTATTGCCCTAACCAACGCAACAAGCCCCACTGCGGCAAACTTTGAAATGATTGATGCTCCTGTAGAAGTTACCGCTAACTGGCGTAATATCACAACAACTACACCTTCTACACCTTCTGCTCGTCCTCCAGCTTCTGGCGGTGGCGGTTGGTTTGGAAATATCATTATCCGCCCAGGTGGAACGCAACCTGTGCAACCTCCTGTTCAACCGCCTGTACAACAAGGGGTTACACCTCCTCCCGTTATTGTTACCACAATAGTGTATCCTGCAAATGTTACACATGTTCACACGGTAGTGCAAAATCAGATTACTGCTGGCGCAACAAGCGCGATTCTTACTTTGCCAACAGGTGCGCAAACGGTTAGCGTTCAAGCAGCTACGTTGCAAGCCATTGTAAGCCTTTCTTTAAACCTAACTGTTATCACTGATACCGCTACCGTTTCAATTCCTGCGGCGGCCTTGCCTGCGATTATTCAGCGCGGCGGCGAGTTTGACATCAGTGTTAATGCAATCGCTTCTGATATTGGCGTTGCTGTATCAGTTTCCGTTGTTTCTGGTGATGTGCAAATTTCCAATTTCACCGCACCTATAGGAATTTCTGTTCCGTTAAATAACGACGACATTGCTGGCATTAACACTAACAGACTGATAGCAATTCTTGAATGCGGTACTATTATTGGTGGTGCGTTTTCAGACGCAGGTGTATTTGTGCTAAACACACAAGACACTACCGATTTCACAATCGTCTATGTAGAACATCTTAACCGCCTAGTAATACAAATTGGCAACAACACCATTACCGACCTAGCGGGCAACGCGCCAACTCAAGTAATGGACGTTCTGCCAGTGATTTATAACGGAAGAACATTGCTTCCCGTTCGTTTTATGGCATACGCCCTAAGCGCGGAAATCGACTGGACACCCGAAACAGAAACATCACCGCTAGTGGTTAAACTAACCTCTGATGGTGAAACTCTATCCTTCGGCATTGGCGAAATTTCCAGCGAACTAGCCGACCTAGGCATGGACGTTCCAGCCCAAATCATGAGCGATAGAACAATGGTACCCCTTCGTTTCATAAGCGAATTTTTCGGCGCAGTAGTAACATGGGACGAAAATACCAGAACCGTTGTAATTGTTAGAGGCTAGATTTACTAAACTTGACAATTACAAAAATGTCCGATACAATCGCAGAACCATAGACAGTAGGTGTGCTTTTGACTTTTTTGTCTTTTTGTCAAAGATGCGTAAATCCTACCGAGGTTAGCTTGTATGATGTTTTCCAAAAATTTCGTTTTGCTGCGCGGGTTATTTTTGCGTATGTCAAAGCGTGTTCGTAATGAAAACATAAGCCCTAGACTATGGTCATCCATGTTCTTGGGCTTTTTTGATGTCCTAGAGCAGAAAATTTTTTCAAAAAATTTTTAAAACAAAGGAGGTGAAAAAGATGACAAATTTAGAAAATAACCGTAAGGCAAAACAAGTTGTTGTTGACGAGATTAAAGAAAAGCTTAGTCGTACTAAGTCTGTAGTTCTTGTTGACTCGCGTGGTCTTACGGTGGAGCAGGATTCTAAATTGCGTAAAGCTTTGCGCAAAACAGGTGGAATCGACTACAAAGTGTACAAGAACTCAATGATTAATTTCGCGATTGCTGGTACAGAGTTTGAAGGCTTGAAAGATTATCTATCTGGCCCAACAACGGTAGCGTTTTCATACGAAGACGCAACAGCGGCGGCATCTACGATTTCAAAGAATTTGAAAGGAATGCCAGCGTTAGAGTTCAAAGCAAGCGCAATCGAGGGTGAAATCTACGATGCGGAAGCAACAAAAGCAATCGCAGACATTCCATCACGCGAGGTTCTTATTTCAAGACTACTTGGTTCGTTCAAGTCGCCGATGGCAAGCTTTGCCCGCGTAATAAACGCAATAGCAGAAGAAAAAGGGGCGGGGGCATAGCCCCGTTTCGCCGCTTGCGTGTATTGTATGCTTAGGGGTACGTCTCGAAGCCAGTTACGTTAGTGGCAACAACTAAACTTAATTTTGGAGGAAATAACAAATGGCTAAATTAACAATAGCAGAAATCATTGATGCAGTAAAAGAGTTGTCCGTGTTGGAACTCAACGACCTTGTAAAAGCAGCAGAGGAAGAATTTGGTGTAAGTGCAGCGGCTGGCGTAATGGTAGCAGGCCCAGCAGCAGGCGGAGAAGCAGCAGAAGAGAGAACCGACTTTGACGTAGAACTTACCGACGTAGGCGGCGAAAAAATTAAAGTAATCAAAGTCGTGCGTGAAATTACAGGACTTGGCTTGAAAGAAGCTAAAGAACTGGTAGACAGCGCGCCAAAAATTTTGAAAGAAGCTGCACCAAAAGCCGAAGGCGAAGAAATCGTGAAAAAACTTGCAGAAGTAGGCGCGAAAGCAACATTGAAGTAATGGCAAAAAATAATTATATAAGGAGCAAACAACATGGGTCACAAGTATGTTTACATGTTCAAAGAAGGCGACGCAACAATGCGCAACCTCCTTGGAGGAAAAGGCGCGAACCTTGCGGAAATGACCAACATGGGCATTCCCGTGCCAAACGGATTTATCGTAACCACCGAAGCATGTACCCTGTACAATTCTTCTGGCAAAGTGCTTGCTGAAGACATCAAAAGCCAAATCGACGGCTGTATTGCCCAGCTTGAAGCATCAAGCGGCAAAAAATTCGGCGATGCTTCTAACCCGCTATTAGTATCTGTACGTTCTGGAGCGCGTGCTTCTATGCCTGGTATGATGGACACCGTTCTCAACCTTGGTATCAGCGATGCAGTTGCAGAAGGTCTTGCTAAATCTGCTGGCGAAAGCTTTGCATACGATTCATACCGTCGTTTTATTATGATGTTTGCAGACGTTGTAATTGGCGTAAGCAAGCACAGCTTTGAACATGCGCTAGACGATTACAAAAACGGCAAAGGCTACGCTTCTGACGAAAACATGACAGCAGAAGACTGGAAAGCCATTGTTGACATTTTCAAAAAAATCTATCGCGACGACCAAGGCAAAGATTTCCCAACAGACCCACGCGAGCAACTTTTGGGCGCAATCACAGCGGTATTCCAATCATGGGATAACGAACGTGCGTTCATTTATCGCCGTCAACACGACATACCCTACGAGTGGGGAACTGCCGTAAACGTACAAGAAATGGTATTCGGAAACATGGGCGCAACCTCTGGAACAGGCGTTGTTTTCACCCGTAGCCCAGCCACAGGCGAAAACATCATCTATGGAGAATACCTAATGAACGCGCAAGGTGAAGACGTTGTTGCTGGTGTTCGTACACCAAAGAACTTCAACGAGCTTGAAAAAGATTCTCCAGCTTGCCACAAAGAATTTTTGGAAATCGCGAAAAAACTTGAACTCCACTACAAATACATGCAAGACATGGAATTTACCATCGAAAACGGAAAACTCTATGTTCTGCAAACCCGTAATGGTAAATGTACAGCACATGCCGCATTGCGTCTTGCTGTAGACCTTGTAAAAGAAGGCGTTGTTACCGAAGCAGAAGCTATTCGCCAAGTTGACCCACGCGCACTTGACCAACTTCTTCACCCAATGTTTGACCCTGCGGCTCTTAAAGCTGGGCAAGTTGTTGGCGAAGCCCTTCCTGCATCTCCTGGTGCGGCGGCTGGTAAAGTTTACTTCGAGGCAAAAGATGCCGTTGCCGCTAAAGAGCGTGGCGAGCGCGTAATTCTTGTACGTCTTGAAACTTCTCCAGACGATATTCAAGGAATGGTAGTTTCTCAAGGAATCCTTACCGCTCGCGGCGGTAACACAAGTCACGCCGCTGTTGTTGCTCGCGGAATGGGTACCTGCTGTATTTCTGGTTGCGAAGATATTAAATTCGGCAACAAGTCATTCACCCTCGGTGGCGAAACCTTCAACGAAGGCGATTATGTATCACTTGATGGTTCTACAGGAAAAATCTACAAAGGTGATATTCCAACCGTTCCCGCTGAAATCGCTGGCGACTTTGGCACATTCATGAGCTGGGTTGAAAAAGTTCCTAACAAAATGGCTGTTCGCGCTAATGCGGATTCTCCAAAAGACGCGCTTAAAGCCCTTGAGTTTGGCGCAGTGGGAATCGGTCTTACTCGCACAGAACACATGTTCTTCGACCCCGACCGCATTCCAAAAATGCGTAAAATGATTCTTGCAGACACCGAAGCAGAACGCCGCGCCGCTCTTGACGAATTGCTTCCGCTTCAAAAGCAAGATTTCATTGGCATCTACGAAGCAATGGAAGACCGCCCTGTAACAATCCGTCTTCTTGACCCCCCACTTCATGAGTTCATGCCAACAAAAGAAGAAGATTTCGCAAGCCTTGCGAAAGACATGGGCAAAACAGCCGCACAAGTAAAAGAACGCGCAGAATCTCTACACGAACTCAACCCAATGATGGGACACCGTGGTTGTCGTCTTGCAGTAAGCTATCCAGAAATCGCAGAAATGCAAGCTCGCGCAATCATCGAAGCCGCTTTGGAAGTTAAGAAAAACAAAGGCTTTGACATCAAACCAGAAATCATGATTCCTTTGGTTGGCGATGTGAAAGAAACTCGCTTCGTAAAAGACATCATTGAGAAGAAAGCGAAAGAATTAGTTGATGCCGCTGGCGTAAAACTTGATTACTCCATTGGTACAATGATTGAAATTCCACGCGCTTGCTTAATCGCAGATGATATTGCTGGCGTTGCAGAGTTCTTCTCCTTCGGAACAAACGACCTTACCCAAATGACCTACGGTCTATCACGCGACGACGCAGGTAGAATCCTCAAAGATTACGTTGACGTTCACAACATCTACGAATGCGACCCAACCGCAAGACTAGACCAAACAGGCGTTGGCGCATTAATGCAAATCGCTATAGAAAAAGGTCGCAAAACCAAGTCAAACCTAAAAATTGGTATCTGCGGCGAACACGGCGGCGAACCTTCCAGCATAACCTTCTGCCACAAAGCAGGTTTGGATTACGTTTCATGCTCACCATTCCGCGTGCCAATTGCAAGGCTATCAGCCGCGCAAGCCGCATTAGCTGGCGAAAAGTTTGACTAAGGTCAAAAGATTTTAAAGTCAAAAGATTTAAGACCTTGGGGACGCTGTCCCCAATACCCCTGCAAGGGGAACTCGTTCCCCTTGACCCCTGTTTTTTGGGGGCGAAAAACCTCGCTTGTGCTTTTGGCATGGGCGGGGTTTTTCTGTTATACTTGTTTTATTCTATAGTGGGAGGAAGTAGAGGAATGTTGTCTCTTAATAAGTTAAGGGAGTTGGTGCGTCCTATCGCCACGGAACTTGAGTTGGAGCGAGTTATCGTATTTGGTTCTTATGCAAGGGGCGAACAGGAGGACGCAAGTGATGTTGATTTAATAATAGATAGCGGCGGTAGATTAAGAGGGAAACATCTGTTTAGTGCAATCTACAAAATAGACAAGTTAATTCCGATAAAAACAGATATATTCGAGTTATCGGAAGTTGTAAAGCCCTCCCAGACGTATACGGCGATAGTAAGCGAGGGGGTCACAATTTATGAACGCTAAGGACAGGCGAATATTATCAAGAATGCTGGAGTTTGCCTATAGAATATCAAGAAGAGCAAATGGCTTGACTTACGAAAAGTTTATTGAAGATGTTGATATACAAGACGCTATTTTATACGCACTTGGTCAGTTAGGTGAAAATGCAAACACTCTTAGTGATGGGTTTAGGGAAAAATACCCAAGCGAAGAATGGCACAGCTTGATTGGATTAAGGAATCGGCTATTTCATTCATATGAAGATATAAACCTTGATATGGTATTTGAAATGGCTATAAATGATATAGATGGGGTGATAGATTTAATTTGCGAAATAACAAGCCAAGGGGACGAGTCATCTTGACCCCTGTTTTTTTTGGAGCGAAAAACCCCCGCTTGTGCTTTTGGCATGGGCGGGGGTTTTTCTTGTTGTTCATGTAGAAATCGTTTTTCATTTTGCAATTGCTTTAATAAAATTGATTTCCTTAGTAAACGTCTTTTCCCCCTTGATAAGACCGTGACAGAATGCTAGAATATCTCGTAACTGGAAAAAAATATTGAGAGTATGGAAAGGGGTTATTCAATGCTAAACAAAAAAAGTATTGACGACATTAACGTAAAAGGGAAAAGAGTTCTGGTGCGTTGCGATTTTAACGTACCCTTGATGGACGGCAAAATTACAGACGAAAACAGAATTGTGGCGGCGTTGCCAACGCTGAAAAAATTAATTGCGGACGGTGGACGTTTGGTGCTGTGTTCGCATTTGGGCAAGCCTAAAGGGCCAGATGCATCTGCAACCCTTGCGCCCGTGGCAGAACGTCTGAGCCAACACCTTGGACAAACCGTTAAATTTTTGGACTGCGACTGCGTTGTATGTGACGATGTTCGCAAAGACGTTGACAGCTTAAAAGATGGCGAAGTTGTTATGCTACAAAACACAAGATTCCGCGCAGAAGAAGGCAAAAACGAAGAGGCATTTTCAAAAGACCTTGCTTCTGTTGCTGATATTTTCGTGAATGACGCTTTTGGTTCGGCGCATAGGGCGCATTGCTCTACTGTTGGCGTTACCAAATTTGTTTCCGAAACTGCTGTTGGTTATCTTATGGAAAAAGAGTTGAAATTCCTTGGTAACGCTGTAAACAACCCAGTTCGTCCGTTTGTGGCAATTTTGGGTGGTGCTAAGGTTTCTGACAAAATTCCTGTTATTAACAATCTTCTTGGCAAGGTTGATAAGTTGATTATTGGCGGCGGAATGGCATATACATTCTTTGCGGCGCAAGGTCATGGCGTTGGAACGTCGTTGCTTGAAAAAGACAGAATCGACTTTGCAAAAGAAATGATTGCAAAAGCTAAGGAAAAAGGCGTTGAATTGCTTCTTCCCGTGGACACCGTTGTTGCGAAGGAATTTGCAAGAGATGCAGAACACAAAACAGTAGCCTCCGACAGCATTGAAGACGATTATATGGGGCTGGACATCGGCGAAAAAACACGCGATATTTTCTCTAACGCGATTAAAGAAGCCAAAACCGTTATTTGGAACGGGCCTATGGGTGTATTCGAGTTCCCGAATTTCGCAAAGGGTACGCTTGCACTTGCGCAAGTGCTTGCAAGCATGGACGATGCTACAACCATCATCGGCGGCGGCGATAGCGCGGCGGCAGTAAATCAACTTGGTTATGGCGATAAAATGACTCATATCTCCACAGGCGGCGGCGCGTCACTTGAATTTCTTGAAGGCAAGGAATTACCAGGTGTTGTAGCAGTTCAAGATAAATAAGGAGAATTTTAACATTGTTCCTTAACAAGATTCGTAAGGAGAATAGATATGCCACGTAAAAAAATCATAGCTGGAAACTGGAAAATGAATCTCACGCCCAAAAAAGCGGAAGAATTCGTGACAGATATGAAAGCAAAACTTGACACAGATAAAGTTGAAGTAGTGCTATGTGTGCCATATGTAAGTTTGCACGCGGTTCAGTCTGTGTTGAAGGGAAGCAACATCAAAGTGGGCGCGCAAAACATGCACTACATGGACAAAGGCGCGTACACAGGCGAAATTTCTGGCGAAATGCTTGCAGACATGGGGATTCCATATGCAATAATCGGTCACTCTGAAAGACGTGAGTATTTTGCAGAATCCGATACCCAAGTAAATATAAAATCTCTCAAAGCCCTTAAAACTGGCATTACGCCAATAATCTGCATAGGCGAAACGCTGAAACAGCGTATGTCTGAACGTACATTTTGCGTAATAAGTAAGCAGCTGTCCATAGCCGTGGACGGAATGACTGCCGATGACATCGCAAAAATTGTAATCGCCTACGAGCCAATTTGGGCAATAGGCACGGGCAAAGTAGCCACTCCAGAACAAGCCGAAGAAGTTTGCGCCGCAATTCGCAAGCAAATTGGCGAAAAATTTGGGCAGGGTGCGGCAGACGCAGTTCGCATTTTGTATGGCGGAAGTGTTACTGCTGATAACGCCAACACATTGTTCAAAATGCCCAACATTGACGGCGGATTAGTTGGCGGGGCAAGCTTACAACCAACCTTTGAAAAGGTGGTGCATTTTGAGTAATTCAAAAGACACCGTAGTTTTGATGATTTTAGATGGATTCGGGCTTTGCGACGGAAAAGAAGCCAACGCAATTCACCTAGCCGAAACCCCGCATCTTGACTGGCTTATGGAAAAATATCCATGTCAAAAAGGCGCGGCATCGGGTTTGGACGTTGGTTTGCCCGATGGTCAAATGGGTAACTCCGAGGTTGGACACACCAACATAGGCGCGGGGCGCATAGTTTACCAAGAGCTAACGCGAATCACCAAGGAAATAGAAGACGGCGATTTCTACAAAAATGAAACTCTGCTTGGCGCGGTGGAAAACGCTAAGGCAAATAATTCCGCGTTGCATCTGTATGGATTGCTTTCAGACGGCGGGGTTCATAGCCATAATACGCATTTGTACGCATTGCTGGAAATGGCGAAGCGTAACGGCTTATCTGATGTTTATGTTCATGCGTTTTTGGACGGGCGTGATACTCCGCCTGCTTCCGCACTGGATTTTATTAAGGAACTTGAAGCGAAAATCGCTGCGATTGGCGTTGGAAAAATCGCTACAATTTCTGGGCGTTATTATGCCATGGACAGAGATAATCGCTGGGAAAGAGTTCAGCTTGCGTATGACGCGCTAACTTTATCAAAAGGCGAAACAGCCGCAAGTGCGGTCGAATGCATGGAGAAAACCTATGCCGCTGGCGTAAATGATGAGTTCGTTGTTCCTACCATTATATTAAACGACGGCAAACCCACCGCCGCTATTAAGGCGAAAGATTCCGTTGTGTTCTTTAACTTCCGTCCAGACCGCGCACGCGAAATTACACGCGCTTTCTGCGACCCCGATTTTGACGGATTCCCTCGTTCGCAGGGGTTAATTCCGTTGTATTACACTTGCTTCACCGAATACGACACAAGCATTCAAGGCAAACATGTGGCTTTTCATGCGCAGTCTATGGACAATGTTTTGGGCAAGTATCTGGCCGACAAAGGGCTTACGCAATTGCGCCTTGCCGAAACGGAAAAATATGCCCATGTGACATTCTTCTTCAACGGCGGCAACGAAGCCCCTTACGAAGGCGAAGATAGAATTTTAGTACCTTCGCCAAAGGTTGCAACATACGACCTTCAACCCGAAATGAGTGCGCCAGAAGTAGCAGATAAGTTGGTGGAAGCGATTGAATCCAAGAAGTATGATTTAATCGTTGTAAACTTCGCAAACTGTGACATGGTTGGCCACACTGGCGTAATGCCCGCCGCAATCGAAGCGGTGCAAACCGTGGATTCATGCGTTGCAAAATCAATGGACGCTATGATGAAAAACGGCACAAGAATGTTCTTCTGCGCCGACCACGGCAACGCCGACAAAATGGTTGACGCAAGCACAGGCGCGCCATTCACCGCGCATACTACCAATCCTGTGCCGTTCGTGTTGTTCAACTGCCCAAACATGAGCCTAGCCCCCAATGGCAGACTAGCCGATATTGCTCCAACACTGTTGGATTTAATGGGCTTGCCAAAGCCCCCCGAAATGACAGGGAAATCGTTGCTGGTGAAAGAATAGCGTGAAGGGACGAAACAAAATGACAGAACAAAACCTATGTCCTCAATGCTGGTCTGCGAGAGAAAAAGCGTCATTGCAATGCGCGACCTGCGGCTTTGATGACAGCACGGGAATATCTTCATTTTGGATGGATGAGTTCAGCGAATCACAAAAATAAACCCCAATAGGAGGATTAGCAAATGCTAAAAAAACACATTAACATTGAAGACGTAGTAGCCCGCGAGATAATGGATTCTCGCGGAAACCCCACTGTAGAAGTGGAAGTAGTGGTTGCAGACGAGGAAGGCAATGCGTTTAGCGCGATTGCGGCAGTACCATCTGGTGCGTCAACAGGCGCGTTTGAAGCAGTGGAACTTCGTGATGGTGGCGAGCGTTATCTTGGGCTTGGCGTAGAAAAAGCCGTTTCCAATGTAAACGACATAATCGCAGATGAAATTTGCGGAATGAACGCCCTAGACCAAGTAGCAATCGACCACGCAATGTTAGAACTAGACGGCACGCCAAACAAATCTAAACTAGGCGCGAACGCAATCTTGGGCGTATCAATGGCAGTAGCAAAAGCCGCCGCCGCCGCGCTTCGTATGCCACTTTACCAGTACCTAGGCGGATTCAACGCGAAGCAACTTCCTGTTCCCATGATGAACATTCTTAATGGTGGAAAACACGCCGACAACACCGTGGATTTCCAAGAGTTCATGATTATGCCTGTTGGTGCTTGCTGCTTCAAAGAAGCACTACGCTGGTGTGCAGAAATTTACCACGCATTGAAAAAAATCCTAAAATCTCGCAATCTTGCAACCGCTGTTGGTGACGAAGGCGGCTTCGCACCAGACCTAGCAACCCCCGACGAAGTTATCGACATAATCCTCGAAGCCATCAAAAAAGCAGGCTACGAGCCAGGTTCAGATATTCGTATCGCGCTTGACGTTGCCGCAACCGAACTTTACGACGATGCCAAAAAGAATGGCAAAGAAGGTATGTACTACTTCGCTGGCGAAAGCCAAATGACAGGCAACGAAGTATATCGCACCAAAGAAGAAATGGTGGATATGTACGAAGCCCTTTGCGCAAAATACCCAATAATCTCCATCGAAGATGGTCTTGACGAAGAAGATTGGGACGGCTGGAAACTACTAACCGACCGCATTGGCGACCGCGTACAAATCGTAGGTGACGACCTCTTTGTTACCAACACCGAACGCCTGCAACGCGGCGTAGACACTGGTACAGGAAATTCAATCCTAGTAAAAGTAAACCAAATCGGTTCGCTAACCGAAACCTTCGACGCAATGAAACTAGCCCACCGCAACAACATGACAACAGTAGTATCTCACCGCTCTGGCGAAACAGAAGACGCAACAATTGCCGACATTTGCGTAGCGGTAAACGCGGGTCAAATAAAAACAGGCGCACCAGCCCGCAGCGACAGGGTAGCAAAATACAACCAACTCCTTCGCATAGAAGAAGAACTAGACGATTCAGCAGAATACCCAGGACTAGGTGCATGGTTTAATTTGAAAAATAAATAGGGATTAAGACCTTGGGGAAAAACCTTTTGTGAGCCATACGCAATAAGAAAAAACAATAAAATGCGTATGGCTCTCCCCATAATCACCAACGTATGAATACATAATCAAACTGGCAAGTTGTTATTAGGGCGTGTTCCCACTACGGAAATGGCACGATTTTTGTGGCAATTTTGTGCCAATCAAGGAGGGTTTCGCGCCGCGTCCTAGAAGGACGCAAGCGAAATCCCGACGCAGAGTGGCGCGAAATTGACCAGAAAGCGTGTCGTTTCCGTAGTGGGAACACGCCCTAACTCTCTGTGGGTTTTGTTTTTGACCAGCGTCCCAAGGTTTTAATCTTTTTTCTTTTTTGTATTCCACAGAAATTTCGTGTATAATCAAGATAAAATCACAAAGGAGTGGTTAAAATGCGACTAACAGGAACAAGTGCATTTGGAGTGCGTCTGCCTATTATCAGCCAAGGCGACGATTTAGTAAATATTGTAGCGGAGCATGTAATACAAGCGGCGGAAGAAAACGGCGGAAAGCTTACAGAGAATGATGTAATAGGAGTAACAGAGGCGATAGTGGCAAAAGCCGAAGGCAATTTTGCGAAAATAACCGACATAGCTGATGATGTACGCATGAAATTTGGGCAGAGTGAAATAGGGCTTGTGTATCCTATTTTATCGCGCAATCGTTTTTTGAATATATTGAAGGGTGTTGCGTTGGGCGCGAAAAAGGTTCATGTGTTGCTAAGTTATCCGCATGATGAAGTTGGTAATCCCATCATGGACGTTGATATGCTGGACGCTGTAACCGATAAACTGCAAGGCAGAATGGTAATGGCCTGCGAATTTCAAGCGGTGGCAGGAGTGTACAACCATGCGTTCACAGGCGTTGATTATGCCGAACTTTACGCCAGCGTGGGCGATAACATAAACGTGTACTTCTCCAACGACCCTCGTGATATTTTGAAACTAACAAAAAATGTCTTGGTGGCGGAAATTCACAATCGCAACAGAACAAGGGCGCGTTTGCTAAAGGCGGGCGCAGAGAAGGTTTTCACGCTATCGGATATTTTAAGTACAAGCGTAAACGGAAGCGGCTTTAACAGGGATTACGGTGTGTTAGGCTCGAATCTTTCTACCGAGGACACACTGAAACTTTTCCCAAGCAAAGCCCAGCAATTTGTAACTGATGTTCAAGTCCGTATAAAAGAAAAAACAGGCGTAGCCCCCGAAGTAATGGTGTACGGCGACGGTGCGTTTAAAGACCCAGTATGCGGCATTTGGGAACTAGCAGACCCAGTAGTTTCCCCAGGGCATACCGAACGCCTAGGCAATCGCCCAACAGAAATAAAAATAAAATTGGTGGCAGATGCCGTCTTCGGCGAACTACGCGGCGAAGAAAAACGCGAAGCCGTAACCAAAATGATAAAGGCAAAAAACGCCTCTCCAGATGCTTACCGCGAAGGCACAACCCCCAGAGTGTACGCAGACCTAATAGGCAGCCTGTGTGACTTAATGGGCGGCAGTGGCGACAAAGGCACACCAGTAGTGCTAATCCGCGGCTACTTCGACGATTACGCTAC
>Ga0123355_10003206_pt1 | contig 23390 bp, 19 predicted proteins | sample TergutEmb28metaG_3_FD_89872 | JGI IMG/M metagenome (GOLD analysis project Ga0123355, IMG submission 89872) | Embiratermes neotenicus P1 segment gut microbial communities from Petit-Saut dam, French Guiana - Emb289 P1 | ecosystem: Host-associated > Arthropoda: Insects > Digestive system > Gut ... | reverse complement strand
TAGGTTGTGCGCCCAGGAATGCCGCAACCTCAGGATCGCTGGACACGGACGAGCCAGCAGCCGCCGCGGGCGAGGGTGACGGTGGCGCTGGTGATCTGCGTGGTCGCAGTCGCGATCCTCGGACCCCTCGCCGCAATCGCCATCGGCGCCGGGACGCCGGGCGACGGCGGCAGCGGGATCGGCACCGGCACCAGCACCGCCGCGACGCCGCCGGTCACGACCTCCCCGGCCACAAGCAGCCCCCGCACGAACGCCCCGTCGGCCCCCACCGCCACGACCGCGCCCGTCTGCTCGACGGGCGCGACGCCGTCCGTGGGCGGCACAAACCCGGCAGGCGCGACCACGACGCCGACCGTGACGATCACCACGCCCGCCCTGACGACGACCTCGGTGGCGACGACTCCGGCGGTCGCGGCCGCGGCCACCACCCCGGCGAGCTCGACCGCGACGCCCTGCCCGGTCGGCTCGCCCCCGATGATCCCGGTGCCGAGTCATAGCCCGTTCGCGTCGAACGGGATGTGGATCTGGCAGATGTCGAACAGCGACGGCGGCAACCTGCCCAGGATCGGCGCGCAGGCGAAACAGTTCGGAGTCGGCACGGTGATGATCAAGGCGGGCGACGGCGTCACGCGGTGGCAGCAGTTCAACCCGGTGACGGTCAGGGCGCTGCACGCGTGGGGACTGAACGTCTGCGCCTGGCAGTTCGTCTATGGGTTGCATCCGGCGGTCGAGGCCGCGATCGGCGCGCAGGCCGTCAGGGACGGCGCCGACTGCCTGGTGATCGACGCCGAGAGTCAGTACCAGGGCCTGTACGTGCAGGCGCAGAGCTACCTCAGCGCGCTGCGCCAGCAGATCGGCGCACAGTTCCCGGTCGCGCTCGCCGGTCTCCCCTACATCAACCTCCACCCGAGCTTCCCGTACTCGGTGTTCCTGGGACCGGGCGGCGCTCAGTACAACGCGCCGCAGATGTACTGGCGGGACATCGGGACGACCGTGAGCAGCGTCTACTCGCATACGTACGCGTTCAACGAGCTCTACCAGCGGCCGATCTTCCCGCTCGGGCAGGTGTTCAACGCGCCGCCGTCATCGGAGATCAATCAGTTCCGCGCGATCGCGACCTACTACGGCGCCACCGGGGTCAGCTGGTGGGACTGGCAGAGCGCCGCCAAATCGCAGTTCCAGGCGATCTGGTCGCCGATTGCGTCGATCGTCGGGTTCCTGCCGCAGAGGACCGTCGCGACGATCGGTCGCGGGACCAAGGGCGACGTGGTCGTGTGGGCCCAGGAGCACCTGCTCCAGGCGGGGCAGAAGATTGCCGTCGACGGCGACTTCGGCTCCCAGACCCAGCACGCCGTCTCTCGATTCCAGGCGGCACACCGGTTGCCCGCCAACGGCGTGATCACTCCGGCAACCTGGTCCCTACTGCTGCGCTATCAGCCGATGGCGGTCAAGTGGACTGCCACGAAGCGGTCGTTGAGAGCGGTGGTTGCCAGCGCCGGCGCCAGGCCGGGCACTGAGACGCTTCCCGTCCCCGCCTCGGCCTCGCTCCGCGCCAAGCGCAACGAGCTCGGCTCGAACGTGGGTCAGGGCAGCCCGGCGACCGCCAGCCGCTGATTCTTGTAGGCGGGCTCGCCGGTCACCTCGCGACCGAACCAGTCCGGGGGGACGAACCGCGCGGCCGCCTCTGCGTCGGCGAACTCAACCTCCGCCACCATCAGTCCGGAGAGTGTGCCCGAGTAGACGTCCAGCTCGATCGTGACGCCGCCGCCGTCGAGGACTCGGCGGACCTTCTCGAGCCGCCGGCCGTCGGTGGCCGGCCACAGCGCCCCGAACTGCTCCGGAGTGACTTCCACCTCGCGTTCGCCGCGGACGAGCCCGCCGGGTGATTTGACGGTCAGGAACCGGCGTTCGGCGCGGCGGCGGAGCCTGACCTCGGTGCCGTCCTCGGCGATCGCCAGGTAGCCCTGGTCGATCCGCTCGCCCTGCACGGCCAGCGCCTCCCCGGGGGCCTGTTCGACCAGCCATTTGCGCTCGATTTCATCCACCGACGAGCACCGTCCCCGGTTCGATCATCCGCGGCGCCGACTCGTCGAGCTCGACCGCACCGCGGATCACGACGCCGCGCCGAAACGTCACATCGCCGTGGACGACCAGCCGCTCCGCCTCCCGCAACGACGGCGGACCCTCGGGGATCCTGCGCTCGAAGTCGTCGATCAGCTTGTAATGGCGCGGGTCGAGCTCGACGAACGGCAGCCGCCCGTCGGGGTGGGCGGGATCCATGTTCTGCGCCAGCTCGAAATGATCGTCCATCACGTACGCATCCGACCGCAGCAGCAGCAGGTCGTCGGTCGTCTTCACGGGCACGAACCGGTCCCGGGGCACGCACAGCAGGCGTGCCCCGGGAAAGCTGCCGATCGCGGCCCCCATCGCGCTCTCCAGCTGCAGGACCGGCGGCGAGCCCGGGTCGCGGGGGTCGACGGTCTTGCGGTTGAGGATCACCGGCAGCTCGAGCCCGGGACCGTCGGCGAGGCGCTCGGCCAGCGCGGCCAGGTCGAACCACAGCGTGTTGGTGTTGTACCAGCGCCACCTCAGGTAGTCGCGGAACGACTCCTCGTCGTCCGGCGGTGTCTGCGCGGTCTCCCGCAGCACCAGCCGGCCGTCGGCGCGGCGGCGAGCCAGGTGCCCGCCCTTGCGATCGGCCTCGGTCCCCTGCACCACCTCCATCAGGAACGGAATCCGCTCACGGGCAAGGTACGCGGCGATCCTCCTATCGACGGTCGCGCCGAGGTTGTCGGCGTTGGAGATCATCGCGTAGCGAAAGCCCTGCTCCAGCAGCGAGTCGAGCAGGCCCGACCCGCGCAGCGACGGGTAGACGTCTCCGTGCCCCGGAGGATTCCACTCGAGCGCCGGCGCCGACGGCCAGCTGACCGGTAGCAGCGTGGCGGCGTCGATCTTCGGGACCATGCTCTGCAGGAAGTCGGGCGGCACCCCCGCGACCGCGATCTCCGGATGCTCGGCGAGCGCCGCCAGGGTCGGCTCGCGGGTGCTGTCGCTGTCCATCAGCACCAGCGGCAGGCGGACCCCGAACCGGCGGCGCAGACCGAGCGTCTGGCCGATGATGATCTCGAGGAACGAGCGGCCGTCGCGAGCCTCGACCAGTGACTTCGGACGCCGCAGGCCCATCGACGTGGCGAGGCCTCCGTTCAGCTTGATCACGACCAGCTCCGCCAGCGCGGATTCCGCCTCGGCGTCGGGCAGCTCGTCGAGCGTCGGCACGTCGGGAGCGGGCTCGAGCTCGGCGGTCGGCACCAGCGTCTGAGCGCCGTCGCGAACCCGGGTCAGGGCCGAGCTGAAGCTGCGGATCGCGTCCTCAGAGGAGCCGGCGGCGCGCATCTTGTCCGCGGCCGCCGTCACCGCGTCGCTCACTCGAGGCCGTCCTTCAGCTCGGCCAGCCAGGCGGTGGCGTTGCCGTCGCTCGGCGCGCGCCAGTCGCCGCGCGGTGACAGCGAACCGCCGGAGCCGACCTTCGGCGCGTTGGGGATCGCCGAGCGCTTGAACTGGCTGGTCTGGAAGAAGCGCTCGAGGAACACGGACAGCCACCGCCCGATCTCCTCGAGCTCGTATTGGTTTCGGCGCTCGGGCGGGATCAGGTCGGGCCAGGCGCCGCGGTTGCGGTCCCCCCACGCGTGATGCGCCAGCCACGCCACCTTGCTCGGGCGGTTTCCGAAGCGCAGCACGTGATACAGGAAGAAGTCCTGCAGCTCGTACGGCCCGACGGTCTGCTCGGAGTGCTGCTCGGGCAGGGAGGATGGATCCGAGCTCGGGTCGCCCGCGGGGACCAGCTCCGGGGAGATCGCGGTGTCGAGCACCGAGGCGAGCACCGCGTCGGCCTCCGGCCCGAACTGGTCGGTGTCGATCGCCCAGCGCAGCAGAAACTGGATCAGCGTCTTCGGCACCGACGCGTTGACCGCGTAGTGGGACATCTGATCGCCGACGCCGTACGTGCTCCAGCCCAGCGCCAGCTCGGATAGGTCGCCGGTGCCGAGCACCAGCGCGCCGTGGTGGTTGGCGAGCCGGAACAGGTGCGAGGTCCGCTCACCCGCCTGCACGTTCTCATAGGTCGTGTCGTAGACGGGCGCCCCGTCGCCGGCCGGATGCGAAATCGTCTTGAGCATCGCCGTCGACGCCGGGCGGATGTCGATCTCTCCGGAGGTGACCCCCAGAGCCGTCATCAGCGATCGGGCGTTGGCGAGCGTGATCTCGCTGGTCCCAAAACCGGGCATCGTGTAGGCGAGCACGTTCGTCCGCGGGAGTCCAAGGCGATCGACAGCCCGCGCCGCGACGATCAGCGCGTGGGTCGAGTCGAGCCCGCCCGAGATTCCTATGACGATCCGCTCGATCCCGGTCGCGCGCAGCCTCGTCTCGAGACCCGAGACCTGAATCCGGTAGACCTCGTCGCAGCGCTCGTTGCGTGAGCGGGGGTCCGACGGCACGTACGGGAAGCGTTCGACCGTCCGCCGCAGGTGGACCGGCGTGGTCGGCGCTCCGAGCTCGAACGGGATCCGGCGGATCCGCTGCAGCCGGCGGCGGTGGTCGTGCAGCGAGTCGCCCCAGGAGCTCGTGTCCGAGCGGTCGGCGATCAGCCGGTCGAGGTCGACGTCGCCGAGGATCAGGCCGTCGACGGCACCGAAGCGGTCGCCCTCGGCGACCAGGTCACCGTTCTCGTGGATGATCGACTGCCCATCCCAGGCGAGGTCGGTGGTCGACTCCCCGAGGCCCGCGGCCGTGTAGATGTACGCCGAGATCGTGCGGGCCGAGTGAGCGGCGCAGAGCACGTGGCGGTAGTCGGACTTCCCGACCGTGATGTTGCTGGCTGAAAGGTTGGCGAGCACCGTCGCGCCAGCCATCGCCCCGTAGGCGCTCGGCGGGATCGGCACCCACAGGTCCTCGCAGATCTCGACGTGCAGCGCCAGGTTCGGTACGTCGGTCGCGGCGAACACCAGGTCGGAGCCGAATGGCACCTCGGCGCCGAGCAACTCGACCCGGTCGCCGAGCAGGTCGCGCGCGGCCCGGAACTGGCGCTTCTCGTAGAACTCCCGGTACTCGGGCAGGTAGCTCTTCGGGATCGCGCCGAGCACCTGACCGCGGTGGAGCACGACCGCCGCGTTGAACAGTCCCTGCTCGGCCCGCAGGGGAGCGCCGACGACGAGCACCGGCGCCAGGCCGGCGCTCTCCGACCTGACCGTCTCGAGCGCGTCGAGCACCGCCTCGATCAGCGCGTCCTGCCGGAAGAGGTCCTCGCTCGTGTAGGCGGACAGCCCGAGCTCGGGGAACACGACGACCGCCGCGCCTTCCTCGGACGCCCGCCGGGCGAGCGTCAGCGTCCGCTCGGCGTTCACCGCCGGATCACCGATCCGAACGAGCGGCACCGCGGCGGCGACCCGGACATAGCCGTGGCGGTACAGCGACGCGAACGGGATCCGCGCGTTACTCACATCGGGAGTATTGCCTGAGGAGGGTGCATCGGGCGGTCCGGTCACCGGTTGCACACACCGCGACCGGGTAGCTGAGATACTTTTGGCTTGACGATGGCGGGCGAGCCGGGAGCAGCCGACGCGCGCAGGCCGATCAAGATCGTGATCGCCGACGACCACGCCATCGTCCGCCGCGGGCTCCGCCAGCTGCTCGACGACGAAGACGGGTTTGAAGTCGTCGCCGAGGCGCACGACGTCGAGTCGGCAGGACGGTATCTGCTGGGCCACCACCCGGACGTGCTCGTGCTCGATCTGAACATGCCCGGCGAGCCGAGCCTCGACGCGATCCCGAGGCTGCGCCGGGATTTCCCCGGGACGCAGATCGTCGTGCTGACGATGCAGAATGAGGCCGCCTATGCGCGCACGGCGCTCGGCGCCGGCGTCCTCGGCTACGTCCTCAAGGAGTCGGCCGACGCCGAGTTGGTCGAGGCCGTGCGCGCGGCCGTCGACGGCGAGCGGTATCTGAACCCGCGGCTCGGGGCGAAGGTCGCGGCGGAACCGCCCCCGGGTCCGCCGGATGGGCTGACCGAGCGTGAGCTCGAGATCCTCCGGCTGATCGCGCTCGGCCACACCAACGCGCAGGTGGCCCAGGAGCTGTATCTCTCGGTTCGGACCGTCGAGACGCACCGCGCGCACATCCAGCACAAGCTCGGGCTCGGCGACCGTTCCGAGATCGTTCGCTACGCCCTCGACAAGGATCTGGTGTCGTGATGACCCTCGTTTCCGCAGGACCCCTGACGGACACGGATGTAGAGCTGATCGATTCGTGGTGGCGCGCCGCCAATTACCTGTCCGTCGGTCAGATTTACCTGCTCGACAACCCGCTGTTGCGGGAGCCGTTGGCCCCGGAGCACGTCAAGCCCCGGCTGCTCGGCCACTGGGGGACGACCCCTGGGCTCAACTTCATCTACGCCCACATGAACCGGGCGATCCGCCAGCGCGACCTGAGCGCGATTTACATCACCGGTCCCGGCCACGGCGGCCCGGGGCTGGTGGCAAGCGCCTACCTCGACGGAACCTATACCGAGACCTACCACCACATCGGCCACGACGAGGAGGGCGTGCGGCGCCTGTTCCGTCAGTTCTCGTTCCCCGGCGGGATCCCGAGTCACGTCGCCCCCGAGACCCCCGGCTCAATCCACGAAGGCGGCGAGCTCGGTTACGCCCTGGTGCACGCCTACGGCGCGGTGTTCGACAACCCCGACCTGATCGCGCTGTGCGTGGTCGGCGACGGCGAGGCCGAGACCGGCCCACTCGCGGCCAGCTGGCACTCGAACAAGTTCCTGAGCCCGGTCACCGACGGAGCCGTGCTCCCGATCCTGCACCTGAACGGCTACAAGATCGCCAATCCGACAGTGCTGGCGCGGATCCCGTACGACGAGCTCGAGTCGCTCCTGACCGGGTACGGGTACGACCCGCGGCTGGTCGAGGGCTCCGATCCCGAGGTGATGCACCAGTCGATGGCGGCGGTGCTCGACGCGGCACTCGACGATATCGCCGAGATCCAGCAGCGAGCCCGCGCCGGCGGCCAGACCGAGCGACCCCGGTGGCCGATGATCGTGCTGAACACGCCCAAGGGCTGGACGGGGCCGAAGGAGGTCGACGGGCTCAAGACCGAGGGCTCGTTCCGCTCCCACCAGGTCCCCCTCGCCGGGGTTCGCACCAACCGGGCGCACCTGGAGCAGCTCGAGGCGTGGCTGCGCTCCTACCGGCCCGAGGAGCTGTTCGATGAGGACGGCGCCGTGAACTCGGACATCCTCGAGCTGGCGCCGGAGGGTCCGCACCGGATGAGCGCCAACCCGCACGCCAACGGCGGCATGCTGACCCGGGCGCTTGAGCTTCCGGACTTCCGCGAGTACGGGGTCGAGGTGGAGCGACCCGGTGCCAGCACCAGCGAAGCGACGAGGGTGCTGGGCGTCTGGTTGCGCGACGTCGTCGCGCGCAACCCGGACAACTTCCGGATCGTCGGCCCCGACGAAACCGCCTCTAACCGCCTATCGCCCGTGTTCGAGGAAACCGACCGGGTATGGCAAGCCGAAATCAGGGATGACGACGATCACCTGGCGCCGCAGGGGCGCGTGATCGAGATCCTCAGCGAGCACCTGTGCCAGGGATGGCTCGAGGGTTACCTGTTGACCGGCCGCCATGGGCTGTTCAGCTGCTATGAGGCGTTCATCCACATCGTCGACTCGATGTTCAACCAGCACGCGAAATGGCTGAAGGTCACCCGCCAGATCCCCTGGCGGGCACCGCTGCCGTCGCTCAACTACCTGCTCTCGAGCCACGTCTGGCGCCAGGACCACAACGGCTTCTCCCACCAGGATCCCGGGTTCATCGACCACGTCGTCAACAAGAAGGCGGAGATCGTCCGCGTCTACCTCCCGCCTGACGCCAACTGCCTGCTGTCGGTCGCGGACCATTGCCTGCGCAGCCGTGACTACGTGAACGTGATCGTCGCGGGCAAGCAGCCCGCGCTCAACTACCTGTCGATGGACCAGGCGGTCGCACACTGCACGCGCGGCATCGGAATCTGGGAGTGGGCCTCCAACGACGCGGGCGAGGAGCCGGACGTCGTGCTCGCCTGCGCGGGCGACGTGCCAACGCTGGAGACCCTCGCGGCCGCGGCGATCCTGCAGGAGCGAGTTCCCGACCTGCTCGTCCGCGTCGTCAATGTCGTCGACCTGATGCGCCTCCAGCCCGACAGCGAGCACCCCCACGGCCTCTCCGACCGCGAGTTCAACGCCCTGTTCACGACCTCCAAGCCGGTGATCTTCGCCTACCACGGCTATCCGCTGCTGATCCACAGCCTCACCTATCGGCGCGAGAATCACCACAACATCCATGTGCGCGGGTACAAGGAGGAGGGCACGACGACGACGCCGTTCGACATGGTGATGCTCAACGACCTCGACCGGTACCACCTCGCGATCGACGTGATCGACCGGATCCCCGGACTGATCGAGCCGGCCGCGCATCTGCGCCAGGAGTTGGTTGACACGCGACTGCGCTGCCGGGCTTACACCCGGGAGCACGGGGACGACGCGCCTGAGGTTCGCGACTGGACGTGGCCCGGGTCCGGTTCTTGACACGCAAGCTCGGTGGCGGGCTTCAGGACGCGGCGTCCTGATGCGCAAATTCGGTGCCAGGATGGGTGATGGCTGGGCGTGGCTGGCGGGAGGCCGAGCCACAAGACGTACTGGTGGTACGGCGGTGGCTCGGCCTCCCACCAGGCGCGGCCAGACGCGCCTAGACTGGTGGCGAAGTTGGGCTCCAGGACGCTAGTTGTCAATGCGGGCTCGAGCAGCCTGAAGCTGTCGCTGCTGGACGAACAAGCTGACAACCCGATCGCGGAGCGGGAGCTCGCGGCCCCCGGCGCGCGGATCGACCCCGGCGAGCTGATGGATGCACTCCGGACCGGCGGCCTTGGAGCCGCCGACGCGGTCGGGCACCGGATCGTCCACGGCGGCGAGCGGTTCCGCGAGGCCGTCCGGGTCGACCCGGATGTCCGTCAGGCCCTCGAAGAGCTGACCGCGCTGGCGCCGCTGCACCAGCCGAGCTCGCTCGCCGCGCTCGACGCGGTCTCACGCGAGCTTCCGGGGATCCCGGCGGTCGCGTGCTTCGACACGGCCTTCCACTCGACGATGCCCGAGGCAGCGACGACCTACGCATTGCCCGCCGAATGGCGGCGGCGCTGGGGGCTCCGGCGCTTCGGCTTCCACGGCCTGTCGCACTCCTACATCGCCCGCCGCGTGCCGGAGCTGCTCGGCGTCCCCCCGGGGGAGCTGCGGATCGTCAGCTGCCACCTCGGGGCCGGCGCGTCGCTGTGCGCGATCGCGGCCGGACGCTCGGTCGAAACGACGATGGGCTTCACGCCGCTCGAGGGTCTCGTGATGGCGACCCGCAGCGGCAGCGTCGACCCGGGTCTGCTGCTGTGGCTGCTGGAGGAGACCTCGATGTCCGAGGCCGAGATGGCCGCGGCGCTCGAGCACGATTCCGGCCTCAAGGGCCTCGCGGACAGCGCCGACATGCGCGAGGTGCTGGCGGCGCGCGCGGGCGGCGACCGGCGCGCGACCGTCGCGATCGACGTCTACCTGCACCGGCTGCGGGCGGCGATCGCGGCGATGGCCGCCGCGCTCGGCGGCGTCGACGCGCTCGCGTTCACCGGCGGCGTCGGCGAGCATGCGCAGGAGATCCGCGACGCCGCCGTCGCCGGGCTCGGGTTTCTCGGAGCGGCGCCGCAGGTGCTTGTCGTACCGGCCCGAGAGGACCTCGAGATCGCCCGTCAGGTCGAGACGCTGCTCCAGAACAGCCCGTAGACGCCCCACGCGGCGAGCGCGACGGCGGGCACCGCCAGCGCGTACGCCAGCGGGCCCCGGCGAAAGCGGGGAAAGACGGCGAAGACGAGCAGCTGCGAGACGAACAGCGCGACCAGCGACGGCTTCAGCAGGTCGGTGTAGAAACTGGTCGGGTTGACGAGGGAGATGGCGTCGGCGATCACGAACGGGACGGCGATCCAGGCGAGCGTGGTCCGCAGCGGAAAACCGTGCAGCCAGTGGATCAGCCGCCCGAGCGCCAGGTATTCGGCGACGATCAGCGTCAGGATGCTGGCCGCGGTGAGCGCCCCGACGATCACCGCCAGCGCGCGGCCGCTGTAGGCCTGCGCGATCGCGGCGCCGGGAACGTCCGCGTTGCGCAGCGTCTCCGGGACGCTGGCGAGCGGGATCGCCGCGATCAGGAACATCGCACCGACCACCGCAACCGCCGCCGGCAGGACCCGGCGAACCGTGCGGGCGCGTCCGCGCGTCTCGGCGCCCACATACAGCGGCAGGCTCGCGCAGACGTAGAGCAGCGCGGCGTTGCCGGCGCCGCGCCCGGTGGCATTGAGCGTCGGCGTTCCTGCGAACGAGACCGACGGGACGTGCGCGAACGACACCCCCGCGAGCACCGGCAGCGCGACGAGCTGGCTCGCGGCGAGGGCCGCAACTCCGATGAGCACCAGACGCACCGGCGCCAGCACGATCAGGACGAGCACGATCGGCAGCACCAGCTCGAGCGTCGAGCGGTAAGGGCCGATGCCCGGGAAGACCGGCGGCAGGATGTCGTACACCACGTAGGTGACGGTGTAGGGCAGGTACAGGAAGTAGGCGATCGCCCAGATCCAGCCGTGCGCGAGTGCCGCCCGCCTGCCGGCTGCGGCGGCGACGAACGCGCTCAGGCCACCTGGCGAGACGACCCGCTCCGAGTAGAGCCACCAGATCGCGAGCGGGGCCGCGAATACGAGCAGCGACAGCACGACGACCAGGCCGGCCGAGTCGACGCCGTCCCCGACCGTGCCCGGGAGCATCGACAGCAGCGCCAGCGGCCCGCCGATCGAGCCGACCGCGAGGCCGGCGAACAGCACCGGAGACAGCGGCCGAGCCGCCTTCGCCTCGCCGCGTGTTGCGTCGGCCGCGGCGCCGGCGGGGAACGCGGCGGGGATTTCTCGGTCAAGGGCCACGAAAGTCTCTACCGGAGCCGGCTCGATTCCGGTTTGGCAATCCGATCGCCGGGCTCGTCCGTAACAGCAAACGAAGGTATCCGACGGAAGGAGGCTCAGATGCTAAGTCGCTGGATTCGTGTGATCCCGGTGTGCGTGCTCGTAGCCGGTGCCGGCGCGAGCGTGGCAATGGCGACCCGGATCGCCACACAGGCCAGCGGGGCGACCGTCAAGACGGCGCACAACTCGAAGTACGGGACCGTGCTGGTCGCCGCGAACGGACACACGCTGTATCGCTTCACGGCCGACAGAAAGGGTTCGAGCAACTGCAAGGGTTCGTGCAGCGGACTCTGGCCCGCGCTGCTCGTCAAGTCGGGCGCGAAGCCGACCGCAGGCGGCGGCGTGACCGCCTCGATGCTCGGCACGATCAAGGCCGCGCACGGGATGATGCAGGTCACCTACGGGGGTTGGCCCCTGTACTTCTACTCGGGGGACACCGGGGCCGGCCAGACCAACGGCGAGGGAGTCCTGAGCAAGTGGTACGCCGTCAGCACGAAGGATGCGCTCGTCAAGTCGCCCGTCAGTAGCGGCGGCGGCGGCGGGGGCGGCGGCGGCGGGGGCGGCGGCGGCGGTGGCGGCGGCGGCTGGGGCTAGAACGTAGGGCTAGGGGCACTACGGGGGGACCAGGGGGATAGCGCCCGCGGTGGCCGCCGATCAGGCGGCCACCGCAGTGCGTTCCCAGATCGGTTCCAGCAAACCAAGGGCCCGTCTTTCAGACGGGCCCAAAACCGATCAGGGTGAGCACGCGCCAGCCGGGCAGGCCCGTGACCATCGCCACCGGCGCCGGCGCGCAGGGCGCGCCTTCAGCGCCGTCGGCGCCCTGTCCGTCGCCAACGCCAGTGGGCGGTGGCGCTAGGTCGTGAGCAGCGCCGGCGCCGGACTGAGGCCACTCGCGGGCTCGCGCCGGATCACCCAGCCGCTGTACTCGCCGAGCCTGTACGGGACGTTGAGGTGAACGACGGTGGTGCCGCCGTCCACGCGGAACGTTCCGCAGCTCCCGACGAGCCGGCCCCTGTCGGTGAGGAACATCTCGTAGTAGCTGCCGGCCACGAGTCGCGGTAGGTCACGAACGCTGAGCGTGACCGGCCAGTTGCCGGCGTGATCCCGGGCGCCGATCCACAGCTTCGCCTGCGCCAGCGGAGCCGCGGCGGTCGCGCGCATCGCGACCACGTGCTCCGGCGCGGTGCCGCCTGGTGCCGTCGCGAGATAGGCGGCGCCACCGGCCGCCAGCGCGACGGTCGCGGAGGCAGCGGCGAGCGCGACGCGGCGACGCAGCGGTTCGACCCGCGGGCGCCGGAACGCGCGCACGCCGTCCGCCGCCGGCAGCGCCCGGACGCCGACATCGGGCGGCTGCTTGAGCGATGACGGAAGCTCCGGGGGGGCGTCCGCGCGCGTGAGCGCGCCGTGGACGCGGGCGAGCCGCTCACGCTCCCGCGGATCCGTCTCGCTGCCGATCAGGTCGTCGATGTCCGGGATTCGTCTGGTCATAGGACCCCCTCCAAACGCGCCGCCAAACGAGCCAGTCCGCTACGTGTCCGAGTCTTGACGGTACCGAGCGGCACCCCGAGCTGGTGCGCGATCTCGGTCTGGCTTCGCCCTCCCCAATAGGCTAGCTCCAGCGGCACGCGCTCACGCTCGGGAAGCTCGGCCACCGCCGCATGCACGCAGAACGAAATCCAGGCCTCTTCCGCCGCCAGATCCGGCCCCGGCTCACTCGAGACGGGTTCGGGCGCCTCCTCCTGCAACGCGTCGCGGAGGCGGCGCGTGCCGCGGCCGTGGTCGGTCACGGTGTTGCGCGCGACCGTGAACAGCCAGCGAGCGGCCGCCCCGCGCTCCGGTGCGTACGTTCCGGCGAAGCGCCAGACGGCCGTGAACACCTCCTGCGTCGCGTCTTCGGCGTGCCCACGGTCGCGGAGTCTGCGGATCGCGATCGCGTACACAGCGCGCGCATACCGCCGGTACAGAAGCTCGAACGCCGATAGGTCGTGTTCGGCGATCCGGCAAAGCAGTTCAGCGTCAGAATCGCTAATTACGCGCAAGATCCCCCGCTGAAAGGCGGGCGCAGGACGTTCCGACGCCATCGTCATCGCTCACTCCTACGATCACTGCGCCGGATCGGTTTGGACTGAGGCCTGCGCACATGGGGACCGCGATGTTAGGGAACGCCAGACAGCCGGCCGCCACCAATCCTCAGGTAGCGTCCGTGGCCACGTACCAGCCAACCCCCGGGAGATACCGTGATCCTGATCGCCTACGACGGTTCCAAGGATGCGCACGAAGCGATCGCGCGCGCCGCCAAGCTGTTCCCCGGCCAGCCGGCGACGATCCTCGTCGTGTGGCAGCGCTTCTTCGAGACGATGGCCGGCGCGGGGGTCGGCATGGCGGTCCTGCTCGACTACGACGAGATCGACCAGGCGGCCGGCAAAGCGGCGGAGGACAAGGCTGCGGAGGGCGTGCAGGTGGCGCAGGAAGCGGGCCTCGAGGCGACGGCGCGACCGGCGGTGTCGGTCGGCACGGTCGCGGCGACGATCCTGTCCGAGGCCGACGCGATCGACGCGGACGCGGTGGTGATGGGCAGCCGCGGCCTCACCGGAGTCAAGTCGCTGCTGCTGGGGAGCGTGTCCAACGCGGTCCTCCAGCACGCCGACCGGCCGGTGGTGGTCGTGCCCTCGCCGGAGGTAGCCACAGAGCGAGCCAAGCGGCGCAGCTAGCGTCCGGGCCCTAGCATGTCGCCGGCGTGACGATGATCCGTCAGAGATTCGCCGCCCCGCAGTCGGCGACGGCCGTCGGTCTGGTTGTGGCCGCTGTCCTGACGCTGAGCGTCCTGTTCCCGGCCGGCGCGCTCGCCGACTGGACGACCTACTTTGGCAACCCGGCGCGGACGGGCCTGGATTCGACCAGCGCCGGCGCGCTGCCGTTCGCGTCCGCCTGGACTTCGACCGCCCTGACCGGGCAGATCTACGCTCAACCGCTCGTCTACGACGGGCTTGTGATCGTCGCTACCGAGTCAAACCAGGTTTACGCGCTGAGCGAGAAGACCGGAAGCGTCGTGTGGCAGACAAAGCCGGGCGAGCTGGGCACGCCGGTCAACAGCGGCTCGCTGCCGTGCGGCGACATCTCGCCGACCGTCGGGATCACCTCGACGCCGGTGATCGATCCGGCCACAGGCAGGCTGTTCGTGGTCGCCGATGACGTCAGCGGCAGCAGCGCCGTGCACATGATGTACGCGTTCAACGCACTGACCGGGGCCCCGGCGCCTGGCTTCCCGGTGTCCGTCGAGCCGCCCGGGGAGTCGTCCTCGACGCCGGCTGGCGACACGCCGCTCACGCAGCTTCAGCGCGCTGCGCTCGCGCTCGACGCGGGCAACGTCGTGGTCGGGTACGGCGGCAACGACGGCGACTGCGGCACCTATCACGGCTGGCTCGTGGCCGAGCCGGAAACCGGCGGGCCGCCGACCGGGACCTTCCACACGCCCTCGACGCAGAGCGCGATCTGGGGCGGCGGTGACGGCCCCGCGGTCGACGCCGCCGGGGATCTGTGGACCGCGACCGGCAATGGGAACTCGAACTCCTTCGGCGACCAGGAATCGGTGCTCGAATTCTCCCCCGGCCTGAGCCTGTTGGACTACTGGGCGCCGTTCAACTGGTCGAGCCTGGACAAGGGCGACACCGACCTCGGCTCGAGCGGGCCAAGGATGCTCCCCGGCGGGCTCGTGTTCGAGATCGGCAAGGGCGGTGTCGGCTACCTGCTGCGCGCCGCTGCGCTCGGTGGCGAGGGGGCGAACCCGCTGTTCTCGGCGCAGGTATGCGCCAGTGGCAGTGGTGGCAGCAAGGGCGGCATCGCCGTCGAAGGGAACGTGCTCTACGTCCCGTGCCTCGACGGTGTCCGGGCGCTGTCGGTGAACACGTCTGCGGGCAACTTCTCGACGTTGTGGCATGGGCCGCAAGCGGCAGAGGGACCGCCGATCGTCGCGGGCGGGCTCGTGTGGACGACGAACTGGTCGGGCACGACGCTTTACGGACTGAATCCGCAGACCGGGGCGGCGGTCGTGACGCAGACGACACCGGCGATGGTGCACTTCGCCACGCCAGCCGCGTCGAACGGGATGCTGTTCCTCGCCACCGAACAGACGCGCCAGACGTCGGCGGTCTCGACGGTCGAGGCCTACACGATCGCGACTCCGGGGACGCCCGTCCCGCCGACGCCAACGCCAACGCCAACGCCAACGCCGACACCGACACCGATGCCGACACCGGGTCCGGGTTCGGGCGCGGCGCCCGGCCCTCGCTGCACGCTGAGGCTACGCAGCGCCCGGGTGCTGATCCACCACCCCCGCAGCCGCACGGCACACAAGCGGGCGCCGACGCTGTTCGGAACGCTCGCGCCGCGCGCCACCTGCGACCGGGCCGTCCGTGTCACGCTCAGCGGCCGCGTCATCGAACAGGTCGGCAAGCGCGGCCGCCGGACCTCGCGGCTCAAGCCGGTCCACGCGAGGCTCGCCGCAGGCCACGCCCGGTCGATCCTGCTGCGCCTACCGGCGTCGCTGGTGCGACCGCTCGAGCGCCACCACCGCGAAACCGGCACGTTCACCCTCACGGCCGGCGCCGCGAGCGCCGCCGATGCCACCGTCCACGCCCGCCTGCGGCTCTGAGATCGGCTACCGGCAGCGAGCGCATTCGTCGACGACCGCCGCCGCGAACTCGTCGACGTCCTCGGCGGTCGTGTCCCACGCGCACATCCAGCGCACCTCGCCGATGGCCTGGTCCCACACATAGAAATCGAAGCGCCGCTGCAGCGCCTCGCGGGCCGGGGCGGGGAGCGTCGCGAACACGACGTTCGCCTGCACCGGCCGAGTGATCGCGAGCCCCGCCGCCGACTCGACGCCGGCCGCGAGGCGGGCCGCCATCGCGTTGGCGTGCCCGGCGTTGGCACGCCACAGCTCGTCGGTCAGGAGCGCATCGAACTGGGCGGCCAGGAACCGCATCTTGGACGCGAGCTGGAGCGTCTGCTTGCGCAGATACTCGAGGCCGGTGATTGTGCCTGCCGTGCCGGGGAGGAGGACCACCGCCTCGCCGACCAACATGCCGTTCTTGGTCCCGCCGAACGACAGCAGATCGACGCCGGCATCGGTGATGAGCTCGGCGAGCGAGGTGTTGAGCGCGGCGACCGCGTTCGCGATCCGGGCTCCGTCGACGTGCAGCAGCAGGTCGCGCTCGTGCGCGAACGCGGCGAGCCGCCGGACCTCGTCGACCGTGTAGACGGTCCCGAGCTCGGTCGACTGGGTGATCGACAGCACCCGCGGATGAACCGAGTGCTCGTCGATCTCGCGGCCGGTGAGACCGTCGATCGCCTCGGCGGTCAGCTTCCCGTTGACGGTCGGGGCCAGCAGCAGCTTGATCCCGCCGATCGCCTCCGGGGCCCCGCCCTCGTCGGTGTTCAGGTGCGCGACGTCGGCGCAGATCGCCCCCTGCCACGGCCGGCACGCGGCTCGCAGGCAGAGCACATTGGCGGCGGACCCGTTGAACACGAAGAAGGTCCTCGTGCCCTCACCGAGCAGTTCCTCGAAGTGAGCCTCGACCGACCGGGTATACGGATCGTGGCCGTAGCTGAAGCTATGGCCCGCGTTGGCCCGGGCGATCGACTCGAGCACCTTGGGGTGGACGCTCGCGGCGTTGTCCGACGCAAAGCCGCGGCGCGGCTGGCGCTCCTGCGCCATCGCATCGACTCCCTGCGCCCCCGGGGGGGTCAGGGACGAGGCCACCAGACCTCGGGCTCGGGGTCGACCTGCCTGCGCAGCGTCTTGCCCGGCCGCGGCGGCAGCTTGACCGGCGTCGCGTGGAGCGCGCGCAACCGCACCTCACGCCAGGACATGCCCTCCTTGAGCAGCGCCGGCATGCCCATCAGGATCGCCGTCGTCACCTCCACGGCCTGGAGGATCACGCCATAGGCGACTCCGGTCGCAATGCTGACGTGCCAGCCGGTGCTGAGGACGGTCGCGCAGGCGGCCTGGAAGACACCCAGGTTGGCCGGCGTCGCCGGCAGCACGGCGGTGATGTTGACGGCGAACAGGACCGCGGCCGCGGCCGCGAATCCGGTCCGATGCGCAAGGCCGAGAGCGATCAGCAGCAGGTAGCACGAGAGGCTCTGGAGCCCCCAGGCGCCCAGCTGGGTGACGGCTGCGAGCGGCCCCAGCCGCGGGTCCCGGAACACGAGCAGCCCGGCCTGCACCCGGCGCAGCAGGGCGGTCGCCTGGACGAGTGCCTTGCGGGCCCGGCTGAAGCGCGTCCCGCCGGGGCCGTAGCGGAGCGCGATCGGCGCCAGCAGCAGGAACACGAGCAGCGCGGCCGGTGCCACCGCGACCGCGATCAGCGCGCTCTGGTGGCCGCTGAAGAAGTCGACCGACGAGAACATGATCGCGGCCAGAATCGCGAGCGCGACCAAGTTCAGCAGCGTCTGCGAGACGAGCGTCCCGAGCACGATCGGGAGGTTGTCCCGCGGCCGTCCGGTGCGACGCGCCACCACCAGCGCGCGCGCGGGCTCGCCGAGGCGGGCTGGAAGCGTCGAGGACATCAGCACACCGATCATCGTCCCCTGCATCGCGTCAACGAGCCTGACCCGCGCCCGCGGCAGCGCCGCCTTCAGGATCGCGTGCCAGGAGAACGCGCGCGCGACCATCGCCGAGCACATCGTCGCCAGGCCGAGCAGGACGTAGGTCGGACTCGAGTTGATCAGCGCGTTGCCGATGTTTCCGATCCCGATCTTCTGGAGCGCCAGATAGCCGAGTGCTACGCCCGCGAGCGTCACGGCGACCATCGCGCTGCGGCGGACCAGCGCGAGCGTGCTGCGACGGCGACCGGCCGACGCGGCGTGCTCGTACTCGAGCGTCGGCAGCCGCGTCGCCGGGACCGGCGGCTTCAGGTCGGCGGGCGCGAACCCGAGACGGACCGCCGCCCGCGGCCATCCCGGCTGCGGCTGAGGCGAAGCGATCGCATCCGTGTAGGCCTCCATCACCTGCTCGGCAACGCGCTCCCAGGCGAACCGTTCGACCGTCACGGCGGCCTGGGCGGCGAGCGCCCGACGTCTGACCGGCTCGTCATAGAGGTCGCGCAGCGCCTCGGCCAGCGCCTGGGCGTCGCCCGGCGGCACCAGTACGCCGTCGACCCCGTCGGTGACGACGTCCCGGTATCCGGCGATGTCGGACGCGACGACGGTGGTACCGGCGGCGAACGCCTCCGTCAGCACCATGCCGAAGCTCTCGCCGCCGAGCGACGGGGCGCAGAGCACATCGACGGCTCGGAGCTCCGCGTGCTTGCGCTCGTCGTCGACCTTGCCGAGCGCTCGCACCCCGGTCGGATCGAGCAGCATCGGCGCGAGCTCCTCGTAGGTCGGGCCGATCACCGTCAGCTCCGTGTCGATGTGCTCGCGCAGCGCCTCAAACGCGCGCAGTAACAGCGGCAGCCCCTTGCGCTCGACCGACTGGCCGACGAATGCGATCCGCAGGCAATCGTCGCATCGCTCTTGCGGAACCTCGTGCAGGTCGGGGGCGAGATGAACGCCGTTCGGAATCACCCGGTAGCGACCACCGAACCACCGTTTGCCCGTCCACGCCGCCGCCTCGGAGACCGCGATCCGCACGTGCAGGTGGTTCAGCACCTGGCGCGCTCCGAACGCGTTCGCGATCGCGTTCGGAAGCCACTTGTTGGAGTACGAGTGGAACGTGCCGACCAGCGGCAGCCCTGGTTGCAGGGAGGCCGCCCAGCCGGTCAGCGGCGCGACCGGCTCGTGGATGTGGGCAACGTCGTAGCCGCCGGTGCGCAGTTCGCGCGCGACCCTGGCGACGCCGGCGGGCGTGATCGACAGGTTCGAGACCGAACCGTTGGCCTTGAAGCCGACGGTGCGGCCGAGCGAGATCAGGTACTCCGGCGCGACCCCCGGCTGAGGTCTGGCGCCACGATGCATCACCGAGGCGAACAGGTCCGGCGGGTCGAACGGTGCGAGCACCCGCACCTCGTGACCCTGGCTCAGATACTGCTCTGCAAGCGCCTCGATGTGCCGCGTCACGCCGCCCGGGTAAGTCCACGAATACGGAGACACAAGGGCGATCCGCATCCTCCAATCCTACCCACTGGCGCCGCCGTAGCCCGGAACTGTGGAGGTGTCATGATTCGCGAATGCCGATCAGACAGTTCGTCAAATACACATTCCTTCAGGTCGAACCGGCATGGCGCCGGCTTGACCCCGACGAGCGCGACGAACACAAGCGCGAGTTCATCGCAGCCTGCGAGGACTTCGGAGAGGACCACCTGCTGCGCTCCTTCTCGCTGGTGGGCACGCGCGGCGACACCGACCTGATGCTGCTCTCGCAGGCCGAGAACCTGGAGCGGATCCATGAGTTCCACGTCATCCTCGCCCAGAGTGGCCTGATGAAGTGGTGCAGCATTCCCTACTCGTACCTGGCGATGACGAAGCCGTCGGAGTACTCGGACGAATCGCGGCTGGAGGTCCGTCCAGCGCACTCCAGGTACCTGTTCGTGTATCCGTTCGTGAAGACGCGCGCCTGGTACGGACTCCCGCCGGAGGAGCGCTGGCGGATCATGCAGGACCACATCAGCGTCGGGCGCGAATTCCCGTCGGTCGACATCAACACCAGCTACTCGTTCGGTCTCGACGACCAGGAGTTCGTGGTCGGATTCGAGACCGATAGCCCCGCCGACTTCCTCGATCTCGTGCAACGGCTGCGGACCACCGAGTCGAGTAGCTACACGCTGCGGGACACGCCGACATTCACGTGCATCTCCTGCTCGTTGGCGCGTGCGCTCGGGGCACTCGACGGCGAACCGCTGCGCGTCGCCGTGCCGCCGGCGGCGTGACCGAACCGGGCGTCGATCAGCTCCGCGCCGCCGACCCGGTGCTGCGCGAGCTGATCGACGCGCTCGGGCCCTATGACGGCCACGACCGTCGTGCCGGCCGGCCGCGGGAGCACTACGGGGCGTTGGTGCGATCGATCGTCGGCCAGCAGCTTTCGACCAAGGCGGCGGCGGCGATCTACGCACGCCTGATCGCCCGGTTCGATGGTCGCGCACCGACGCCGGAGGAGGTGCTTGCCGACGATCCGGACGAGCTGCGCGCAGCCGCCGGGCTGTCCCGCGCCAAGGTCGGGTTCCTGCGCTCGCTGGCGGAGCACGTGCTCAGCGGCGAGCTCGAGCTGGACCGGCTCGACCGGCTCCCCGACGAAGAGGTGATCGCCGAGCTGACGGCGGTCAAGGGGATCGGGGTCTGGAGTGCCCACATGTTCCTGATGTTCCACCTGCAGCGCCCCGACGTGCTCGCCGTCGGCGACCTCGGGATCCGGCGCGCGATCAAGAACCTCTACGGGCTCGAAGAAATGCCTGCACCTGAGCGGGTTTCGGAGATCGGCGAACCGTGGCGGCCGTACCGGACGCTCGCCTGCCTGTACCTGTGGCGCTCGCTCGACGCCGTGCCGGAGTAGCGGCGGCGGTGGCGGCCGCACCCACCGCCCCCGCCGCCGCACGATGTGTGGTCCCGCACGCCGCCAGTCACCCGTCTCGGAGTCGGCATGACGCTCCGCGAACTCGTCGGATCCTCCGTGCCGTCGAAATCAGACCGCGGGATCGTCCTCCGCGGCGGCGCCGGTGGCAATCCCTCGATCGTGTGGATTTGCCGCGGGTCGCGTCTCCGGATATGTTGCCTTCGAAATGGGGCGTGAGCGGGCACGGACACGCTGTCGAGAGCGGCTTGACCTCATCGCCCGGTCGGCGATTGGGTCGGATGAGCTCCGGCGCGACGCGGTCGAGGAGCTGCGGGCGGCGATCGGATTCGAGACGTGGTGCTGGCCGGTGGCAGATCCCAGCTCGCTGCTGCCTTTCGACGCGCTTGCCGACCTCGAGCCGGCGTTCATGCAGGCGATGCCGCGCTACCTCTTCCTCGGTGAGTCCGGCGCAGATTTCAATCTTCGGCTGCTCAGTGTCGGTAGCGAGCGACTGACCGCGAGGTTTGGCGAGCTCACGGCTGGTGATTTCGCGCGCAGCCCGGGCTGGGATGAGTGCATGCGAGGCGCCGGGATGGGCGACTTCGTCACGACCGCCTGCAGAGACAGCCAGGGCTGCTGGGGTTGGTTCCAGCCCCGCCGTACCAGCGACGAGCGGCCCTTCACCACGGAGGACGCGGCGTTCCTCGGCGTCGTCGCCCCGAGCCTCGGTGAGATCACGCGGAGAGCGGCCGCGGACACGCCGCGCACCGATGCCCTGCCGGAACTTCCGCCGCCGGCCGTCGCGATCTTCAGCGAAGACCTGCGCCAGACCGCCTCAACCCCCGCTGCGCAGGCCTGGCTCGGCAGCTTCATCACCTACCCTGAGGCCGTCCTGGGCGCGATTATCGGCCGCGCGCTCGCCGGGCGGGATCGGACACAGCACCCGGCTCATGTCCGGCTCGCGACCTCGACCGGCGCGTGGGCGACGCTCGACGGCGCCGTCATGGACGGCTTCGACGAGCCCCACGTCGCGATCACGCTGCGCGCCGCGACCTCCGACGAGGTGCTCGACATCCTCTGCCGGGCTTACGGTTTGAGTTCGCGGGAAGCCGCGCTGGCACGCCAGGTCGTCCGCGGCCTGAGCACGCGACAGATCGCCGAGCGCCTGTGCATCAGTCCGCATACGGTCAAGGACCACCTCAAGTCGATGTTCCGCAAGGTCGGTGTTGCTACGCGCGGCGAGCTCGTCTCCGAACTCACCGGCCGCGTTACCTGCGACTCCGCGGCTGTCATCTGACCTCATAAGCCCACATACTTCGGCGCATGTGGGTGCGGAGGCGGCGCCACCCGAGAGCGACTGCCGGCCGGGTCGCACCAGCCGGCGATCAGCCAGCCACGGTTGCGTCCCCCGCGGCCCCGGCGCGACGGTTCATCTCCGGCACGGCGCTGGCGATGATGACGGTGGGATCGGTCGGCTACCTCGGCTCGGCGCCGACGACCGCCGTGTTCGGGCTCCCCTCGGTGTTCCTGTACGTCCTGCCCGCCCTCGTGTTCCTGGTGCCGGTATCGCTGGTCGCCGCCGAACTGGCCTCGGGATGGGAGGGAGGCGTCTACAACTGGGTGCGCGAGGGCATCTCCCCGCCGATGGGGCTACTCGCGGTGTGGTGCGAGTTCTCGCAGACGATCTTCTACTACCCGGCGCTGCTCGGATACGTCGGCAGCACCCTCGCCTACGTGATCGATCAGCGCCTGGCCAGCAACGGCGTGTACACGGCTGCGGTCATCATCGTTCTGTTCTGGGGCGGGGTGCTCGTATCCTCACGCGGGGCCTCGCTCGCCGCTCGACTGTCGTCGAGCGGAACCCTGGTCGGGACGCTGATCCCCGGAGCGATCCTCGTCGTGCTCGGTGTCATCTACCTGGTTCAAGGCAACCGGTCGGCGGCTCCGATGAACATCCATCACGTCTTTCCTGCGTGGAATGGCCTGACGAGCATCGTTCTGGTCGTCAACAGCTTCTTCACCTATGCCGGCATCGAGGTCACGGCGATCCACGTCGACGAGCTGCGCAACCCCGGCCGCGACTACCCGCGAGCGATCTTCCTCGCGATGGGGCTCGTCCTGGCGGTGTTCATCTTCCCGACGCTGGCGATCGCGTGGGTGATCCCCTCCGGCCAGATCAGCCTGACCGCCGGAGTCATGCAGGCCTTCGACAGGTTCTTCACCCACTTCGGCCTCTCGTTCGCCGTGCCCGTGATCGCAGTCGCGCTGGCCGTCGGCGCCGTCGCCGGGATGATGGCCTGGCTCGATGGTCCGTCCGAGGGGTTGCTGAGAATCGGACGCGAGCAGGGCTATCTCCCGCCCTTCTTTCAGAAGGTCAACGGTCAGGGCATCGAGGTCCGGATCCTCTCGGCACAGGCAGTCGTGATCACGCTGATCGCCCTGCTCTACGCGTTCATCCCGACGATCTCGCGCGCGTACTGGATCTTCACCGCGATGGCCACCCAGGTGTATCTGATCATGTACGCGCTGATGTTCCTGGCGGCGCTGCGCCTGCGCCGAACCCAGCCCGACCACCCGCGTGGCTACCGGGCTCACTGGCTCGGCCTGCTCTGCCTGCTGGGCGGGGCCTCATCGATCACGGCGTTCGTGATCGGGTTCGTGCCGCCGTCGCAATTGGGCCACCAGAGCCCGCTGCTGTACGCGCTGCTGATCTTCGCCGGGATCGTCGCGATCGGGATCGTCCCGCCGCTGCTGATGGACCGGCTCCGGAAGCCGGAGTGGAAGACGAGCCCGGACGCGCCCGGCTCGGGGCCCTAGACCGCGGAGACCT
>Ga0123355_10003204_pt1 | contig 23393 bp, 18 predicted proteins | sample TergutEmb28metaG_3_FD_89872 | JGI IMG/M metagenome (GOLD analysis project Ga0123355, IMG submission 89872) | Embiratermes neotenicus P1 segment gut microbial communities from Petit-Saut dam, French Guiana - Emb289 P1 | ecosystem: Host-associated > Arthropoda: Insects > Digestive system > Gut ... | reverse complement strand
GCTGGGAGAAGTGTGTGGAGTCCCAAGGGAACTAGTTTGAGGGTGATTAGGTGTCCAACGCTCCAAGTAAGCCAGTTTCTTTTTCCCGGCCAAAGGTCGGATACTTTTCTAACAGACCACGTAACAGTTCTGTGCACATTTCACAGCAGTGTCCCCATGAGGTAATTCCACATATAATCTGTTAAATATGTAACTAACTCTCAATACATTATTCTCATTACATTCCATTCAGCTAAATAGTTCCAACAAATGTTAGTATTTATTTCCATGATGTTCAATTTACAATCACAACAGTGGTGTCAATTGAAAATATTTACAAAGTTAAAATATGTTGCGGCAGATGGGGCAGGTTGCTTTGTTGCTCGTATTGAACCACTTGATCTGAAAAAGAAAAAGGAAATACATTATTACGTGGAACTACCTGCAACCTCCTCCTCTGTTACCCCTGCCTGTCTGCAGCTGGTGATTGGTTGCAGATAGAATGTATTTGTGAAAAAAGAGGTTTGCTGAAAAAAGGGGTGACATCAGTTGGGAATCAGGATATACTCTTTACTCACCAAGCATGCGGAGTGAAATTTCTTCTTACATTTGGAACAACTTTGGCGAGGGATCTCAAGATTTGAGCCGTGTACAACAGAGAAGCAAATGTTGCACTCCTCAACACCTTCAAACCGTTTGTCCAAATTACCTTTCCAGTGTTCCAGGCCATCCCAGATGGAGCCATTCTGCAGTAAGGACACAGTTACTAGATTACCAACGATTCAGACAAGGCAGTATCAACAGTATTTAACCCAAACCTTGAAGTCTCATTTCTTCCAGGAAGTGCTGTTGTGTCAGTGGGCCATAGGTTCCTGACTTTTCAAGACAACATGGTGGTCTCATTATGACACCATGTTGTCTCAAAACATCAGGAATTAATTACCCAGTCACACAGAATCACACCTCAAAAAAATAGGCACCTCAACTACACCACTGTGAAAGCCTAAAACCTCCCATCATACCATGGATGTCTCTGCACAGTGGCTGCTGCTGGTACTGAAACTGCTTAGTTTTTCAATGATCACTACTCTGTATGAACCTAAAGATAACACAGTTTTTAGTCACAGTGTCTTTTACAAGTATTTCTTTGATTTCTTGTTTTATTTCTTCTGCCTGGCAATATGGCAAAGATAACATTTTCCTGGCTTGCCTTCAAATATTTTTATTCTAAAGCTGTACCGCCACATGATTGGATGCTAATGAGATGTGGTACACTGCAGATAAATCCCATTTCTTTGATATGGTTTCAAATAACCAATTAGCAGTAAACCCACTGTTATGACTGATGGTGTCACCTTTTTTCAATTAATATGATTGTGTCTGGCAATACATGGCCTGTTCAAAAAGTATCTGACCAAATTTTTTTCTTTTAAAGAAGAAAGTGCTTGGTGCAAGGAGTGGGGTGCATGTGACCTTGGACCCCTTAGCATGTGCATGAATTACTGCTTCCCGCTTGGATTGCTAGTTCCTGGAAGTTGGCCAGAACCTGTTGTTGTGTGTGTTGTGCCTGTTGCATTGATGATGACTGAGAAAGTTTAGAAGCACATCTGCATCAAGTTTTGCCACAAACTTTGGCACTGCTGCCCAGAAACCTATGATATGATATGATTCAGAAGGCCTTGGGGAAAAAGGCAATGGGCTGTACACAAGTTAAGGAGTGGTTTATACAGTTCAAAGAGGGACACACATCAGTAGAGAGTGGTGAACGTTCAGGGAGGTCATAAAAATTAGAGAGCCCTCGGACAAGTTGGGGCTTTCATTTGGTTCGGTAGTCGCTTCTGACAGAAGATTTGGGCATGAAATGTGTCTCAGCGAGAGTTTTCCCAAAACTGCTGACAGTCAAGCAGAAAGAAACTCGCATTGCAGTAGCCAGAGATCTGCTGCAATGTGTTGATCAAGATGCCAACTTCATGAAGACAATAATTACCAGTGATGAATCTTGGGTCTGCGGGTATGACCCAGAAACAAAAGCCCAGTCATCACAATGAATGATTCCGAGGCCAAAAAAGGCATGCCAAGTCCAGGGTGAGGTGGAAGTAATGTTGACAGTTTTCTTTCATCATAAAGGTGTTGTTCATCACGAGTATACACCAGATGGTCAAACTGTTATCAAGGAGTACTATGTCTAAGTTCTCCATTGGTTGCATGATGTGCAGTGCAAGCAACCTGCATCATGGAAGCAAGTTGACTGGAAGCTACACTGTGACACCGCTCGTCCCACATTGTCCAGAACTTCTTGACTAAACATCAGATCCCACAAGTGCCACAGTGCCCCTATTCACTGGATATGGCCCCACGTGAATTTTTTCTATTCCCAGGGGTGAAAATGCTTTTGAAGGGGAATAGGTTTCAAAGTATGGAGTAGATGCAATGAAATGCAACACAGCTGTTGGCTATTGCCAAGAGTCAGTTCCAAAAATGCTTCAGACAATGGAAGGACTGCTGGAACAAGTGTGTGGTGCCTGAAGGGGACTTCTTTCAAGGGAATTAGGACTGTAATACCATAGGTTAGGTAGTTTGTTTTGCTACATATGTTACTTGAAAATATTCTTACTCATACACTGGACAAAAGTTTGTGCCATCAGTAATTACCTTTTTCTGTCCTACCTCATTTTGCATAACACATGAATATACATGTGCATTCACTTTCTGAAAGTCATCAAAATTTGTTCCTCAACTGTAAACATACCAACGCTAAAGTAAGGAATTACAGTAATTATGCCATCAGCATGTGCTTGCAACTGCCAAGCTAAGATAGCAGTGCATGATGGGATGACTGAGGTATAACCAGACAGGATACATAGGCAAGCAATGATGACCTAATATAAGGCACTATCTCAGGACATGTCTGTAAGGCCTGAGGAAAACTATCAAAAACCTTATCAAGGTCAGCAAGTCTAAAGGCTCTCTTGACAGTTACAGTGCAAACCGTTAGATCCAAATGTTCAGTGGTTCTAAACTTCAATGCAGTTCTTGGTTACCATAAAATGAACCCCTGGTGTAGCATACTCACTGGACACTTCAAAGTGCTAAGATCAGTTACAATGACAATGAAAAGAAAAAAGCAGTACGAACATCACTGGATCCATCACTGAACTGTCCACCGTTTTTCACTGGTACATGCAACTGTCCCTTGGTAGCAAAGGTGAAAAATTATGCCTCTAGTGTCTCCATACTTACCTTTATAGACCGTTAGTGATGGGTAATATGTTTAATTCCTCAACAACTAAAATTCAAGAAATAACATGCAATGCATGACCACATTTTGTGCTGCATGTGCAGTTTTCCAAGAGTAGCACAAAAAGGGTTCAGCCATAACTGAGTATACCTGGGTATATGTCTAAACCAGGTAGCTATGTAGCTATGTTCTGTTGAGGACCTAATTTTTTGAGGTGTAAGGAATACTTTATATGTGAAGAGTTAGGAAATGGTGATTGTAAGCACACTAAACAATAGAGAAGATAATGTTACAATGGCCAATGACTTCAGCATATGAAGCAGGGAGGATATGACAGAACATGTGGAAGGAACTGAATGAGAACCACTGGAAATGTTCCAGAAAATATGGAATTTTTTTTTTAAACTGTACACTGCATGGTATGGCACATTTCAGTACAATGTTGTACAGCTGCTGAATGTATGTTTCAGACAGGAAGAATTTTTTTCTCAGAATTCTTGAGCATGAAGGAGAATTCTGAATAAAGTGGTCCAGCAGTAGTGTATCAAGTGGCAAATTTAATCTGTCCAGATGTGGGCACAAAAAGCCATGACTGCTCATGTGTGATTGTGTCTGTACACAGCTTAATATTTGGTGGAAATGAAACACTACAATATATGTACACAGTGCAAAATTCGAAATATTATATAGTTTCACTTCATAAACAAAATTAGTGACAACCATACCTGATGTGTTAACAATAATGTGAGCTGCATTATCTGGTTATGCCACTGACCAGAATCTCCAAGTTGTTTTCCACTGTCAATGCGAACAGGACCCAATGGGTAGTTATTCGGTAGCTGAATGGATATTTCCACTTCAGCCTCCTCCACCTTATATACTGCTACCACTTCTCGTACACTAGGATGCACTTTAATCTGCAACAATCATGTCACATAATTGGACTCTTGTACTTGGGCAGAGTGGGTAATTGACAAACATTCAAGTACCTACCAGACTGGTCATCCTTGGATGGAGCTGTGATAGTGCAGTCAGTACACAGACTACACTTTGGGCTGTACAATCTGAGGTTCAATTCCCAGTAGAGACAAGAGATTTTTCTCTTCATCAAAACATCCAAATACTGAGGCCCAGCCAGCCCACTATTCAATGTGTATAGGGGTTCTTTCCTTTGAGAATAAACTAGACAGGAAGTGAAGGTGACCTCTCACCTCTCCATCTACTGCCAAGGTTTTGAAAGAGTGGTGCTATACATTATGAATTATCATTTAGAGTGAAACTTGGATTTTAGATTCTATGAATTTAAATTTTCCTTGACTTTACTGTATTTGCCTGAACGCAAGACAACTCTAATCAAAGAAAAACAAAAAAAAAAAAAAAGTCTGCCAAGGGAAAATATATTTATCCAAATCTAAGATGACCCCCCAGAAACAGAATGTCTGCTAAAAAATATTTTACTACTAATTTCAGACACTGCATACACAAAACATGCCAGATACTATCTACCTTTACCAATCAGTGTCACTGTCACCATCTTCATAATCAGTGCCTTCATCTTCCTCACATTCACTCCTAACATTTCCTCCCATCCTCTTCACTGCCATTCCATAGTATATCAAAATCAGTCCCATCCATTGCACTGGATATACAGCACTTCTTAGAACTCTTCACACCCACTTGTGGTGAGCACTATCATGCTGTTATGATCCACATTGAATAAATAATATATTTATATTTCTTGGTTTATAAACTTGCATGAATCCATGATGATTCACAATTTTCTCCGAAGATGGTATTAATGGTGTTAAGAATTTAAATATATGCGTTCTGGATTTTTGTGATGTGTCTGTGGCCTGATCAATCTGAGTTCATGTCTCTTTTTATGGTTTTTAATTTGTGAATTGGTCCAGGTTTTATTTTTGTGTCTTGTAGGTAATTTTTAATTTTTCAATAGCCATTTTCCTCTTACTACCCTTCAACTAGATCTGTTCGCAGGTGTATATCGTAACAAGTTACTGTTTCTATGGTACCGAGTAATTGAGAATAGCTCAATCTAAGAGGTCCACCAGGTTAGGTGCATCTTTGCCCTCAAGAGAAACAGAGTCAGCCTCCAAAATGTACTGCTTCTTTAAAAAATTAGACGATGCACAAAGTCTCAGAAAAAGAAGATTGTGACAGTTAACTTCAATCATGCTGTTTTCTCTGTTTTGGATTCCTTGACGCTCGAAGATGGGACCCATTGGACATCCTGAAATGTCAGTAAGGACATACAAATCTACGCTGCATAATATCTCAGAATAGCAGAGATCTCACATGATAATTTGGTAATGCAGGCCAAGTTTTGGCTCCACATGGTCCGGTTCAGAGCGATCCAGATTGGTGCAGTCCAGTTCGGCGCTTCATTTGCAAATTTAAGACAGCCTCACAAAATGAAGCTCCAAATTTATGGGAAAAAATCTTGTCTTGCATTCAAGTAAATACAGTATTTCATTTCCACTGCTCCTGCCTGCCAACATTACATTTTCCTGGAATATTATGCCTTGCCATTATTACAGAACCTTAACAAATCCACATGACAATGAAAGAATACACACACAAGGTACACAGTGATAGTAAACAACTGCCACCAGCCAGGCACACCAGGCACACCATACACAAAAAGCCATCTGTGAATGACAACTGAAAATAAAATGTTAAGGGCAACTGAAAACTGTTATGGAACACCAATGCCTGTCTTGAGTTCCACTTAATAATCTTACACACTGGGCTAATAATATGACACAGAAAACAGTGCGTACAAGGTAAATCACTAATGAAGAATTTCCTCACAGGAAGTAATGCAAAAGCAGGGAGTTGTATCTCAAGCTTAGATTTTACATAATTTAAACTTTATACTAAATGCACAGAAAAGGAATATGGTATCACATATGCTCTAGTTTGTCAGCCAAAGATACTGATTTTCTTACATGACAAGGTGGTGAACTGACTTCATAATGAACTGAAGAAGAGAATACACATTCAGCATTAACAACAAAATGCCATATTACCTCAAATCACATAGCACAAGTCCATTCATGGTCAAAAATCAAATGAAACTTAGGTATATATATATGGACTTGACCATATATTATTCTACACTTCAAGTTATATTTATGTTGCAATATTTGCTGTTCTGGGATGTTTTGTGGCATGGTTGGCAGTCTGCAACATTCCAGAGGAGCTAAAAACCTCATCTATGCCACAGCAGAAGCCTAAAATCTTGCAACATTTGTTCTTTTCAGCTGCAAGTGCTTTATATATCTCAGTACACATGAAGTATGTTTCCATTCATCCATGTTCTGCTGTGGTCACTATTTCTCCTACAAAATTCCCCTTCTGTTGTTCTGCCAGATGGAGAAATACAAATGAGATACCTTTCCATCTGACCACAATGACACTCCTTACAACTATGTCCTGCATCCCTAATTAAAGAACCCTAATACAAAGACAAAAGAATGCAAATGGCTGGAACTGAAACCTTCAAGCCCCTCAATAACGTAGGATTCACCAGAGAGTTTAAGTCTAAACTGCAATCCACGCTGTTTCTGTAGCCATTTTTAAAAGGGGGCACAAAGAAATGTTTCCTGTCAGGACTTTCAAATGTCATTCCATCACTTGGTTTTAGTATAAATCAGAAACATGCAAAGTCTGGGCTGCGGCCACACAAGATGTTGCAGCATTTCCTGCAGCCTCCAAAATAAATATGAATTTATAGCAGTTTCAACATGTGTAATTCTGCAGCAATCTGCAACTAAAAACATGTATGTATTAGTGCATCACCACGACCACCACCATGACCACCAATGTCACCATAATCATTTTTAACTTTCAACTTTAAGGTAAGGTAAAGCTGCTCCTCTGTATACCACGAAGGCATATGGGTATGTGGCAGTATAGTTCCACTCATTCTTAACCTTGGCATTATGTGGAGGTAAGTGGTCAGCTTCATCCCTTGGCCACTCTACCACTACAGAAAGAGCTCTCCCAGCATTCATCAACTACGACACTGGCTGGGCACCAGTCAGTCTGAACACTTAAAAGTATAGAAAAATCTCTTGTCCCTGCCAGGAAATGAACCATGATTCCCCAGTCTTCCAGCCAGTAGCCTAGCCCCATTACATGCCATATTATCCTGGCTCCTTTTTTTAACTCTCCCAAATGCAAATCAGGCACATTCCTGCTCAGATCAAAGTGCACTGAACATAAGGCGAACAGTGACTTCCATCGGACTTCTTACATGGTCATGATGCTTAATGCTAAGTGGGATATGACATTTAGTTGAAAGTAATGTCACAGAATTCAGTGGCTTTCATTACCAGCATGTTACTATGATGTATGTCTTTGGCCTGGATCACTTTCATCTCCTCTGCACATAAAAGAGGTGCGCAATGCACTATTGTCACTTGTTCCACAAGGGTTGCAACCTTTGGCTCCAAATCACCCCACCACTGCCGCACTAAAGTTGGTAGCCTCCGCAAAGCATTGCAGTATGCCTTGAAATACAGAAATGAACATCAATTGATGTGCCTGAAGCAGAAGGAAGACACAAGTACAATTTACAGTGTACCTCCATAGACAAGAGGATGACAAACTCCATGACACAGACATTCTTTGCTCTTATGTAACATAAAGGTTTATTATCACATGAACAAAAGACATATCTGTTTGTCTGGAAAACGACAAGGGATCACATCCCAGAAGAATGGATACCTCATGTACAATGATACAAATTCTATGAACTCCCATATTCACAAAAACTTATCAGGAACAAAAATGGGATCAGCTCAGTCTAGTCTATATCCTCACTCACTGCATATCTTTTACCTAGTTTAATACAATTTACCTAGGACTCCTAACTCCTGTCTTTGCTTGTGGTTCTCTAACATCACCAATCTACACTTCTCACAGAATGGGGCCCAAATAATATACACAGTAAAACAATACACAAAGTCATAGTTTTGTGTATCCAATCACCTTGTTTTAGTAAGCACTCAAGAACATAATACATGCTAAACAAAAACAGTAAGCCTACTCAACACTTTTCCTAATTGAATAAAGAGTTTATGATCACCAGAATGTATGTTAAAATATATTTACATCTTTCATATTCTAATAACCTTTATCAGCCATGTGTCTCACTATGGCACATGCATGTGGTCTATTTGGCCCGGCAGCAGTTCCTTTCTACACAAAAACAGTTACCCCATTTTAAAATCTAGCAGTCAGCACCTGCAGGAGCAGGGAATTTAATCTCTGTTGGCTGAATGGAATGCCATGCACCACTAAATGTAACTCTTCAAAGACGAAAGTAAAACAATGTCCTGCGCAGGTGGAGGCATGTGTGTTCAAAGTGAAAATAAAAGCTGTCAGTGGCTACACTGGAATTTGAAGACTAGATGATATAGGTTAATTTTCTTATTTCCAGACCATAAAGGTTAATATTAAAATTATTTCAAAGCTTACCCAGCAAGACATATGTTCCAACATCTCACTGCTGCATGTCTGAGAGAACACCAGAGACGGCGCTGAAGAGAACATTTCTGACGTCTTTTGAAGCTTAAATTTAGGGTCTTTTGTTTGCAACACTTGTTCAGGCATCAGTCGAAACACATTCTGTAGGAGGCTGTTTAAGAAACCCAACTCCCTGCAATGATTCCATGCACACAAAGCAAATTTTCTTCAAAACATGAGATTATGACAATACAGGTTAAACATACTAACTTTAATACTAACCAAAAAATATTCTATCACAGCTGTCACTATTAATTACTAACTCACTGCCACTTTCATTCAAATCACAGTTGCTGTTTAACATCAATATTTGATTTCAAATGGTGTAAGTTGTTTATAACTCATTATCTTAGGATATAATATCTTGGCTTTGCTTTATTTTCCCAAGGGTAAAATGACTGGGGCATGGCACTGACCACACACCCCTATCTATTGCCAAGATTAAAGAGAAAGTACAGTTATACCTCTACTCCCCGTCTGGGCCTTCACAGCCTGTTTGAGGGTGAACTTTATCCTTCTACTTATTTTGATGTTTCTGCATTTATATGCCATTAGACAGAAAACAGCATCCTAACAATGATGCTACAGTGTCTAGAACAAGTCCACCTATAATCCAAGGCCATCCTTGCTTACTGGCAGATGGAACACTATGTGACACTGACCCAAAACACATTAAGTGTCAATATTTTGGCCAAAATTTTAGGAAAACCAAAAAGAAAATATGCAGCAAAAAACATATAATTTATAGTTGATTTACATAAGTATGTTTTGTGATACAGCATATTCTTTTTTTAACTGATATATCAACTAGTTAAGTAGAAGTGTAACTAAAAGCAGTGGTACAATGTTCGAAATACCTAATATGGGTTGCATACTGGGAACGTAGCTCAGCGCTGGCTAATCCACACATCTGAAAGACAACATCCCAAAGTAGGAGATAAGCTGTTGTGTAGTAGTACGCATCAGTAAATGGACACACTGTGCAACTATTTCCCAAAGAAATATCAAGCAGCAAGTTTTGCACAACCATCTGTGTTTCCTGTAAATTGTCCTGGAACACCGATAGGCCAAATCTTTCATGCTCTGTACCCAAACATGTGTCCAAGTCAATCAGCTTCTGAATTAATCTGAAACAGCAATATATTTGAATAACTGTTATGTCCAAAAAGACATTACATGAAGAACATGATAACCACTCTTCTTTCCATGGCAGTTCTGTCTGATTTCTGTCAGAACCACACCTGTCAATGAACAGGCCTTCAAACGTACTCAAACTGAAACTATTACCTTAGACCAGTACCGTGCTTACAGATACGATTCCCATACCTTATACAGACACCCCCCTTCAGCCCAATTTGACTACCTGATGGCATTTGTGGAATTTCACCCCTTACCCCACATCTATACTAAAACATACGTATGCACAAATAAAATGTAGACATGGCTGAAGAGTGATGCAGATTCATGCATCCTTAACTTCAAATATATGTAAAAGCCAAGAGCCAGATGGTAAAATTCCCAGCAGACTTCTAGCATAACCCTGTAAGAATAACACAGATGAAACTTAAGAACAGTGACTCACCTGGTCAGTGTATGATAGGCTGTAAGCTGAAGTGAAATTATAGGAGAATGTAACAGTTCACATAAGCGGTTTATCACTGAATTATCTGTGGAGTCAGATGGGAAGAAGTACTTTGGATCAATCCGTAGTATCACATCTCCCAAACTCTCAAGAAATGGCACATCAAGAAGAGAGACAGAATTGTCCTGAACCAAACCTGTAACAAGCAAGTGGCAATACCAGAATACTTCATGTGCAGCTCTCTTATCCCAGCTGCTGACCTTGAAGAATGTTACGCATTTGCTTGGGTCAAAGTGATTTTTGTGAGTACCGTTTGGTGTGTTGCTTAAAGACAATATCTGTGTTAACAATAGTACCAAATATCACTGAACAGTTTTAAGCAGCTACAGAATGACTCAATAAGAGAACTGTACCATTCAGTACATTCTTATGAACAGACCAAATCCTGCACAGCTAAACATACACCCTCAATGATACATTATATTATATTTCTACAAGACAGCGTACTTCTGTATACTGCCAAAACCTGTTAATGCATGCAGGAATACCATATGACATAATAAACCACATCAAGTGTGCTACAATGAGACATACGCAACATACTTCCTGACTCACACCAAAGACAAATGCACACATCCAACCTGAAAATTTGGAAATAATGGGTACACTACATGTGCACACATACAGTATGCAGGCACTACACTAAACAATATGTACTTACAATTCTGTAAGAATGTCTTTGTGAATGTCAATGTCTCAGATAAAATAATGTAACATCATTTCATCATTTCGTCCACTACATACATTATCCTTTCCTTCTATCATTATGCCATAATACCTACCCCTTATTAGTGAAATTTCTGTCCAAAAAACAAATCTCAATGCCAAACTGAAGAATATTTTATAAAAAGAAAATCAAGAACTGGTCTAGTTAGACTGAAACCACTAAAAATGTAACTGCAAATGACGAAAGCCCTGTGGAGATTTTAAATACATATTTTAAGGTACCGTACGTACACTTACTTACCAATTACTGTAAAAAATACAGAGACAACTGCCTTATGAACAACATCAGCAAATACATCAGTCCATTCCATAACCATATGGTCCAAAACATTATACTGCCCAGCCAGGAAGTCAGTCACGGCCTTATAAAGCTGAAATACTGCCACTGCAAATGTTGCATTATTATTACTGTCCAGGCAAAATAACTTGACCATATGACTGGATTTACCAACTGCAGATAGATTCTTCTTTGAATCAGGAGGCACATTATTTCCATGTTTAGCTTCAACTGGTAATGTTTTAGGCACCAATGGTAGTATGCCTCCTTCTGGTGGCAGTAAGAGTAAATTCCTGCTATTTTTCAATGTCAGCACCCAGGAAGCAAGTGATATGATTGTGGCATCCCACAGATCGGCTGTAAGGAGCTGTGGACACTTTTCTACCACAGCAGCCAGGAACCTTGCCACTGCTATAACTCCTTTCACCTGGGGCCACTTTACTTCACTGTCAAAAATAGGTTAGGTATTAGAAAACAGATGTAAAATATAAACCATCAGACAAACAGGTATTACTATTTCTCAATGGATATAGCACCATACCGCATCTCTAGTTTCACTGAAAATTCTGACCCAGGTAACAGCAATACATAGAGATTGAAAGTCTACTGTACACACATCTGAAGGTCAACATGTTCCCCAGAATATCTTTTTCCTTGTGTGTGTACTTCCATGCATGAGCATAGTTAAAATGAACCAACATATTTTCTGTCTATCAGATAAAATGGAGACTTTTATAACTTAAAGGTCTTCAAATGCCATCAAGGTGCAATTCACATTACATACAGTACTTGCCTATGTTCCTTATTAGCCCAGAAAAACACTGATACTGCAAAGACAGTAACAAGGAGTAGCAACATAAAACATTACTTGTTTGTCACAGTAAAACCTTCTCTATAGCTTCAGTGCAATTTACTTACTTTAGTTTACAAAAGCCATCTGTTTGGTTTTTTTGCAGCAAAGTGTGAGTAAATCAACTTTTACAACTCTATAGTTCCATTAGGTTGGTGCTGTGTTGTTTACTCATGCCTATTCTCACAATGTCCTAAATATATCAACATTCTTAACCAACCTACATAAATACTGTTTATAGTGAATACCCTAGACAGGGGGAAAAAATCATGAAGTGCATACACTTACCAGTCAAATAATAATTCAGCTTTGTCATCCTGCTTGTACCAGGCAAACACAGAATTGAGGAAACTCACAACAGGGTTACGACAACCTAAAGGAATAGGTCCTTCTAACTGATTCAACCAGGATGTCAACATTAGCAGCTTATCCTCATTCAGTGTTGTCTCATCTGGTCTCATATCTTCCACCTTCAGACAGGATGGAAATATCTGTAATAAAAGAGTTTTGCATTGAAACACAAAACATGCCAGCGTGCAACTGGAATATTAACAAGCAGGCAACAATATTTTATTGTGTTGTTACACCCTTAGAATATTAACTCCCTTGAACAGTCCATCTAGAGAAGGTTATAGTCTCACAGGCACTCACAAATTTCCGGTGTTTAATGAACCAAAAATTTCATTACCATGTTCACAAAGGTGGGCTCTATCCTCAGCTAGCTGAATCCAGCCACAACTCTCACATTCTACTGCTTTAATACTATTCTCCCATCTTGTAGCCTGTGGGCTGGATGATCTGGAGTTCAATCCCAGACCCAGCAAAGGGATTTTTCCAGTCCCCAAAACATCTATACCCACTTTAACTCCCACCCACCCTCCTTTTTAGTGGGTACCAGGGCTCTTTTCCAGGGGGTAAGCAGCCAGGGCATAAAACTGATTACTCACCTTTATCTAGTGCCCGAGATTAAGAATGAGTGGTGCTATACCCCTACTCCCCCCAGTATGCCTTCTTTGCATGGAAAGCAAAAACATTAGCTTTGCCTTTACAATTTACCAAGTCCAGCCCTTTACTGATGTACTTATAGCTTAACTAAGCTACGATTAGAATCTACATCTAAAGTTGTGTGACAACTTTAACCCTTCAGCACCCACCGTCAGGTATACCCCACAAATAGCACAATGCTCTGAACACGGAATGACAAGTATAACCAAAGCATGTAACAGGCTTCATTATGCAGCTCCCATTAAAACTCCAGCCTGCTGTAAGTCACACTGACCATTGAATTCCAGCACCAATAGCTTAACAGTAGTTCTCCCACAAATACACGGTTCTTCTAATGCAGCTTTTCCCTTGAAATTTCAATACTATAATTGCATGCATTTCTCACTTTGTGCCCAAATCCTGCCCATCTCATTCTCCTTGAATAGAATGAAAACTCCACTCTTTGGTATCATGATTGTAATTGTAATTTTAACCTTATTCATTTTCCACAAATCCCATTGGGAGTATAATCGTGAGGATGTGGAAACAGTCACTATAAACATAATATAAAGTTGGTGTATTACCTCAGATATATGGATTGTTTGAGAATCTGCATCTGATGCAAGAACTGAGTAGAGTTCATGCACATCTGATTGTGTCAACACTTGTGTGTGCAAAAGGTGCAATGCCTTCACCCATGAACTTCCACACTGCAATGCCCTGCAAATAAAATTCTTATGTGCTGAGACAATCTGTGCAAACAACATGCAAATTAAATTAGAATACCAACTTTTACAATCTGAGCACTCTATTGTTACAGATTTAAGAGTTACAACCGAATACTGTGTCTGATGACCAGTATGCCAAAGTATAAAAAAAGGTAAAGCAGTCCTGTTACAGGCCTGGAGTGGCCCAGAGGGCTCCAGGAAGTTAAGGTTCCCAGATTTCGTGACAACAGCACAGGATGGTGGTAGGTTGTCAGCTTTACGCACTGGCCGCCTTTACCCCCAGGAAATGCTCCTGGTACTCATTTCTGTTAGAGGCTGAGTTGACCCCAGGGCCATAGTGCAATTGGAAGGATTTTATGTCAATAAAATATTCCAATGACACCAGCTGGGATCGAACCAGCGACCTTCCAATTTGTAGCACAGCACCTTAACCGCTGTGCCACCGCAGTCCCCCATGCCAAAGTATAGTTCCAATATAATCATCTGGCACCAAATCTTCCATTTTTAATGTCAAACTATGGTTAAACAACAGAGGCAATGTACATCTAACCCTAACAGTGAGGCACGTTTGAGTAACCACCGATGCCATGGAAGAGCAATAAATATTACATATTCTGAGTGTGTGTCTGTAGCCTTAATTATCCAGCATGCAAAGCACATGCCCCATATTATATCGTCAACTGTGGCCTCTCTAACTCTACAACACCTTTACACATTATCTCATAAATAGCACACAATTTTCAGAAAAAAATTACTGAACACAAAATGTGTGTTTTGATTTTCTCTACAACATTTGTCTGTAACATTTCTCATTTTAAGAATGCAGGAAGATATCGTCATAAATGTACACATGTCTTCATGTACAGTATCTGTACGTCTTATCAGATTTTTATAAACCTTGAATTTTATTGACAGATTTTTGAAAAACACTCAATCATCAAATGTCATGAAAATCTGTTCAGTGGCAGCCAAGTTGTTCCATGTGGATTCAGACAGACAGGACAAAGCTAACAGATGCCTTTCACAGTTTTGTGGACACATCTAAGAAGGATAAAATGACACCTACACAGGCTGTTAAATATAACTACAGTTTTAGATGGTTCAAATGTCATCAGGGATTACATTTTAGTCTTCTGTGTCACAGCAGAATTACTTCTTACTCACTACACTACACAACACGACAACAAACATATGTGCAAGTTAACCTTCTGAAGCACAGAATTTGCCAGTCTCTAAGCTATGGGCTAGACATCTGAGATATCACGATTTGATTACCAGCAGAGCAAGACATCGAGACAGGGTCAGGGGCCCACACAGCCTCCTATTCAATGAGTACAAACTGCTCTTTCTCTAGCAGTAAAAAGGCCGAGGTATGAAGCTGACCACTGACCACCAGGTATTACCAAGGTTCAGAATAAATGGAGCTGTATCTCTTGCTTCAGATGCCTTCACAATGCACACAAGGACAACTTTAGTATTACAATCAGTCCCTCAAGACAAATGCTAGAATAGTGCCTCAACTTAGGGCGGATCCGTTCCTCCAATATCTAGTCCAATTCATTGTTCACTAATCATCCTATTATTAAACAGTATACAGTCGGAGTTATTGACAGCTTTATTAAACGATAAGCAAATTATAAAGACCAACCAATTAATGCTGTATATGGAAGCAATCATTGTTTATTCTAAGAGTCACATAAAATACACAAATAAATTGCAGAGGCAGAAGGCAAAGTTTTTAACATTAAATCAAGTGCTATATATACCAACCATGGAAACTTGCAAAAAATTTCAATGTCTATGAATAGTAAAGATTTGTCACAATGCCATTTTGATAGGGCACGTTTAGCCACATGCAATGATTTCCAAATAGTCAAAAACAAATTACACATTTCAAAGACAATAAATTGCAAATAAAATGTCTTCAAAAACACAATGTCTTTGTAAATATACCTTCTTGCTGTGATGCAAGTGATGTCCATTTTCTTGGCACCAATAACATTCATCAACATTTTAAATCGTTCATCTAAAATGTCATTTTTAAAAAACACCTTGTAGTAATACACTGACTGAAAAATAAGAAACAACAAAAAGTCAAATTCCTACTAAACTTATAAAATTAAATGGATCACTAGAATTCAGAATATAATAGAGAAGATGGCTGTCTGCTGATCACAAAACACCCACACTTCACTGAACACTATGGTTCATTACTCTACCACCACCACTTTCACAGGACCCCACTAATGTAACCTGCCTTGACACACTTCAATGAAGACCGCACGGTCATGTTCCAGTTTTCAGGCCCCTTTGTAATATTATCCTTCCAAGCAAGCCTACATCACTGATGTGCACCCTCTTTTTAAAGTTTTCTCCCTGTATTGCGCTCAATGACATACATCAGCTGTACCACCACACAATATTAAGGAAATTTTGCACATAAAATCCGCAGTACAGAGATCCACATCTTGCATTTAATACAGCAGTAAAAGTGGAATAAAAGTATGAAAATCACAAGTTCTCAAGTAACATAATGGTAAAAACTGTTTTATCCATAACTGGATTATCCGGGAATCTAAGTTAACGGGCAAATTTACAAAGGTAAAGTTCACACTTAACAGGCCATGAACACCCAGAGGGGGAGTAGAGGGATAGCTCTACTGTTTCTTAACCTTGGCACTAGATTGGGGTAAGTGGTCATGCTATACCCCAGGCGCTTTACCCCCTGGAAAGAGACCCAGTACCCACTGTACAAGAGGCTGGATGGGCCCCATGGCCTGTCTCAATGGGTACAGAAAATCTTGCCCCCACTGGGATTTGATCCCTGGACTGTCCAGCACATAGTGAGTCCCTATATCACTGAGCTATCCCAGCCCCCAAATTGATATTCTGATATCTGGAAAACTGCGATATCTGGCAACCCCCTTCCCCCGGAAATGCCGAATAAAACAATTTTTACTGTATTTGGCATGAGAAAGAATGCTTTATAATGACTTACACTCTTGAAATGTCTGATGAAGGACTTGCACAGTGCTACAGAATGAATGGCTGTCAGAATGTGATTCTCCAGATGACAAATATCACTGTTTGACATTTCTTGCTTAACATCTTCCTCCGTGACATCATCCTTTAACTCATCTTTGTCACACAGGTTCAAACTTTCAGGTAACTTTGAAATAAGTGTGACAGAAAACAGCAATAATATAACATACTGAACAATTTCCTTCTCAAAACCCACAGTATCTTCACCATTCTCAGAAGATTTCCCAGTACTCTGGGGGTTCGTGTTGAACAAATATTTTGTATGTGAATGTCTGGTAATATGATTCAGCAAACCTTTCAAGTTTTCTGCATACAGGCAAACAGCTGTTACTTTTTGTTCTCTGGCAGCAAACTCCGAGGACAAACAGTCTAGGAATACTGAACAAAGTTTAACCACAGTTGATAAACAAGACTCCAGGTCATCAATGTCAATTGGCACACATCTTGCAGATGTATGAAGGAAAGATACAACTGTAGCCACAATGTGATCAATGGGAACAATTAATGCATCCTCCCTGCAATGAGAACAACCTCGTTCAAAATTGCCATCCAAAATAAAGCACTCAACCGTTAAGCTCAAATCTTTATCTTCCTGCCTCCCACCTGAATACCTAAAAGTAAAGTACATGAAACTGTAACAACAGATGTGTGTCTGTGTGTGTGTGTGTGTGTGTGTGTTTAAAAAAAATAAATAAACTTTAGTCACCAAATGCAATTGGAAATGCTCCTGCAATCAAATCTGATTAACAGCTAAGAATACACTATTAGCAAGGGTGAGTAAAACCTAAGTTTGGACACAAATATACAATTTTGTTTCATGCTGCTGATACTGCCCCTCCCCACTTCCCACTGGCTAACCAGTGGTCAAAGAGCTGTCAAACTGGCCTGTCTCTTTAGGTCATATCTATACTCTTCAATTAGCAAGTAGGTATGAAGTCAATAACACAACCACTGTTTAATTAGATATTATATTCTAGGTAGAATACAACATCTAATTAAACAATAGTTGTGTTATTGACTTCATACCTACTTGCTAGTTTATACTACACAACAGGGATGGCACAATTCAGAGTTATACTCTTCAATGTTTATTATACAAGTGACTCTTTTCCCTTACCACAAAAAAATATGACATTAAAGCAGGGGTACACAAATTTTCCAGCAATCTGGGGATCACCTCACCACATAAATCAAGTTCCATTTTGAGACACCCCAAATGTTAGGTACTACGCTACAAAATTCTGTTGCTATGGCGAGTTCATGCCTGGGATTTGTATACCCGTGCATTAAACACAATTTTCAGATGCTGCTTTGCTAGACAACTTTCAATTAAACCTATGTGTGTAAAAGAACTGTAAAATTCTGTTTCTCACATGGCACTGCACAATGCGGGAACAAGATTTCTATGAAAACTTCAAATACAATATCAATAAATGATAATCTAAATATTAATATTCTAAACTTCACTTAAAATAATTTTCATTTTTTACTTGACATTGAATCATTTGTTTACTTTTCTGAATTAATGCAACACCAGAATAAATACAATAGCTATATTTTGCAAATGAGTTTCTTTTTGTTATGGACCACCATGTTAGTTTTTAAGGTTCATTTTCCACAAACAAGAACTATGATTATTACTTCCAAATACGTGATAGTAATCAGTATGTTGATTTCACACCCTTGTGTAACATCTATTCATTATTATCCTTCATTATTTGTGACCCAGTATTCCAGCTTCCTACATAGGAAACTTATCATCATCATCGTCGTCATCATCATCATCATGGGCCCCACAAAACATTTTTGCGGATGAACATTTCAGGGCCAAATTAAGCTTGGAAACATTGCTCTAAAGTGAAATGCATTGATATAAGAACTGAATCATCTATAGAAATTAAATAACCTGGATATGAGGAAAACTACAATATCTTGGAAGTATCATAAACTCATCAAGGTTCATGCACAACAGGAAGAGATGAGTATTAGGTGGATGGGAATAACCCACATAAAGGTACTATCCCTGTGTTCGTTTGGAAAGAATGAACAAAAGTAAGACAACCATAATTCATGACAGCTGGTAAGCCAGCCAGCATTCCTACCAGGTATCTCCTGAACATCTACTGAATTACCACTACCAACCTGTTCAGTTATGCGTCATGTTATGAATTCACAGAAGTCAGCAGCTACATGTAGGAAATTTAATAACCCACGACATGAACAGTACACAAATGAAACTCATTTTGGAATATTTGAGATTCTCACACTGAGGTTGCTGAATACTCAAATCTAGTGGGATGTGACTTGCATCTTCAGAAACTCACCTTGTCAACAGTTCTTCCTTCACAACTTCAGCAAACTTTAATGTAAGGTTCAAGAAGGTTTCACTACAGCTGCCATGGAGCTGGGCAAGTGAAGAGATACCAACTTGCCAAGCAGCATCAATTTTGTCTTTTATACTTGTGTTATTCTGGCAACTCAACCGAAAGAGGGACAATAACAAGTCTTCTGCAGCCACATTGGAATGTAGGAACGGAAAGAACCTAAGATCACTACAGTAGAGTGACATGACCACCTCCATTACAAAATCCATACAGATGGGCTCATCATCAGTCATTGAAAGGAGACGCGAGAATTCGGACAGAATATCTGAGACAGCTGCAGGACTGATCACCATTTCTGCAACATACACATTAATGCATGTTATAGAGGAAGTTAATAAAATATTTTGCTAAATCTTTGATAGTAGTCAGTTCAGGTCTCCTTATCTTCCTGTTTGTTATCCAAAACCTAAAGATTAAAACACACAAAACTGTGATTTTACCTTTCACGTTACACACATACATAACTTACATCTCTCAAACGAAGGAAATACTGTCCATATATAGATAACACAATGCTGAGAAGGATATTCAAACCTCTGAGCAACGGGACACATGAAATTGCATACAAGGAGATTTATAATCAGGTCTACACGCAACATCTCATATTACTTTTGTGATAAAACAGGAAGGAAGTAACAGTGGGGCACACAGGACATGTTGAGATGAGAAATGCACGTAAACTTTTAGCTGTAAAATCTGGAAGAAGACTCATTCATAGATGGGGTACCAAGATATTAAAGAAACAAGATACTGAGGTAAAAATTACAACAGAAGAGGGTCCACTGATGGTCTATTGTGAACGTAGTATGACATTCAAGTATTATACCTGTCAGAAGACAATTCACTGCATAGGCATAAATATACTGTTTACCAGTTAAACTTCAAGTATCAGGCTGAATCAGACTGTTTTAACACTTTGCCAACCAGACGGTCTTTTAATTAAATACCCCCAGTTCCCGGACTTTTAAATGCTTTGAATGTTCAACACCATAACATATTCTTACTTACAGTTTGACACTAGATTAAGCTCCTGAGCCCCAGACTGCAGAAACTGCATGTAGATAGTCTAGTAGCTCATCACTGAATGGTATTTCTCAAAACAAGACCCTTTGTGAAGCGGAACAACGCCGATTTACAAATGTATCTAGATTCACTTCGCTTCTTATGCGCAGCACACACTTTACACAGTCTTGCAGGATACTTCCTTTTTCCCTCCCCACCACCAACAATTTTTTCAAGTTTGTGTATTCTGAAATCACCAGAGAGTCTGCCTGGCAGGTCCTGTTTAGGCCCCCTTGGTGTTGTTTGCTTCTCTGGCAATTGAAGGTCATCAGAATTGGATTCACTTTGATTCTGGACTTCTGATATCCAGGACCTTCCTACCTCATGCAGGAAGTTCTTGTACTTTACTCTTTTGTTTGTAGTGTCCTGTACACAAAAAATGCGTTGGAGAGAGCAAAGTTTAGCAGATACAGTACCACTTTTTTCGACCATTTTACAGTTTTCCTCAGAAGTGAGTAAAAACTGAGGTACTGGTTTGCCCTCTCTACACCCTTTATGAATTTACTGAACTGGCCAACAACATAAGGCTTCTTTATTTCCATGTTTGTTTTCCTGTCTTTCCTCCCTTCATTTACAAGTGTTGCATCATGGATCATACTTATCATTCGCACAAGTCTTGTCATTCCACACTTGCACCATTACGTTACCATTCCTCCTGAATGCTGACTGTTTTTTTCCAGTGCTTGCTTTCCCCATCTAGGTTACGTGGAATGCCCCTGTTAGCTCTTATACTGCCACAGACTCTCATGTTTCTGTCGAGCAATGTCTGAGCTAATCTCACACTGTTATAAAAATTGTCTTGATAGATGTGAGGAAAAATGGGTGTGGAAATTCTGGGGTCAGTGGATCAGTAGAAGATCGCAATTGTTTATGTGAACTAATTATGGGGATGTCACTGTCACTGTCCAAACTGTCACTATCACTATAATCAGACACATCAGAATGTGTACCAGCATATAACTCACACAAAATATCGTCCTCTTGCAGAACATTCCTACGCAAAGCCATGATTGCAACTGAAGGAAAACAGAGAGAGTATCTGAATGAGTGGTCTCTTTGTTGCAGTCTTATGGTTCTAAAACTAGGGGGTCATGACTGGTCTGTTTACTTGTAACTTGAGACCCAAGCATACTGCATCAAGCTGTCAATAACCCTGAAGCAAAAAGTGAGCCAGATCAGCTGACAAACAGACGTGCAGGATGTTCTGTAAGAAAACGCAGAAATATGTGACCAGTCAACAATGCATGGGATAGCAAACACGCATTTCTGTGTGGCCTGACGGCAAGGTGTTAATATAGTACTTCATGCAGATGTGGCAGAAGGTATGTTGGTTGGACAGACAGACCACTAGCTGTGACAACACATGCACAATTTTGATTAGTGTCTTCTACAATAATATGCAATAAACCTACATCCTCATGAAGAAGGCTGCCATGGATGTTGGTATGAAGCCAAGATTTTGCATGTTGAAAAGAAAAGATATAGTAAACACAACAAACATGGATGCACATGTTATGTTGGATAAATCCAGTCAGCAAATCTAGTTTGGAAATTTTGCCCATATGGATTAAGCATGCTTGTCTTTCAGAATTTCTTTACAGGTTCCTTTCTTTCTCCATACACGGTGCTACCATGTGGGATGTAATCATCTATATTACTATGGTAAGGTTTGTTTGCGACATCATGATCTACTGAACTACCAAACACATCTCTTCAACAGAGACATTTTTAGAAAGCTTATGATACAGCACTGATCATAATCTCCTTTGTTTTTATTATTCCATTCTAAAAAATTGTTCTTTAAACCAAAATGCTAATGTTAAAAATTGGTAGTGTGATCTGTACCAGAAGTCATGGGACGTACATCGAATACATTAGCTTCTCCTGGCCGCCGGTGGTGGCAGCAAGACTGTAAGAGGCTTGCATAAGCACTGCACTGGAGTGGAAGTTATTGGTCCTAGAAAAACTATCCTTTAACTTAGGATTCAGTTATGTCCATCAAAACCTATAACTGCCTTCAAAATGTGCAAAAGACAATTTCCGATCGAAATTGCGTTTGCTATGACAATCAAAAGGTCTCAAGGACAGAGCTTAAACATGTTAGAATATATCCACCACCAACTAGTTTTACCCATGGCCAGCTCTACATGGCTTCTTCCCGATCCACTTCGTTTGTTGTCACTGTTGCAATTACTGCAAGGCAGTGACAATGTACAGAAAAAGACGAAGTCATAACATCAAAAATTTTTTAACTCAAGAAGTGACTTAAAGTTTCAAATATATAAATAAATCTCTGTTGGTTAAATACTTTATTGTACATACAAATTATCTGCCCAGGTATAACTAGTATTTATTATTCATTTCAATTTTCTTCCAAATCAATATTTGTGCGCTGAATCATTGGTTTGATTGGAATGTATCACCTTCAACTTCTCTTTCTATCTTAGTTTTAGACTTTTATGTGTATTTCCATAATTTTTATAGTAATTTATACAGCATATTTTCTACCATCACCTGCTGACAAAAACCAAACTCTAAGGGCATACATAAATCACGTATGTCATTCAGTGATTTGGAACAGCTCCTTTGATCAGTCCTAGCTGAGTATATACCTTCCCACCCTATCACATGAGGATGGGAACAGATCCAGTTCCCAACAGACTGTGTTATATTTTCTTAAGTATGGAACAACAGACAACATCCAGAACCTTAAGTATAAACGAAACAACTTAGGTATTAAAATCACAACTCAACATAACTTTGTATGTGGGAAGAGAAACATTACCAAAATTCAAACTGCCACGAGAACAAGTCTACACCACTCTCAAAAACAGACATTATAGATTATTTCTTAAAATACAGTACATGCTATTGTAGGTCTCAGTAATCTCAGATGCCTTTATGATAACAAACTGTACAACATATAAGATT
>Ga0123355_10003202_pt1 | contig 23397 bp, 25 predicted proteins | sample TergutEmb28metaG_3_FD_89872 | JGI IMG/M metagenome (GOLD analysis project Ga0123355, IMG submission 89872) | Embiratermes neotenicus P1 segment gut microbial communities from Petit-Saut dam, French Guiana - Emb289 P1 | ecosystem: Host-associated > Arthropoda: Insects > Digestive system > Gut ... | reverse complement strand
AGATTTTTCGCAGTGCAAGGAGGTGCTGACGACGCTTGCCCATAAGGCAAGCTAGGAAGTGCCGACGCGGCAATGCGGAAAATCTGTGCAAAGGCGCGAAGCTGCTTATTCCTGGATAGGCTCTAAGGACACAATCGAAAAAAATCGCCTGAGTTTGACTCTCGAAAATGACCATGCTAAAATGGACTTATGAACATATTTATCAATATATTCATTGACATCAAAAGGAGAATAATAAGTGCCAAGAAGTTTTAACGAAGCTGAAAAAGAAAACATTCGCTATAGTTTAATTGAAGAATGCAAAAAAAGCTGGTCTGTTCATGGGTATAAAAAAACTAGTGTCAGCGAACTTTGCGCTAAGGTGGGAATATCCACCGGTGCATTTTATTCTTTTTATGATTCCAAGGAGGCGTTGTTTTGTGATGTAATGGACAACTTTCAACAAAGCACAAGAAGAATGTTTGATGAAATGCTGTCCTCTCCACCAACCAAAGAAGAAATTTGCCAAGTGTTAAAGAAACTATATCTTGAATATGCCGAAAATGACATCATCACAAAGAGGCATAGCCCGGACTACAAAAGTCTATTGAATAAACTGCCAAAGGAATGGAGAGAAAAGCACAGCACAAACAGCGAGGATGGCCTTGCGGCTACACTTTTCGCTTCAAATATAAAAATGAAAGTAAGCAAAGATAGGGCGCATGGAATAATCGACACACTTTTGCTTACTGTGGTAAACAAGGAAATGATTAAAGACCATTACGAAATATTTTGTACGTTGCTTACATGTGTGATTGACGAAATTTATGAATAATAAGGAGTGTAGATTATGAACATGTTAATACAACAAACAAATGACCTGTTTAAGTCAGCAGGCTTTGACTACGCCATATGCGGCGGTTTTGGGCTTGATATTTTTGCAAACAAAGAAATTCGCGAACATGGGGATTTTGACATCTTGGTATTTGATGATGATAAGCGCCGTGCAGCACAGTTCATGTTAGACAATGGCTGGCTTCTTTTTGGCAGATTTGGGGAACACGGCGCAGTTTGGCAATTCTTGTTTTACAAAGTTGAAGATATTGCAGACAGCTTTTGGGATGATTGCCCCAATTTTTGGGCTATCAAGCCAAGCTGTTTACCACAAGTGCTGCAGAAAATCAACCGCATACAGGGTGAAGTGTATACCTATCAAGCCCGCAAATGGCTGGTTAAAAATGAAATTGAATTTATTGAACTTGGATTTGATAAAAGAAAAGATGGCGAATATGTGGCACGAGAAAATCCAAAGGTAGCCCTCCCAATAGATAAAGCAATCCTATATCGTGATGGCATACCTTATCTTGCGCCAGAAGTTACACTGTTTTATAAATCTGACAAAGGCTCTATGGAAAGTGCGTATGCAAAGCCCCGAACGGAAGCAGACTATAAAGCTATAATGCCAATGCTGTCAGAGGAAAGTAAGCAATGGCTCATGAATGCCATTAATGTGACTTACCCAGATGGGTATGAATGGCTGAAGGAGTTGCTGTAACCGTTTCCTTTGCCGCATATATTGCAAGCTTCCTTACCCTATTGCGATGAACCATGTTATGATATAGCAATTCACCTTTAAATCGGCCTCGTCTGCCACCTAATACCGATTCCATATTTAAACCTATCTGACAGAGCGGCTGCGGGAAACGCGGAGCAAGCGCTTTCCCGCGCTTAGCCGCGATAGGCAGATAGGATTTAAATTGGAATCGGTATAAAACACGTTGATGTGTTCGAAATTCACGGCTAGGGCGGGATCGTTTAAAGGGAAATTGCTATACATACCCGGTTTTGATACAAATGGACAACCTTTTTTCGGTTTAGATGATACCGATAAAAGCGATTTTCATACTCGGCCGGTGACGGAATGGCCGTAGTGGGCGGATAGGATGACAAAATGAAACTGCTAATAACAGACGACGACGGGCTTATCCGGGACAGCTTAAAAATCATGCTGGAACTGGAAGAAGGCTGGACGGCCCAAACCGCTTCCGATGGCAACGCTGCCTATGAACTATGCACAAGCGACCCACCGGATGTAATATTAATGGACATTCGTATGCCCATATGTGATGGTGTGGCCGCAACCCGCAAAATCAAAGCGGACTTTCCAGAAATTAAAATTGTAATGCTTACAACTTTTACAGATGACGAGTATATTCAGGCAGCAATAGAGGCCGGTGCGGAGGGGTATTTGCTTAAAAGCACCCCTGCCGACGGCATTGTTGAGCGTATAAAGGCCGTGAAAAAGGGGGCGTATGTATTTGATAAAGGTGTGCCCCTTTCTGTTAAGAAAGCCCCCAAGCCATCATTTCAGGCCCTTACCGAACGGGAGAACCAGGTGCTTTCCTTGGTGGCTTCGGGGCTTTCTAATAATGAGATTGCGGCAAAATTATTTCTTTCACAGGGGACTGTGCGCAATATGGTATCTGCGTTGCTTGTGAAATTGGGGCTTAGGGATAGGACGCAGCTTGCGGTTCATTATTGGAGGAATGTTTAGGGGCGGAGTTTGCTGTCGATTTTGCTTATACTACGCCGTTAGAATCTTCACCTCTCCATAGCGCTGGGAGCGATATGGTCATGAGAATAAATAATAAAAAGATAACTGCTAAACCGCCAATGGTGAGTGCTAATGTAAATGTAAATATGATCGGCACAAGCAACGTCACTACTACAAGCGTCGGGATTGCCGCTGTGAGATAGAACAGTGCGCTTCTTTTGCGCATAGCACCTATCGTTGAAAAAAGGAAGCAGAGCAATGTCAGTGCCAAAGGTATTGATGTTAAAAACGTAGCTTCGACCATAACAAAAGTGATGATTACATTTAGGATTGCAAGCAGCGTTATAGCACCTATGACCATCTCATTACGGCTAAATCGGCGGTCTAGTTTTCTGTGTAGCAGTCCAAACAGCACAAGCAGTATCCCTATACTTGGCCACATAATAAACATCTCAATAGAGATAAGGGCGAGGGCACTGCTGAGGTCGTTGACTGGCAAGAAAGCAATTGTGCCGATTCCCCAGCCGATCCCCGCACTAATAAGCATTGCCCCCATGAGAACGAGCACCCACAGCATGGCTTTCCCTATTTTGATTTGTTTGCGTTTGGCACAGATCGCAAGCGCCAGTCCTGCTAGTATAAACAGGATGATGCTGATAGTTATCGCAACATGATCGCTATACAGAAGCATAATTCCAAAGGGGAGGGTGAAATAGACACCCGTCCGCTCTGATTTAAATGCGTTAACATCCGAAAAACGCGGGTCTGTCACAAATTGCTCTACTAGAGCGCCAACTTGGTCTATATAATGCTGCATGGTGGTGTGGGAGATGTTCTCATAGCTATCGTGCTCTGTATGATAATACAAGAGACTGTTTAAGGGCGCAAAATTCATCCCGGCGAAGCCACGGTCGAGGAAAGGCGTTAAATCTGTTCCATTTGGCATGGCGCGGAATACGGCGGCTGCGACACCGTATCCCTGAAAAAACGTGCGGTTTCCAAATCGCCTGCCTGGGTTTCAAACATATATACCGGGCCGCGTATGCCGCGGGCTTCTAAGTTTAAGATCATGCTTACATTTTGGAAATCCATCGTTTCGACTGCGTGTCTCGCGCCCAACAAGCCCATCTCTTCTAAATCTGTAAAAAAGAAATAGATGCTGTTTTCTAGTTCTCTACCTGCAAAATATTCTGCGATTTCAAGCATAACGACAAGACCATAGCCCGAATCTGAAGCGCCTGGGGAGCGAGCATCCGTTTCTGGATCAAGAGTCGCATCTACACCCCTTGAATCAATATGCGCCATTAACATAATCGCTGTACCAGATCTACCTTGCTGGCGAAACAACACATTACTACCATACATGGTTACATCTCTTCTACCCTCATAAAAGAAGTCGTCTTCCAAGATAATTCCATCAACTTCATAAACAAGGCGCGTAAAATCTTCTGTTGTTACAGTAAAGTTATCAATTTCCGCAGTCAGTCCCAAGTCTTCCATGAAATCAATGATGTAATCGCGGATATACATGCGGCGCTCATAATGAAATACCGACCGCTCTTCGGCGGCGATGACTCGTGTGTGGCCAGCCATTCTGTAAGCCGATAAGCCGTCTGCCTGTGCAGATACCGGTGCCGGGGTTGCCAGAGTGAGCCAGCCAAGAAGTATACCCAAGGCGCTCGCAATTAAAATGTAAAAAATCTTAATTTTGCTTGCTTTGATAGTCATGAAATAAATGTGCTCCTTACTTCTTCAAAAAATATAAAATCGTGACGCTACCCGCCGGAAAAGCGGACAGCGAACAAAAAATATACCACGGTCAAGTCAGAAAGTCCAGTTTGCTCAAAGGGGGTTAGTCCAATTTATCCCCTTTTCATATATAGCGAATTATACCGATTCCAATAAAAAACCTATCCAAGATTTGCGAGGATTTTGTCCCAAGACAAGGCGGTGCTGACGACGCTTGCCCATAAGGCAAGCTAGGAAGTGCCAACGCAGGATTGGGGCAAAAGACCGCAAAGATTGGGTAGGTTTTTTGTTGGAATCGGTATTGAATGAGAAACAGTCCAGTCTGTCGCTGAAAACATATAGAATCGTTCGCGATTTTCAACTCGGACTGGACTGTTTCTCATTTAATTCGCTATAGTTTTACAAATCAGTTCATTGCTCGGGGAGTTAAATTTGCGCCCGATGGTACAGTTCATAAAAATGCCGGCCATTATCCAGCAGTTCATCGAACCGGCCCTGCTCTGCAATTTGGCCGTCTTTGAACACGATTATATTGTCGAATGCTTTAACCGAATCCAACCGGTGGGCTATGGCTATTACCGTTTTACCCTTCAGTCGGGCCATCACATTTTTCATAACGGCTTCTTCCGTCAGGTTATCTATTGCAGAGGTGGCCTCATCCAGTATGATAATGTTTGCCTTTGTAAACCACAGCCGGGCCAAAGCCAATTGCTGGCGCTCGCCTCCCGATAGGGTTACGCCACGTTCGCCCAGTTGGGTTTCCAGGCCGTTTTCCAGCAGCGAATATAATTCGCCCAGTTCTGCTTCCTTGATGGCATCCAGCAGTGAGGCCGGGTCTGCATCTTCATCGAAAACCAAGTTTTCCTTCAGTGTCCCGTTAAAAATTGACGGTTCTTGAGGGAGGTATGCAATGTGTTCATAGTAGCTGTTTAGGTTTACCTGCTTAAGGTCATGGCCGTCTACGGCGATTATACCGGCATTGGGCCGCAATAGCCCTGCCATAAGTTTGGCGGCTGTGGATTTGCCCGAACCGCTTTCGCCTACCAATGCAACCGCCCAACCCGGCCCTATTTCCAGGTTTAAATCCTTGAAAATCTCGCGCTCGCTATACATAAAGCCAATGTTTGAAAAGGTTACATGCCCTTTTAGGCTAGATACATTCCGACCTTGGGACAGCCGCATATCGTCTTGGGTATCCAAAAATTCCGTGTATCGATTAAACGCAATTTTATCCAGCTTGAACTGTACATATAGCACGTTAAAAATGGCTATGGGCTGATACGCATTGTCTACCAGCACAACCAAGGCCACTATTTGGCCTATTGTTAAGGCATCTGTTTGCCAACCGTAGACTATTATCCCTATTTTTACAATGCCAATTAGTATTGCGAAAATTGTGAAGAAAGCTTCATGGACCATTTTCATTTTCACATTAGAGGATATGATTTCTTTTGAGGCTGCTTCTGCCTTGCTTATTTCCCGGGCGAAGCGCCTGTTTACGCGGAAAACTACCATTTCCATAAAACCGCGCACTAGGAAATGGTTAAACTTTTCTTGGTTTACCAAAATGCGCTCTTTTACTTTGTATAGGGCCTTCAGCAGCAGGTTAGAAATGATAAAAACAATAACATACCCCAAGAGTATGGAAATCATTACGGTTGGGTTAATCGTAAAAACGAAGAATATGCTAAATAGCATGGCAGGAAATAGTTCGCCGGCTAAACGCAAATAAAACTCGAAAAGGATATCCCGGCCTGCTGCAGATCCGCTTTCTATACGCTGGATTAGCGTACCCGTGCCCAGTTTTACATAGGATAGATAGTCTATTACCGACAGCTTTTTAAGGGCTGCGGTTTTTAGGCTTAGGCCTATGCTATGTTCCAGTTTGCGCCATGGATACTCATTTAAATAGCCTGTTGTATACAACAGAAACAGGGCTATGCCATATATTCCAATGTTAGCCCATGTTAGATTGAAGTCTGTAAAATTATCTACAACTGTTTGGAAATAACGTGCCGTAAAGCTTTGCAAAAACCCGTGGGCCATACCCACCATTAGGAAGGCGGCTATTAGCGCCTTATACTTTGATGCTACTTGTTTTAAATGTTTCACAACCATTCTCCTTTTTAACGGCTTGCGAAACTCGCAATGCCTGCTTATTTTATTTTTATCCAGGAGGGTATGGTTGAGCCTGCCCGCAGCTTACTTCTTATTACTCAGCATGACCCTGCGGAAGGTGTCCCAACCATACTGAGTAAATTTCTTTTTTAACATGTGCTCACCTGCTTTCTTGTAAATTCAGTAAATTAACTCATTTTAACATATATCAAATGCAAAAAAACAGTATGCTTTACAGAATATATAGGTGATTATCGTTTAATTGCGGATATTCAAGATAACATCTTTACTATTTGGGTTATGAAAGTGGGACACCGGCAAGAAATCTACCGATAAGATTAGACTTCTTCGGAAACTTCCTTTGCGACTACGAATATCGCGGGCTTTAACGTGTATTTGTGGCCGCTTATTCGGAGTTTCCGAAGAAGTCTATTCCCCGTTATTTCCACGCTTCACAGCTTATGTCCTATATAACACATGTTTCGCAATTTGCCTGAGAAAACAAGGATTGCTCGCATGGTGTAAATTGCGCTTTAATTTACACACATCTCACAGAAAAGCTTTGTCATTTGTCAAACTATCTGTTAGAATTGGCGCGGGAAAGGAGGCGTTGACATCACACGCTTAGAAGATTTGTACAAAAAGGCCTCCCAAAGCACTGCGGCTACAGTTTGTGTGGCCTGTGCAGAGGATGTAAATGTTTTAGAGGCAGTAGAAGCGGCCAGGGGCATTGCAAAGTTTATACTTGTAGGTAATACAGATAAAATCCGTCTGGCGGCTGAGGAGGCCAAGACGGATATTTCGCGTTGGGAATTAATTAATCAGCCCGACCCGGAAGCCGCCTGCACAGCCGCTGTTCAGCTTGTTTCGTCCGGCAAGGCCCAGGCATTAATGAAGGGCCAGGTTGAGACTTCTACAATAATGAAAGCAGTGCTTAGCAAAGATGCGGGTATGCGTACCGGGCGCAAACTAAGCCATTTGGCGGTTTTTGAACTGCCAACATATCACAAGCTGCTGTTTGTAACAGACGCGGCAATTAATATAGCCCCAGATATTTCCACAAAAAAAGAAATTATTAAAAACGCTGTAGAGGCGGTTCTGGCATTGGGAATAAAAAGGCCAAAGGTTGCCCTGCTTGCCGCTAACGAAAAGGCCAACTCTAAGATGCCTGTAACCGAGGAAGCCGCTGAAATAGCGGCCTATCATAAGATGCTGCAAGCCCAGGACGTGCCTATTCCTTGCTTGGATTTAGATGAGGTAAGATTTGCAAAGAGTTTTTATCTAGACGGGCCGTTGGCTTTGGATAACGCCGTAAGTCGTGAATCTGTAGAAATAAAGGGCATAAACAGCCCGGTTGGTGGGGACGCGGACATTTTGGTGTGCCCGGATATTGAAGCCGGTAATATCCTATACAAAGCCCTGGCATTTTTAGCAAACGCCAAAAACGGCGGCGTAGTACTTGGGGCAAAGCGCCCGGTAATACTAACCTCCAGGGCAGACTCTGCCGAAAGCAAGCTGATTTCCATTGCTCTTGGTGTATTATCTTAGTAAAGGACTGTGACCAATGAAACTACTAATTATAAACCCAGGTTCCACTTCAACAAAGGTAGCCATTTTTGAAAACGACACCCCCATCTTAGACAAAACCATCCGTCACGAGATATCGGAACTGGCCAAGTTCGACAAATTAACCGACCAGTACGATTTCCGCAAACAAATTATCATGGAGCAAGTAGAAGCCTCCGGCATAGCCCTGTCGGAACTTGCGGGGGTAGTAGGCCGGGGCGGCCTGCTAAGGCCGCTATCTGGCGGCACATACAGTATTAACGAGGCCATGCTGCAAGATTTGCGGGACGGGGTTCAAGGGGAACATGCATCTAATCTAGGGGGGCTAATCGCAAACGAAGTAGCAAAGCATATTGGCAAACCTGCCTTTATAGTAGACCCCGAAATTACAGACGAGTTTATGGATATTTCCCGTTTAAGCGGCCACCCATGGCTTAAGCGCCGCTCTATATTCCACGCACTAAACTCGAAAGCCATTGCCCGCCGCTACTGTGCAGATGTGGGTAAGGGCTATTTTAATGTAAATTTGGTGGTTGCCCATATGGGCGGCGGGATATCTGTAGGGATACATTCCAAGGGCCATGTGCTGGACGCGAATAACGCCCTAGACGGCGACGGCCCCTTCAGCCCCGAAAGAAGCGGCACTTTACCTGTTGGGGATTTGGTTGATTTATGCTTCTCCGGCAAGTACACCCACAAGGAAGTTAGGGCGGCTATTACCGGCCAGGGCGGTATGGTGGCGTATTTTGGAACAAACAACATGATGGAAATCGAGGAACGCGCCAAAACCGAGCCGGAAGTTAAACTTGCAATAGACGCAATGATATATCAAATTTCAAAAGAAATAGGCGCAGTATCCACCGCCGTAAACGGCGAAGTGGACGCTATTATTTTAACCGGCGGGCTGGCTCATTGGAAATATCTCACACAAGAAATTACAAAGCGGGTGAAGTTTATTACAGAGGTACATGTGTATCCCGGTGAGTATGAACTGCTGGCCTTGGCGCTTGGGGCGCTTCGGGTGCTTAGGGGGGAAGAAGAAGCTAAGGTTTATGTGTAGCGGAGAATGGGGTGATTATTTTGTCTACTCATGATAAACGTTTCGTCTGGGACGAAAATAAGCACAACACAAATATTAAGAGCCTATCCAGGAATAACAGCGAAGCGAATTTGCTCAGATTTTTCGCAGTGCAAGGAGGTGCTGACGACGCTTGCCTATAAGGCAAGCTAGGAAGTGCCGACGCGGCAATGCGGAAAATCTGTGCAAAGGCGCGAAGCTGCTTATTCCTGGATAGGCTCTAAGAAGCATGGTATTGATTTTTTTGAAGCCGCAACTGTTTTCGATGACCCAAACGCCGTGAGTGCATATGATGACGAACACTCACATGACGAGGATCGCTTTGTGATTATTGGAATGAGCGAAAATATGAGGATGTTAATTGTGTGCCACTGTTTCAGAGTAAACGGAAATTTTATTAGAATCATCTCTCCTAGAAAGGCTAAGAAAATGGAAACTATGTTATACGGAGGTGCTTGAACATGAAAGATGAATATACCATGCAAGACTTTGCGAACGCTGTTAAAAACCCACACGTTGGTAATTTCATAAAAAACGGCAAATATGTCGTTATAGTTGAGCATGATAACTATGACGAGGTTCTTGAGGTTGATATACAAACCGGTCGCAAAACAAGGATACAAGAGACTGCGGCAAAGCAAGAAGCTTAGCATAACCAGGAGTCACAACATGCCATAACGGAGAGTAATCAAACAAATGACCATACAAATACCCAAAACCGCCAACGATGGTTTAACAAAATATCTTGGGGATAAGGCCGATGTTTTTTTGCAAAAAGCAAAAGTACGACTGGAAAACCACACAAAGCTGTGGCAACTGTCACGTCTAAGCTTCATGCCAACAAACACGGTAAACCTACTATTCGAATGCGAATCGGCCATATACGGGCAATGCGTACTAAAACTATGCATCCCTGGGCCAGAGGTAGCCACAGAAGTTAATTGCATACGCGCATACGACAGCAACGGTTACGTCAAACTATGGGATTACAGCCTAACAGACGACATACTACTATTAGAGCGCGTCACCCCCGGTGCCGAAATGTGGGCCGTCACAGATTATAAGGAACGGGCGCGGCTAATGGCCCAAAGGATAAAAGGCTTATCCTTCGTTAATTTCCAGCAAGGCGAATATCCCACTTACCACGCATGGCTTACAGGAGTCCATAAAAAACTAACATGCATGAACGATATGGATGACGTAATATTTTATCTTAACAAGGCCCTAGATATATACAGCGCACTAAAACAAACCTACAAAAGAAGCTGCCTGCTTCACGGAGACATGCATCAGGAAAACATGCTGTTAAACAGCCAAGGCAACTACACAATAATAGACCCAAAAGGCGTAATAGACGACCCGGTGATGGAAACGGCCCGCTTTTTAATGAACGAAGTCCCATGCGACGGGGAGAAAATACATGAAATGGTGTCCATCATGGCCCCGATTATAGGAATCCCAGAATCCGACATTCTAAAAAGCATGTATATAGACGCGGCGCTTGGAAGCTGCTGGACACTTGAAGAGCATTTCCCCAGCAAGGCCGCCTTTGATAAAAACAAACAAGAGGCGCTGGAAACCTGCAAGTTCGTGTACGGGCTGCTTGAAAATAAGTAAAAACATCACAAATAAGGAGGAAACTCATGGACAAATTTGGTTACATGGAAAAGTACGGCTTCGAACAGCTATGCTTTTTCCACGACAAAGGTACAGGCCTAAAGGCCATAACCTGCATTCACAACACGGTACTGGGCCCATCTCTTGGGGGCACACGTTTCTGGAACTACAGCGACGAAGAAGAAGCCGTAGAAGACGTACTGCGCCTGGCCCGTGGCATGACCTATAAAAGCGCCCTGGCCGGCCTGGCACTTGGCGGCGGCAAAAGCGTAATACTAGGCGACCCCAAAATACTGCGCAAGGACCCAATAAAGCGCGAAGCCTTCTGGCGGGCCTTTGGCCGCTATATTGAAGGGCTAAGCGGCAGATACATCACCGCCGAAGACGTAGGCACCTCTACCCAGGATATGGTTTATGTAAATATGGAAACCAGCAACGTAGTAGGCCTGCCCGGCCGCTCCGGGGACCCATCCCCTTTTACCGCCCTAGGCGTTTACAACTCTATGCGAGCCTGCTGCAAGCATATATACGGCAGCGATGACCTAAAAGGCAAAACCGTGGCCGTGCAAGGCGTAGGCAACGTAGGCTACTACCTGTGCAAGCACCTCCACGAGGACGGCGCAAACATAATAATCTCAGACGTAAGCGAGGAACGCATACAAAAATGCGTAGAAGCGTTTGGCGTAAAAGTAGTAGATGTTAACGAAATCTACAGCGTAGACTGCGACATCTACGCACCCTGCGCACTAGGCGCAACAGTTAACGACGATACACTCCCGATGTTTAAATGCAAAATAGTCTGCGGCGGTGCAAACAACCAGCTAAAAGACCCGGCAGTTCATGGCCAAGCCCTTAAAGACCGGGAAATCTGCTACGCCCCGGACTATCTGGCCAACGCAGGCGGTGTAATAAACGTATCTTACGAACTGGCAGAAGGCGGCTACAATCAGGAAGCCTCCCTCCGCGATATCGAATATATATACCACCGTATGCTGGACATACTACGCATCTCGGCAGAAACAGGCCAGCTAACATTCCAAACAGCAGACCAAATGGCCGAAGGCCGGTTAGAGGCCGTTAGGAATATAAAGAGTATTCTGACAAGGAGGTAATCGTGAACAAAGTAATCTTCAACGAAGCCCAGTGCAAAGGCTGCGTACTATGCGTTGACGTATGCCCAAAGAAAATCCTAACCCCGGACAAATCCCGTATTAACGCAAGGGGTTACAACCCGGTAATATGCAATAGCATGGAAGTCTGCACAGCTTGCGCAATCTGCGCAAAAATCTGCCCGGATTCCGTAATAACAGTAGAAAGAGGGTGATATATATGAAGGTCTTGATGAAAGGCAACGAGGCCATATCGGAAGCGGCAATCCAGGCGGGCTGCAATGCTTTCTTCGGCTACCCAATAACGCCGCAAAACGAAATTCCGGAGTATATGTCCGCAAAAATGGAAGCAGCCGGCGGGGTATTCATCCAAGCCGAATCGGAAGTAGGCGCAGTTAACATGGTATACGGCGCGGCAGCGGCAGGGGCCCGCACCATGACCACATCATCCTCACCAGGGATAGCCCTAAAACAGGAAGGCATTTCATATCTTTGCGGCGCAAACCTGCCTTGCGTAATTGTAAACGTAGCCCGCTGCGGCCCGGGCCTAGGCGGCATTCTACCGGCCCAAAGCGACTATTTCCAAGCCACCCGTGGCGGCGGCAACGGGGACTACTATACCCCGGTATACGCCCCCGCCACCGTACAGGAAGCCTGGGACATGGTATTCAAAGCCTTCGATATATCAGATAAATACCGCACCCCCGTGCAAATTTTACTGGACGGAATGCTGGGCCAAATGATGGAGCCCGTGGAAATGAAAGTCCACCCACGTCTAACCGTAGATAAGCCATGGGCCACAAACGGTAATTCCGATAAGCGCCCAAGAAACTCCATCACATCCCTAAGCCTATTCGGCGAAGTGCTGGAAGCCATGAATATCGAACGCTTCAAAGTCTACGATGAAATCACAAAAACCGAAACCGAGGTCGAAAGCACCGTAAAAGATGGGGACACAGTGGCAATTGTGGCCTACGGTGCGCCCTCCAGAATAGTACGTAACGCCATAGATGAATTAAAGGCTGACGGAATAAGCGCCGGGCTAATCCGCCCCATAACCCTATGGCCCTACCCATACGACATCTTCCAAAACCTGCCTGCCTCGGTAAAACACATACTGGTGGCCGAGCTTTCCATGGGCCAAATGGTAGAAGACGTACGCCTTGGCGTAAACGGTAAATACCCAGTACACTTCTACGGCCGCACCGGCGGCGTGGTATTCGAGCCGGGAGAAGTAGCCAACAAAGTACGGGATATAATGGGCAAACCCATGAAAGCCCCGGCCTCCGGCCAACCGCAAACACCCGACAATAACCTGAAAGGGGGAATCTAAGTGGCTAAAATAGTATACGAAAAAAGCAGAGGGCTAACCGATACCCCTTTAACATACTGCCCCGGCTGTTCCCACGGCACGATAAACAAGCTGATTGCCGAATCTTTGGTGGAACTGGACGTTCTGGAAAAATCCATTGCAATTGCCCCGGTAGGCTGCTCGGTACTGGCATATGAATTCTTCAATTGCGACGCCATCCAAGCCGCCCATGGCCGCGCCCCGGCTGTAGCCACAGGCATTAAGCGGGTAGAGCCGGATAAAATCGTGTTCACCTACCAAGGTGACGGGGACCTGGCTTCTATAGGCACTGCGGAGATTATCCATGCGGCCCATCGCGGCGAAAATATCACGGTAATATTCGTAAACAACGCCATCTACGGCATGACCGGCGGCCAAATGGCCCCAACTACTTTAATAGACCAAAAAACCAGCACCAGCCCCTACGGCCGGGCGGAAGCCACAACAGGCAAACCCATTTTGGTAAGCGAAATGATGGCCACAATCCCCAGCGCCACATATATCGAAAGGGTAAGCGTCCACGACATGCCCCATCTTACAAAGGCCAAACGGGCAATAAAAAAGGCCTTCGAAAACCAACTTAACGGCAAGGGCTTTTCAATGGTAGAAGTGCTGGCAGGCTGCCCCGTGGGCTGGAACCTTTCCCCCGTAGATTCCATGAAGTTTATAGCTGATGTAATGGTTCCCTACTTCCCGCTTGGGCTGTTTAAAGACGAGGGGGTGGCAGTATGACAAGAATGGTATTTTCAGGTTTCGGCGGCCAAGGTGTATTAGTACTTGGCGAAATAGTTGCCACAATAGCCATGCACAAAGGCAAGGAAGTAACATGGATGCCGTCCTACGGGCCGGAAATGCGGGGCGGTACCGCAAACTGCTCGGTAATCGTATCCGACACCATAATAGGCAGCCCTATAGTGCAATCCGATATTGATATCCTATGCGCAATGAACGCCGCTTCCGTAAACAAGTTCCTGCCCCGGGTTAAGCCCGGCGGACTGGTGTTGGTTAACTCCACAATCGTAACGGAGAAAATCGCCCGTGAAGACGTTGAAGTACTGGAAATAGACGCCACAAACATAGCCGGCAAGGTTGGCAACCTACGGGTAGCCAACATGGTTATGCTGGCCGGTTTCCTTAAGAAAACCGACCTGTTTAACCTGGACGATATAACAGAAGTGCTAAAGCAGCGTTTCGCCGGTGCCAGGAGCCAGGACTTGATACCCCTCAATATCCGTGCTATTGAAATCGGGATGAGTGAGTAGGAAATAAACTGCTGATAGAAAAAACACCTGCTTACAAGAGTTCTGAATTCTTGTAAGCAGGTGTTACTCGCAATAAGCGCAGTAGCATCATTCAATCCCAATTTGGATGACAATATTACCAACCGGAAAGGATGTGCAGGCAATACATACAAAACTATTCGAATTGCGACTCTGGGTATTTTTCTTCCTACTAATGGGGGTAGCCCTTACAGTTGCAGCTGTCAGAACCCACCTGAACACCGCAAACGAAATCCCAATAATCACAAACGCGGCCCAGTTTGGCGAGCATTACGGCCAGCGCGTTTATGTACATGCCCCGGTAATAAACACAGGCATTTCCCACAGCTTCAGGCGTGCCGTGGGAACCAGAGGCCGCTATGAAACCATCACCTGGCACCTATACCTCATCCAATTCGAAGACGCATATGTTGCGCTACGGTCACGTAACAGCGATTTGCAATTTGGCTCCCTTTTCTATGTTTCTGTTTTAAGAATGCCCGAAGACACCATTGGGGCAGAATTGCTGCAACGGTATTCACATACAGGCACATATATATCTATGTACATAGCGCGGTGGGCTTATAGAAACCTGGCGTTTCAAACCTTTGCAGTGGCAATGGTATTTCTGGTTGTAGGGATTATTCTTGGGGTAGTGGCTTTAAGAAAAAGACGACAAAGATTGGTGTATAGCGATTTCGTTTGAATTTGGCTTCAGGCTGCGCCAAAAAATGCATTGAAGCGTTGCATTTTTCGGCTTGCTTCAGCCCATTTCAAATCGAAACGCCTATATAACAGCTAAATGGGGGCTGGTTATGGCTTTAGTATAGCAATTCACCTTTAAATCGGTCTCGCCTGTCGCCGAAAACACGTTGAAGCGTTCGCGATTTTCGGCTCGGGCGAGACCGTTTAAAGGGGGAATTGCTATAGTTGCAGGTTTTCATCATTGTGCCAATCTTGTCTTAATTAATAGCATATGATACCTTAACCGCACTTCAAATACTGCATTTTAAGGAGAATTGGTATGCCGCTAGTAAACCCAATTGATTTTATTAAGAAAGCCGAAGCTAAAGAGCGGGCCATCGCGTCATTTAACATCCATAATTTAGAAACTGTACAGGCCGTGGCGGAAGTAGCGGCGGAAGAAAACTGTCCGGTTATTTTTCAAACCACACCCGGGACGCTAAAGCACGCAGGCATTCCCTACATAGCGGCAATTGTAAAGGCTGCCGCTACGCTTTACGATATACCAATGGCGCTGCATGTGGACCACTGCGCCTGCTACGACACTATTTTGGAGTGTATTCGCTGGGGATATACGTCTGTTATGATAGATACCGCACATTTAGCATACGAAGATAATATTGAAATGGTTAAAAAAGTGGTAGAGGCGGCGCAAAAATCCGGTGTTGCCGTAGAAGGTGAACTTGGAAAGATAGGCGGGGTTGAGGACGATTTAGTTGTAGAAGAACGAGACGCGGCTTTCACCGTCCCGGCCGAAGCGGTAGATTTCGTAAAAAGAACAGGGATTGACATGCTTGCGATTGCAATAGGCACAGCCCACGGGGAGTATAAAGGCGAGCCTAACCTGGATTTTACGCGCCTTTCGGAGATTCGCAAATTGGTAGACATCCCCTTGGTTCTGCACGGCGCATCGGGTGTGCCGGATTATCAAATTAAAGAAGCCATGAGCCGGGGAATTTCAAAAATAAACATAGCAACAGAACTTAAAATACCTATGGCAAACGCGATTAAAAAGGTCTTTACCGATACCCCCCATGAAAATGACCCCAGAAAATATATGGGTGCGGCAAAGGAAGCCGTAAAAACCATAGTGCGCGAGAAGATTAGACTATGCGGCGGGGCGGGCAGCCTTCCATTATGACCTCCATGGTGCCATGCATAACTCACAATTGTGCGCTATTTATTGTCACGATTAGCAAAACCCAACACTGACATTACCAATCCCAATATCATAACGAAGAACGCAGCGTTTTGCCAGGAAATCCCCCATTGGTCGAAAAACATCATCCCTATGCCGAATAAAATAACCGAAATTCCAAGTAGTTGAAGTTTCACAGCTTCCTCCTTTCCGCCCATTATAGGCAACCTCCACGGTAGCATATTCGCTGTTTAGCATCATGTGTTTTCCGCGCCGTCGTAACCCCCTTTAATGTAGCCAAGCTTGTACAAAATCCACAGGAACGGCTCTTCCACACGTACAGGCGCGAAATTGCTTACCCTGCCCTGTACAGTATCAGGCTGGGCGCCCAGTGCCGATACCCCAAAAAGGCCAAGATGAGCAAAACGGCGCTTTAACCCATTGCGAAAATTTGGGTCAACCAGGTGCAGAAACCCGTCAACCTCGTAGTTTACCGCCTCAAACTGGGAAAGATTAAAATAGCCCCGATGGGTGTAGCGGGCATAGAGGTTGCTTCTTGGATGGATATATTCTCCTTTATGGCTATGTGCTACCATTAAATCCGTTTTGGTAAGTATTGCGGCGGTAGGGATATTTGAAACCCCGTCCGGCTGCTTATGAATGTAATTATCCACTAGGCTGCTTAGTGCTTCCATGGGTTCGATTACGGCGCCCTGTTCGTTGTTTAAGTTATTCAGCAACTGTGTTTTACGGCTGATTGCGCGAAACTGTAACGGGTCCATCAAAAACAACACCCCCGACGAGTTGCGTATATGGGCAGCATAAATATCCATATAAGCGCTGACGGCCATTCCTTCCCCTGCCACATCAAAAAAAGCTATGTTAACATCGGGCTTGGAGCCCTTATCAAAGGATAATGTAAAAATAAGCGGCTCTTGGGGGTTACTCTTTTGGGTAGATTCCGGCAGATATCCGTTTTCAATTAACGGGTCTTCGTACTTGGCTCTAAACTTGCGTGCCGTTTCGTTGGAAACGGGACTGCAAAACATTTCGAAATCCAGGGATGCAGTGGCTTTTAGCGCATGTATTAGGCAGGTAAGATACACGGATTTTCCAACTCCACCGGCACCAACCAGTGAAATAATCGCGCTAGGTGAAAAGCCGGCGCTTGGTTGGATATTGTTATGGCAATAAGGGCATAGGCGCACAGATGTTGGGTTATTATGGGCGTCGTACAATGTATTAAGTATCCCGTTAAGATAGCCCTTATTTTTCTCGCTAAAATCGTCTGGGTTAAGCACTGGGGCCATCTCGCCTGCAGGTTTCATATTAAAGCGGGCCCGATATGTGTCCAGTAACTTATCCGGCTCGGCCCGGTAGCCTTCTTTGTCCAGGATATGCGCGGCGCGGAACACAACTTCGTTATGGTCGAAATTGCGGAAACAGTATAGACATACTATCTCGTGAGTGGCTTCTATTTGTGCACGTTCTATTGCGGCTTTTTTCTTTTTGAATAGTCCCATTGTGGCCTCCTGGTAAACCCTTGCTGTGCTATTAAGGGGTTTGCGAAACCAAACCTACTTAATAACATGGGTGTCGACTCAATTACGGCATAAATAAGGCGTTTAAGCTATGTATGAATGCAAGTTGCAAGTGCAAACCAAGTCTACCACGCACAAAGTACATTTTCAATTATGACTTTATTGTTTGCAACTTTGCTTTTGCAAAAGTTCCAGAACTCATTAATGCCAGTGAAATGCTGGCATTTTCGCCTTAATACTGTATAATTATTAAAGTGTTATCGGTTTTCAAACGCATACCCAGCATCACACAAGGAGGATCACACAGATGAAAAAAGTTGTAATTACCGGAACTGCCGGCCTACTAGGCCCTTATGTTGTAGAGCATTTTCTTGAATCCGGATACGAAGTACTCAGCGTGGATATCAACAGACCCGCCCTGCCGCTAACAGACCATCTAATCGCGGATACATCCAATATGGGCGAATGCTACGGCATCCTCAAAGGTATGGACGCCGTTGTGCATCTTGCAGCGGTCCCCAACGCCAATACCTGCACAGGCGAGGTGACGTTCAAAAACAACATGATGAGCACATACAATATCCTTGATGCGGCGGACGCGCTGGGCATAAAAAAAGCCGTAATCGCCTCAAGTGAGTGTGCATATGGCATCTGCACAAGCAAAACCGGGCTCGCCCCGCAATATGTTCCAATGGACGAAGACCACCCCTGTCTGCCGGAAGAGGCTTACGGGCTTGGCAAAATTCTTGGCGAGGAAGTCGCACGCGCCGTCAACCGCAGAGCGAACGGTATGCAAATCGTCTCGTTTCGAATCGGCAACGTGATGACCCCTGCGAAATATCCCAACTTTCACAGTTTCAAGGACGACCCCAGCAAGCGCGTAAGCATCCTGTGGAGTTACATTGATGCGCGTGACATCGCTACAGCCTGCCGCCTTGCGGTTGAACTAGACGGCCTTGGCGCACCGGTGCTTAACCTTGCAGCCGACGACACCAGCATGGATATTAAAAGTTGTGACCTTATGAAGCACGCATACCCGCAGGTAACCGATATCCGCGGCCCGATTGATGGCTACCAGACACTTCTGTGCAATAAGAAGGCAAAAGAGATGCTGGGTTGGCAGCCGACGCATTTCTGGCGCGATAATGTGAAATAGAAAGCCTGTATCGAGGTAGCGCATAGAACTATAGTAAGAACCCAAACTGCGTGTAACGCATCCGAAAACCCCACAGCGTAAAAATTAGGATTATGGACAGCAAACTCCCGATAACCCAGAGCAATCAACGCGCTCTGGGCTATTTTTTTGTCTAATTTAAACGGAATCGCTATTCGAGCAGTTTCGAGAACATACTAAACCATAAAAGGTTTTTGCTTATTTTATTTGCGTTTGCCGAAAAATAGGGGTAAGGTATAGCAATGACCGAGAAATATTAAAACAAGAAAGCAAATGACCTCATTAAAAGGAGCGATAACATGACAAACCAACCGTTAAAACACCTATCCGACCAGCACATCCTCCCCACCTACGCCCGTTTCCCAATAGCCTTTACAAAAGGCAAAGGCTGCCGGCTATGGGACGCAGACGGCAAGGAGTACCTCGATTTTATGTCGGGTATAGGGGTAACATCTGTAGGCCATGCCCATCCGGCATGGATACAGGCCGTAACTTCCCAACTGCAAAACCTTGCCCATGTTTCCAACCTGTACTATACGGAGCCAGGCGCAAAGCTTGCAAAACGCCTATGCGAAATATCCGGCAACATGACCGGCATATTCTTCTCAAACTCCGGCGCAGAAGCTAACGAGGGGCTGATTAAAACCGCCAGGAAATACAGCCGCGATAAATACGGCGAAGGCCGCGCAACCATTATCACATTAGAAGGCTCTTTCCACGGGCGCACCATTACAACCTTGGCGGCTACAGGCCAAGACAAGTTTCACAACCATTTCCACCCTTTTACCCCCGGTTTCAGATATGTAAAGCCCGGGGATATGCAAGCAGTACAGGCCCAAGGGGATGATGTTTGCGCCATTCTAATAGAAACAATACAGGGCGAAGGCGGAGTAATGCCCCTGGATGCCGATTATGTACATGCCATAGCGGAACTTTGCCAAAAACGTGACTGGCTGCTGCTTGTAGACGAAGTGCAAACAGGCATAGGCCGCACAGGCAAATGGTTTGGCTATCAGCATTTTAACATCATGCCTGACGGAATAAGCATAGCCAAGGGCATTGGCGGGGGCCTTCCCTTTGGCGGTTTTATGGTAGCGGATAAACTGCGCGACACATTAGGCCCCGGGGACCATGGCTCCACATACGGCGGCAACCCGATATGCGCCGCAGCGGCGCTGGCCGTGCTGGATATAATAGAACCGCTTCTGGCCCAAATCGCCGCAAACGGCGAATATATATGCGACAAAATAAAAGCAATGAACCTACCCCAGGTAGCCGAGGTACGGGGCCGCGGCCTAATGCTTGGCCTAAAAATAAAAGACCAATCTCCGTCAGAAATAAACGCCAAGCTGCTGGAATCCGGCCTGGCGGCCCTAACAGCCGGCACAGATATACTCCGTTTCCTCCCTCCGCTTATAATTGAGAAATCAGATATTGACAAGGGGCTGAAAATATTGCACAATGTGCTAGGCGATGCATAAATATGCAAAATCAACGCATAAATACCCGCGCACATAAAGGAGAGAGTTACATGACCAAAGACCTAACCAAAATGCTGGACCTAAACAAGGCCGAAATCCTATCAATCCTAGACCTAGCCGACAGCATGAAAGCCGATTTTAAAAGCGGCAAAGCCACAAAGCCCCTGGAAGGCAAAACCTTGGCAATGATTTTCCAAAAATCATCCACTCGTACCCGTGTATCATTTGAAGTGGGCATGTACCAGCTAGGCGGGTCCGCCCTTTTCCTATCGGCGTCAGACCTACAAATGGGCCGTGGCGAGCCCATAGAAGACACTGCCCGGGTGCTAAGCCGCTATGTAGACGGGATAATGATACGCACCTTCGCCCAATCCGATGTTGAGGATTTGGCAAAATGGGCCAGCATCCCAGTAATTAACGGCTTAACGGATTACGACCACCCATGCCAAATCCTGGCTGACCTTATGACCATCCGCGAGTATAAAGGGAAGCTTGACGGCCTAAAACTGGCCTTTGTAGGGGACGGCAACAATGTATGTAACTCCCTGGTAATTGGGGGGCTAACCTGCGATATGAAAGTATCCGTAGCCGTACCCGAAGGCCACGAGCCCCATGCAGACGTGCTAAACTTCACAAAAAAATATCCAAACACTTTCGAACTGGTACGCGACCCGGCCAAAGCCGCCGCAGACGCAGATGTACTGGTAACAGACGTATGGGCCAGTATGGGCCAAGAAGAAGAAGCCAAGGCCCGCCAAAAAACCCTGTCAAATTACCAAATTAATAAAGCACTAATGGCCCATGCCAAGCCAGACGCAATAGTACTGCACTGCCTACCCGCCCACCGTGAAGAAGAAATCACAACAGAAATATTTGAAGCCCACGCCTCGTCAATCATGGACGAAGCAGAAAATCGCCTGCACGCCCAAAAGGCTGTTATGGCAATGTTAATGAAGTAATTTATAACGAAAACAGTCCCGTCTGCGGCCAAAAAAGCGAATGTTTCAACGCTTTTTGGCAACAGGCGGGACTGTTTTCGTTTGCAGGTCATTTCCTATCCCTCTTCAATCTTCCAATCACTCCGAACCCAACGCCACATCAAAATATTATACTACATTTAATTTGCCCATGTCACATGAGTTGCGCCACTTCTAGTTACGCTGAAGCGGTAATCGTAATCACTAACTACGTCACCTTCGGCTCTTTCGTGATTAACCGAAAATGTAACCGCTTGCAGGTTTCCAATAAGATCAAAAAGCCTGCCTGCCGTGTTTTCAAAAAAGGCTTTGGAAATACTCTCTCCAATTTCGCTGTTAAAATCACTATGGGGCTCATAAAAAATAGTTAAGCTGTATTCGCCATAACCAAATCCACCGTGGTCTGCTCCAATCTGGATAGAGCGCACTTGCCAGCCGACGCTTGGCAAATCAAGGGCTAAAACAATACCGTGTGTATCATGTGCCGCTCCAACGTATGGGATGGGACTTAACGCTGTGGAGTTGGAGTTATCCCCTTCCACCGGCGTATTGCAAGCCGCCAAAGCAGCAAGTGTAAACAGCATCATTCCTACAAAAATAAACTTCCTCACGAATTACTCTCCTCTATATAGCGATTTTGTTTGAAATTGGGCTTCAGGCTGCGCCGGAAAATGCATTGAAGCGTTGCATTTTCCGGCTTTTTTCAGCCCATTTCAAATCAAAACGCCTATATCACCATTCAGTGAAAGCAAATTACTTTCGGGGTAACGGATGTAGCATCTTGTTCCCCATTCTTCGCAAACATGTTTAAATAACTTTCCCGAAAAAGGCTATACTAACTCCGGGTGATTAAAATGACAAGTAATATTAGAACAGACTTGGCTCTGGAAAACAAAGAGCACATAAGCGAAAGCGGCCATGAGCTAAGTGGTGTAGACGTACAAACAGAAATAGACGATGACACCGGTATAACCGTAACCTGGGTAAGCATAACAGATGAAACCGGCGCTTCTGCAATGGGTAAGCCCTTAGGCAACTATATTACAATAGAATCGGATGCAATGAAAGAAAACGACACAGCCGCCCATGAAGAAATAATAAAGATACTGGCCCGAAAACTGGGAAAGCTGCATAATCTGCAACCCGGCGCTGTAATATTAATAGTGGGCCTGGGCAACAGGCATGTAACTCCGGATGCCCTGGGCCCCCAGGTATGCGAAAAAATATTGGTAACCCGCCATATAGGTGAAGACAACATGCCTCAAGATTTGCAAGGCCGCGTAAGGGCAGTAAGCGCACTGGCCCCAGGGGTAATGGGGATAACCGGCATAGAAACCGCCGAAATTGTAAAAGGCGTTGCGGATAAAATACAGCCCGACATGATAATAGCCGTAGACGCCCTGGCCGCCCGGCGCACCAGCCGTATAAACGCCACAATCCAAATGTCTGATGCGGGTATTAACCCGGGTGCAGGGCTTGGTAACAAGCGCGCAGCTATAAATAAGCTTACTATGGGTGTGCCGGTTATTGCAGTGGGGGTGCCTACGGTAGTTGACGCAGCCACTTTAGTAAACGACACAATGGAACGCATGTTAGACGAAATGGCCGAAGCAGCCCCGGACGAAGGGACATTTTACGATATGCTGCGCGGCCTGCAAGATGCCGAACGATATGGGCTGATACGAGAAATTTTAGACCCATATGAAGGAAATATGTTTGTGACCCCTAAAGATGTAGACGCGGTTATAGGGCGGCTTGCAGGGATTATTGCCAGCGCCTTTAATATAGCGCTGCACCCCGGAGTTACCCAGGCAGATGTGAACCGATATTTAAACTGATACCGTATAGCGATTTCGTTTGAAATTAGGCTTCAGGCTGCGCCGGAAAATGCATTGGAGCGTTGCATTTTCCGGCTTGCTTCAGCCTATTTCAAATCGAAACGCCTATATAGCGATTTCGTTT
>Ga0123355_10003201_pt1 | contig 23398 bp, 19 predicted proteins | sample TergutEmb28metaG_3_FD_89872 | JGI IMG/M metagenome (GOLD analysis project Ga0123355, IMG submission 89872) | Embiratermes neotenicus P1 segment gut microbial communities from Petit-Saut dam, French Guiana - Emb289 P1 | ecosystem: Host-associated > Arthropoda: Insects > Digestive system > Gut ... | reverse complement strand
TCTTCGGTTCAAACTCTCGTTGTGACTTCCTCTACGAACAGTCGCAACAAATTGACTATTTTCGTTGCTTGAGGGCAACACACTAATTTTAAGACACATATTATATACATAAATAATATAGGCACACAATCTTTCTTTGGTTCATTGTTGCCCATCCAATATGCTGAGGGCCCGCTAAATTCCATCTCATACTTTGTAAGTGCCTTATGCTCTCGCTGTATAGAACCCAGACAGTCCTGTTTTCCTGCCGCACATCGTGTTCCGTCCCCTGGGCTGTTCTCAACTTTCCGTCCAGGTTCGAAGCCCATTTTGACATACGTAACATGCAAGGGACTGTTAGACCGCCCCATTCCCAGCACATAGGACAACAACTTTGCAGCTCTTTGCTCTGATTAGTCCTACTCAACACATTCCCACGTTCCCTAATATCTATCAGCCGCCTCCTCCATCTGCATTCTGGGGATAAACAATACCATGATGACAAGGAAGGGATGCTAATTCTAGAAAATAAACCTGGAAAATTCGAACACTTCAAAAGATATATAATAATTATAATTCATTTTCAAAAAGTATTGCAGCTAGAAGTACTATTCCTATAGGCTGTTCAAAACGTAGATATACAACTGTACACAAAACAATTTCGGTATTTCCTATAGAATAATATAAACATACGTAAAAATTTACTCCTGTGTTCTAACTGCAATGGGTTCAGAACGTTCTCAGCACAAATTGCATTAAGTGAAGCATAATGAAAATACCGTAAACATGGGTGTATCCGTCCGTCCGTCCATCCGTCCTTCGTCAAGTTTAATCTCCGAAACAGTTTTTCGGATTTTAATGATATTTTGTTTTATAAACCTATACTGAAATGTATCAGGCATATTTAATTTTGGTCATTACGGTAAAGCAGCGTTGTTTGTTTCTTATTTTATGTGACGATCAAAGCGAATTGCGTGTAGTTTCTGAAGAAACAAGGTTACGTCACAAAAATGTATTAATTACGTGACACACAGAACGCATTAAATGACGGAATTCTTATCTGAAATACTGTCAACGTGATAAAAAAAGTTAAAAAGAATAAAACTACACTACCAAGAAAACTCAGATCTTACGTTGTTTGATACATTAGGAGTTGTCAGGTTTGTGCAATAACTGAGCACTAATGATGTGTGCAAAATAGTAAAAAAGAAACATTTGTAATACGCGTGTACGATAGTCCACTGGGGCATATATTTTATCTTTGGTTTCTACAGGGAATTTCGTCTTGTTTGACAGTTTAAAAAACATATAAACATTCATTTTTTTTATCGAAATTAAATTTGTAGTTAGAACATCGAAATTTCTCAATTACGCAAATTCTATGTGTTTGAATACCGTGCACGGAAGACAATGCCTCTCAGCTGCTTCTGTCCCTGTCTGGTGTGGCAAGTCGAGGGTGGATTGAGTATTATGGGCTGAAGTTAGGAAGTGCAAGAATAAAATGATGCTTTGAATATTTTTAAATCATCATAATGTAGACAAAGAATAAGGAATTTAGGCACGATAGTGTACTACCAATTTTCTTTTAAAAATTTCCGTCTATATAGAGAAGGTAGAAGGAATAGTAAGGTATTAATTATAAGCATAGCTATGTGATTTGTCACTTTGAAAAGCGTTTCTTACATAATTTAAAAATGTTTGTTCCCAAATCGTGCTTTATTTTCTTATTTATCTTCTTCTTTTTACACATATTAAACATTTGGTAGAAATGTTGCAGTCGTAGTGATGCGTCATTATTGTATTATCCTAGAGGAAAAGAACCTTAGAGAATTTAGGCTCCGTCCTATAAATGCAAGTATGTAAACCCACATGTCGCGACCGTGTGTTAGACAATGGCAGTTAGTACGCCATTTGTGAGCTAATAACACACACTTAGTCAGGTAATTACGAAGTTTCTCACATTAGCCTGGACGTATCCATCCCCACACCCTTCTTTGCAATGGTCAAGCAGTTAAAACTGCGAGTATCAACCCCAACAGCACACATCGTTTTCACGTATAACACTTACCTTAACAAATGCTGGTACTTTTAAAGACTTATCAGCACATCAAATTTAATATTCCAAAATGGGAGCAGTCGATGTGTTCCCAACCAGAAATGTCTACGTGGCTTACGTGATTCTTAAGAAAATACGAAACTAGGGTGCTCGACAGGACATTCCTACTTTATTTAAACAAAATCGGTCAATGTTTTTTCCAACTTTCTTAAGAGTGGACAACATGTTCCTACACATGTACAGCTTATTTCTCTGTCTTAGTGCAGTGTACATAATCCTACAATTTCGTAATCTTAATCATTACAGCTTATGGTCATGCCATGGGGCTGGTATAGTGCTGTGTATTAAACAATACAGCTGTGTCGAGAGTATGAGAATATTAATCTGCGTGTACATCATAAAGTTGAGTCCTTCTTGGGAAAATAGTCGATCATTTCCCCGCATTGTGTGGAAGCCGAAGATTTGTTACAGCAACGTAAAAATCCGTTGTTGGTTTCTGTCCTGAGCTGGATCAATCTAGCACACTCTTACGCCATTTCTGTATGATCCATATCATTCTCCCATCTCTGCCTAGGTCTTCCAAACGTTTTCTTTACTTCGTACTTGTACACGAGATCTCTGAATACGTTTCTCTTCTCCCACAATCCACGATTCTTGGTTATGTCACCCTAATAACATTACGGCCTATATTCCTTATCAAATAAATAAGGCAGGCTAAACAAAAAAAAAATTGTAACGCAGAACACTTTTTTTTTTAAACATGTTCTTCACACCTCATCTGTTGTTGCATAGCCCAACACATTACAAAATTTAAAACCTACTCTCCTGTAACAGTCAAAACTAAACAACTGCAGTAAACGTTCATATAAGGGTAATAACCTTACGTTGTTTATGAAACTCCTACATGTCATTTGACTAATGTAGGCTATAACGGTTCAGTGTTACAGTATTCAAGTATTTGCCTTTCGTGGGTTTCTACACTTCTTGTCCTACGTTAAAGCACTTAGTATGCTCTGAAAATTGTATTTTAATTAATATTTCTTTATGCTTAAATACATAAAGGGTTACCCATGATATTATATGATAAAATTACGTTCACTTTAAAATTTTGACACGCTCCCTGACGTGGATACGTTTTAAACTTTGAGCTCAAAATATCGCCCCTTTCCTTCAGCCTGTAAGTTCGTGGTTCTTATTTGTCAACGTATTTGTAGGCGTAGTTGCTGTAGATGGGTGTACAGGAATTTTGTGTGGTGTAATGCGGTTTTATAGGTCGCAATCTATTCAGATGAAGCATTAAGCTTGGAAAAATACGTATTACCAAATTTCTACAATCTTGATGTCAGTTTTTAAAATAAAATTTATAAACCTTAATGGCAAATACCAATTTACAAAGTATTTATTTATTTATTTATTTATTATGGCGTATTTGACAACATTGCCTATTACTATCTCACACTACATAGCATCGACTGGTAAAATGATCGGCCAATAATGAGTTGGAAAGAATGTGTAAGGAAGCGGTAGCGGCCCAATTTGGGATACTCTCCCCGTGCTTGCCTGAGGACTTAGGGAACAGAGTTAATAACTCACTGAGGATAATCGGTGATTAAACTAAGACACGAAACGCGCGCCTCTCCAGTACATATCAGAAATATTACTCGCTTGAAACAAAATCCTCAGCCAGGAAGTGGGGGTTTTACTGACCGACAAAGAGAGATTTTTCCGACAAGTTCTAGTACAGATTTTAAATGAATGTGTTCGACCATGCACAGAAATGGTGGCTGCATAGTCGGTGCCACGGAGATGATGCGAACATCCTATCCGTGAGGTCAGACTTTCCCTGTCAACAGGAATCACGGTGTGTGGTCTTGCCACTGTTGCTTAACTCGGACAGACAGGACTTTACCTACATGTACAGCTATAACACTCATATTCCATAAACATGTGTTCATGTTTACAGACTTCTTTCAAATAACAATTGTTTATTATAAGCAGTAAGTCAAATCTTTAAGCGGCAAAATTTTTAGTAAATTTGGACCTATCTTTGGCTACTGTGAACCAACAGGTGTCGCTCTCTAACCAGAAAATGTGACAACTTTCTGGAGGATAAACCATTAAGAGATTCTGCTTTAAATAAGAGGATATGAGGATGAGAACTGGATTCAGCCAGCTCTCGAATGAATTCTATCCAAAATGGGGTATTGCTCGACCACCTCAACAACAAAAACCTACTCAAGAAGGAAGCTACATTGAATCTGTTAATTTGGTTTACGCGCCATCGGTATAATTTTCTCAGTTACGGGGTTTAAATAATACTTGCAGCAGCCAAATTATGGTTCCCCCCCCCCCCGAATACTCGTAATACTTTGCAGAAACTGGGGGGTGGGGGTGAGGGATATTGCTTTGTCTTTTGGTTTATAGCTTTCTGGATACAATTCTTCTTTTCGCAATTTTAGAAGAACTGCAGGTAGAGAATTCTTCATTGTAAAGGAGAAGTGTAGTAATTGTGAATTTCTTTGTCGTTCCGTTTTGGAGATGCATGTAAACTTTCAAAAAAATATTTATACTGGCATAGTACACTTCAATAGTGCCTAAATATGCAACCTTCCCACCCTAAAAAAAATTGTAGCTTTAAATGCCTAATGGAGATGGGGACATGATATCTGATCTCATAACCCTTTGGCATTGAGATGTAAATACCAGCAGTCCGCCTTCGCGTACGGCAATTCTTCCCGCTAGCCATTAAACTTCTGTGCATGGTTTACAAAAAATATTAATATTGTGTGAACCGAACAAGATTAAATAATAAAAAAACGAAATTTTGTGGGAAATAACACAGAGATATTTCTGGGTGTTTTAAAGATGCGGTAAGTATTGTTAGTTCCTAAATATACAAAAAAAAATTCTGGAAGATCTGAAAATTTCAGTTTCTTTTACTTAAATTTCGGTTTGAGGTTCCGGTTATGCTTAGGGAAATCGCAGGTGATCCATACTTGCGTTATCTATTCTGAAAAGACGCAGTTCAAGCGGTTACAACTCTCTATCTTTGTCAAACCCAAACGTCTGTCCTTCTCGGCAGTAACGGAGCAGACTCGGTGCAAGAAAGTCGTAAAAATAATCAGTGTAACCAATAAAATTTTATCCCGTTTTCCAACAATGGAAAGGTAAGAAAACACACAGAAGTTATCACAACTAAGAAATAACTGAAGAAGGAATTTCTGGTCAAGAAATTTAAGACAGATAACATTTAAAGTGAAGGAAAAGTAGTTTCTTTTGATATTGCAGCAGCATAAGGAAAATCTCTGTTCGGTTCATCGTAGCTCCAGTCTTTCAGCTGCTGTGCAGGGAGATGCAATAAGCGAAAAAGATAAACACTGATTAATAGTAACATTAGAAGCCTTGGTTCTTAGTCTAGACACTACAGGCCTTGTGTCAGGAATTTCCACTTCAACTGGCCACAAGGTTTTATGGGTTGGTCAAAAGTCGCTGTGTTCGTTATTAGCGTATTCATAAAGTTCATATAAAAAAAACATTTTTTCATATTTACTCTAGTTATAACAAATGTTAGAAATGCCCCCCCCCATGTGCTTGTAGAGTTGCCTGATCCTCTTTGCCAAGATATGTGACAATTCAGTCTGAGGGAGTTTCCTGACGAAAGCAGAATAGGTGAAAAGTACTTTTGGTTCATGCAGTGTATCATACCTTTCCATTGCACAAGTCTGTTGCTCATATGCCGTCACTAGAACTCTTATCTTTGAAATCTTTGAAATGGAAGCCACATAGTACGCCCACCTACACGCGGCAAGAACAACACAACAGGACAAGGGGCTATTGTGAAGTCTTTGTACCCTACCTGGCGGACCCTGTCAACATGCTCAGCACTACAGCTGGCAGTACAATATATTCCAGAGAGAATATATTAACCGATTAAAAAATAAAGAATGCAGAGTAGCCACATAGTCCAAACCGGCCGTATAAACCACCACACAGTCATAATCAGTGCGGAGTAAAGTGACTGGAGCGTGAAGCTGACAAAAAAGGCCCTCTAGTGTGTAGTTAAGAATTACTGAAGCTAGACCTTATGCCCCTATATGTTTTATGACGTTGATAGCAAAATATTTAAATGACAGGGATCTGGCTGTCCTAAAGGATGCTAGAGGCAGGTGAGACTTTAAATGCCATCCAATATATGGGACGCATGGTCCCTATAGGATAATTTGTCACTGGAAACCAGAAATTTCGAAGATTTCTGTTCAGTGTCAAATTTGGTTCTCTCTCATATGATTAAATGGTTTGCTGCTAATTTCATAAATTCATAACAAAGAATTCAGTACATTCTACATTACATATTGGTATATAGAAGAGACACACAAAATTTCTTGGTATACAAATTGATAACCACATAAACTGGAAGAACCATATCAAGCAAATGATTCCTAAGTTAAATGGAGCATATTATGCTGTTAGGTCAATGGTCCATATCAGTAACATTAACACTCTCAAATCAATTTATTATGCAAACTTCCATTCTGTTATAAAATATACAATCATTTTTGGGGGTAACTCTTCCAACAGTGGGAAGGTTTTCATTTTACAAAAGCAAGTCATCAGATGTATGGCTGGTGCACAACCTATAACCTCATGTAGAAGTCTATTTAAACAAGTACAGATTTTACCTGTTCCATGCCAGTATATACTTTTGTTAATGAACTTCGTTATCAATAATCAGGAAATTTTTCAAACAAATTCATCTATACACAACATTAATACAAGGAATAAGCATCATCTTCATTGACTAAATGCCACCCTGTCTTGTTTTAAAAATGTACATTCTATGATGGCATAAAAATTTTCAACAGTTGGCCACCTGTGTAACAATCCTCAAGAATGAAAAGGCAAAATTTCAAGCAGCCGTAAGAAAATACCTACATACACTTCTTTTACCCTGTAGATGAATTTTGTATGTGTAAAGATGATTTGTAATACTGTTTTTGTAAAATGTTTGTAGTATTTTTCATGGTAAATTTATATATATGTGTATTGATGACTTCTTTCACATCGTGCTGTCTTTGTGATACACTAATGGATGTATAAATATGTGTGTATGTATGTATGTATGTATGTATGTATGTATGTACGTACGTATGTATTTATGTACGTATATATGTATGTATGTATGTATGTAGTTTGTAACACTGTAGTTCATAATCTCATTTTGTAAACATTTGTGTGTTCAGAATCTGACGCAGCTAGATGTGAGTGAGAACTATATCGAGACACTTGACCTTAGTGCGCTCAACAAACTGGAAAGTGTTCAGTGCTCCAGAAATCAGATGGTGGAACTTAAATTGAATGGCAAAGCACTCACCTCACTTATTGCTGGAAATAACAGTGAGTATAACTTTTGTTTAATCTTCTTCCCTTTCTGTTTTTGAGGGACAAGTCAAAGCCTGTTTCAGTTTTGTAGTTTTGTTCTACATGGACACATGCCTTGATCACATACAAAATCAGAACATTAGAGAGGAGATGGTCACTGGACATAATAACACAGAGAAAAATGCCCATGGTAGGTGATGGAAGCAGCAAGAATGTCCAGACTTAAAAGAGATGTGTTCTATTAAATAACTGACTTGGTGGAAGTGGATGTGAAAACTGGAACTTCAAAGTGTATAAAGCATGTTTAACAGACTTCAGTGTAACTAGAGTTTATCCCTTTCAAAATATTCAGTTGACATTTAATATGCAATGGTACCAGAATATTGAAAATTGTTATTGTGCTTTATGTGTTTTGCAAAAACCAGTAACAATACATTGCTAAAAATTTATCCAGAAAATGGACTGTGTTAAACAAAATTACTCTCATGACAATATACTTATTACACATTAGATTTGTGTGAATTTTGGGCAAAAGTTATGTACTCTCTCAAACTAGTAGAGAAGTTCATGAGTGAGATTGTCCACAGTTAGTATAAGGTCTACTTGGTGAAGATAGGGATAATTTTTACTTCTAACTATATATCTCACACTAGCCACTAATATACTAAATATAGAGCCTAACACATCTTTGGCTATGTAATATTTTAGCCCCTTTTCTTCTCTTTTCTTTTTTGTTAATCTGAATTTCAGCCATATTATTGCTTTTTATAAAAAAGCAGAATAGCAGTAAGTAGGACCAACTAGATAGACAATGTACATACATACAATGTAACGTTACATTGTGGCATGTTCATGTAACTGTTGTTGCCATGGGAACACAACAATTTATCCCCTTTTTATTATCGTTGCCATTGCTTTAGCTGTCAACAATACATAAGTGTTCAGTGTTACCATAAAAATGTGACAGTGGGTTCTTTTTGCACTGTTGTTAAGCTACAAAATATATCACACTGCTGTTAACAATAATAACTGAGTCTGTATTCTTCCCTTAGTTATGCAGTACGCAAATCATGTCTTTTCTGTGTTGCAGTATATTGTCATCTGTGGCATGTCTTACTGTACCATATTTTTCCTATCTCATACGAAAATTCCTTTTACTCTCTGGATGAATATTTTCAACTTCAAAAAAGTTAAATATATTTACATCTAATTTGGAATGGTGTTTGAAAGTTTAGCACATGAAGTCAATATGCATGTACGTTCCCTTTTTCATTATCTACTAATCTGTATCTTAGATCTGTTTGTGCATGTAACACAACTACATGAATATACCAATTTTTGTCTGTATGAAGTGATGTGGTAAATTATTTTTATGGCCAGTAAGTAGTGTATGTTTTCATTTGGTGCTCTAATATTACTACTTTTATATTAAAATAATTTATGATATGTTCAAAAGGGTCTATCAGATAGGGCAGGAGGGACCCTTGAGCTTGGTTGCAACCCTCCGAGGAGAAGGACACTCCAAAATCAAACCAAGGGTAGACGATGCTCTAGAAGCTGTAGTGAAAGCAAGTTGTATACAGGAGTAAACCCTGACCAAAAATCCTGGCCCTTCAGGTTGAGGGTTTTACGACAGGTTAACCTCCCAGCTAAGTAAAAAATATACAGTTACGAATTTCTCGAAGGAGCCTCGTAAGGAAGGGATAACTGATGATGAATCGATTTGGAAAAGGAATATGAAAATTGAAATGTGGAATGTAAGAAGCCTATTTTGGTCAGGAGCACTAAAAGTGCTCCATAATGAATTGTCAAATTTAGACTTCAATGTAGTAGTACTCTAGGAAACTCGGTTTGAATTGGTATCCAAAAATTTGATAACTTTGCTTTAGTCAATAGTGGATTAGAAAGTAAAATACGTGAATTTGGTTGCGGTTTTTATGTAAGTGGAGAATTTATAAAATATGTTAAAGATTTCAGAATGATAAATGAAAGAACATGCCATTTGAGATTAAACGCTAAATGGTTTTCATGTAATCTGATAAATGTCCATGCAACAACAAATAAAAAAACGGAAGAGATAAAAGAAGAATTTTACAACTTATTAGAGCAAAATGTAAATCAAATAGCTAGGTTGGACATTAAAATAATGCTTGGAGATTTTAATGCAAAAGTTGATAAAGGAAGCATATACAAACCCACTATTGGCAATGAAAGGTTACATAATGAAACTAACAACAATGGAATAAAAATGATTCAGTTTGCAATATCTAATGGTTTAAATGTAAGAAGTACAATGTTTCCACATAAAGATATTCGCAAAGAGACATGGTGTTCAACAGACGGCAGGACAGCAAACCAAATAGATTAAGTTTCATTTAGTAATAGATTCAGGAGTGCAATAACAGACATCAGAGCACTAAGGGGACGAAACAATGGATCAGATCACAAATTACTGAAAATAAATTTTAAAGTGAAATTAAGGGTAAAAACTGGAAATAAATAAAATGAGAGAAGAAAAATGATGAATATATTTCAAAATCCAAAATGGAAAAAGAATATGCTATAGAAATTAATAATAAATTTTAAATACTGGAAAATTTGGGTGATGAAGATAGTATGGACAATAACATTAATGAAAAATGGAAAAACAATAAAACAATAATCAAGGAAACTATACAGCAGCTTATAGAAAAGGATGAAGGCACAGAAACATTTAAAAATAAATGGTACGATGAGGAATGCAAATTTGCAATAGAAGAAATGAAGAAAGCAAGAGAAAAGTGGTTGATAAAAGGAAGAAGGGCAGAAGGAAGAGCAGGAGTATCACCATAAAAGAAAAGAAGCTCACAAAATAATTAGGAATAAGAAAAAGACATACATGAAAAATGTAATAGAATCAATAGAAGTAGATCAGAAGCATAATAGCACAAGGAAAATGTATCAAACAGTAAACCAGTTTAAGAAAGGATATCAACATAAATTTAGCATAATTAGGAACAAAAAAGGAGAATTGGCAATGAATACAAAGGAGAAAGCAAAAATGTGAAAAGAATATTTTAACAAATTACTAAACACAAAAAAAACCAAAGGAATTAATTAAAAAAGGAAATAAAGAAATTAGCGAAGTTGAAGTTGAAGTAGAAGAACTCACTATAGAAGATGTAAAAGAGGCAATAAGAAACTTAAAAAATAACAAGACAGCTGGAACTGATGGAATACATCCGGAATTAATAAAATACGGCGGAAATAAACTACGGAATAGAATGTATGAACTAGTAAGACAAATCTGGGAGGAGGAATGGATACCTGAAGAATGGATAGAAACAATAATAATTTCTATACACAAAAGAGGAGACAGAGATAAGTGTGAGAATTACAGGGGAATAGCACAGGGAAATGCAGCTTACAAAATTTTGTCAAATATATTATTGGAAAAAATTAAACCATATATTTAAAAAGTTATGGGGGACTATCAGAATGGATTTAGAGATGGAAGATCTGTAATTGACAACATATTTGCGTTGAATATAATAAACAAAAATTTTGGGAATATAATCAGAATGCACAATATTTATTTATTGATTTTCAAAAGGCATATGACTCTATACATAGAGATACACTATGGGAATGTATGAAATAATATAAAATTCCTAATAAATTAGTAAATATGTGTAAAACATGTGTACAAAAGACAAGAAGTGTGGTTAGAATAGAAGGAACATTATCATCTTTTTTAAAAATAAAACAGGCTTGAAACAGGGTGACCCTTTATCACCAGTATTATTTAAATTGGCATTACAGAAAGTGATACAAAGTATAAAAATAGTTCCTAGTGGCATAAAGATTGGTAAAGAACAATTGAATGTATTAGCATATGCAGATGGCATTGCATTAATTGAAAAGAATGAAATAGGAATAAGAAAACTTTTCGTAGAAATGGAAAACATTGCCAGAAAGTTCGGACTACAGATGAACCAAGAAAAGACAAAATATATGATAGTGGAAAGGAAAGACAGTTTAAAGAAAATTAAAATAGGCCATTTGAAAATTAAAAATTGCAAATTAGAAACAGTGGAAAATTTTAAATATCTAGGAGTTATACCTAATGAAGATAACAATATCCAAATAGACTCACAAGAAAGAATAAAAAATGCTTACAAAACATATTTTATGCTACAAAAATTTTTTTAAAAATAAAAACATAGAAACTAAAATTAAGACTAAAGAACACAATAATAGAAAAACGTTAACATATGCATTAGAAACGTGGACATTAACGAAGAGAGATAGAAAGCAATTGAACATTTTTGAAAGGAAAGTGTATGTATGTATGTATGTATGTCAGTTTCAAAACGTTGTTCTACTTTGTCCGACGCCTAGACTCCACTGCTTCCTATCTTCCCACTGGCCTTCATTTAGATAGAAAGCAATTGAACATTTTTGAAAGGAAAGTGTAGAGAAGAATTTTAGGCCCAGTATATGACAACACAAAAGAAAATTGGAGGATATTAACCAATAAAGAAATTTATGCAAGTGTTAAAAAACCTACTGTAATAGAGACAATAAGGTTAAATAGATTACGTTGGTTTGGGCATGTACAGAGAATGGAAGAAAATAGAATTCCCAAAAGGGTCTTATATATGAATTTGGGAACAACAAGGTTGAGAGGTAGACCAAGAAATAGATGGCAAGACGAGGTGAGAGAGGATGGAAGAATAGTTGGTGGAGAAGGGTGGCAGGAAAAAGTGCATAACAGAGAGGAATGGAAGAAGCTCCTGAGAATGGCAAAGAATCGTTACATTCTGTACACACCAATGGAATGAATGAATGTTATGTTCAAACCTCAAATATTGTATTAGACCTAGTAACTAAAATTAGTGTAGACTTTTATATTGACTTCACTTCTAGACTTCTTAAGCAAATATGACTATTTCCATTTCCACATGGATTTTGTAATCCTGTACAGATCCACAGAATGAAAATAAATGATACAATATGATATGATATGGTATGATATGATATGATAAGATAAGGAACACGCTTTTAATAAAAAAATTAATTGAATATAAACTTTGCATTTTGATTTTCTCTACTAATTTGTCTGAAAAATTTCTCATTCTAAGAAAAATTCAGTGAAGTGTTATCGTAAATGTACATAGGTCTTCATGTAAAGTACTGGTTCTTTTTATCATATGTTACTCACACGTGAATTTTCTTAAAGATTTAAAAAAAAAATCTTTAATTTTCACAGTTTATGAAATACGTCCAGTGGAAGCTGAGTTGTTCCATGCAGACAGACAGGCGGACAGACTGATATATGAGTGGATGGAGAGACAGATGGTTGGACAGACAGACAAGACAAAGCTAGTAGTAACTTTATGCAAATTTATGAATGTGCCTAAGAACAGTTACTGAAAGGGTTGGCATTTTTGTATTGGCAAGTAAATGGACAATGCAGACAGTGCATATTTAAGGGTCTGGCCTTCCCCACACCACTACACTGTAGGTGGAAATTTCCACACATCTGATCCCAAAAGTCTAAATGTAACAATAACTTTTACATTTGTAAAAGTGGTAAGAATTTGGGCCTTGTGTTTTTTATTATAAGTACATCAGTACGTGGAGGAGGGAAGTTAAAATTATTCATGTTGCATTATATTATTAGTAGGTTTTAGTAAAACACAAAAACACATACCAAGAAATTTTCATTGTGCTTGCAGGATTACAGAAACTGCACATCAGTCCATCTCCTTTACATCTCAAGCACCTTGACATTTCATAGTAAGTATTTTTCACTTTAACAACTTTACTATCAGTGAAAATACAGTTTGCTGGTAATATGTAAATGAATATAATAAAAGTTGGGATGTGTGGCACCGGATGATTCAGAAATCTCTATTAATAGAAGAATAACTAAATGGCCCTTTACATGCTTCGATTCCATCAACTGGCAGCAGTGTTGTGAATGGTTAAAAGAGTGAACTATTAATGTTTTATTGGTTTTATTTTATATTCTCTGTACTCCATATTACATGAGGAGTGATGACAAGGAAATAGAAAGAGTGAGTGCAGGGAAAACTGTACAGGATGTTGGGTAACAAGAATGTGGTTATGTCTGTCCATGAGTTTGCTTTGTACTGTAAGATACACATTAGGTATAACTGTGCTATGTCCATAAAATTAAAATATAACCCTTTGGTCCTGGAGGTACCGGATATCACACCATTTGCTATAGTTAGTTAATGTAACTTACATAGATCATAATTTCAGTATTACATTAATTTTGACATTACTCCAGATACATGGTAATATTTGCACAAGTCTGTCTGTATGTGTGTGGGCATGATAATTACAGAAAAGGCAAATTTGCTGTTGGAAATATAGTTCGTAGAAATAAGTCCCTTATAAATTTTTCAAAACTTAATATTGCATGGGAATGACAGTAGGAGATCAAAATTATATTAATAAAGAAATTTACAAAATCTTCTATCTTCCTGTCCACTATCTGCATACCTAAGTATTAAAATATATACCTGTAATATTATCTCTTTAGTCTCTTGTTATAAAAGAAGAGTATGATTTGAGGATGCCTGGCAACACGGTGCTGAGAAGAACATATAGAATTTAAGAGGAAGCAGAAGGAGATTGGAGAAAATACATAATAAAAATCTTTATATTTTTTATGTTTCATCAAATACCATTAGAGTGAGCAGACAAGTACGCTGAAATGGGTGTAACATGTAGCATGCACAAGGTGGATATGTGAGAAAGTGTGAAATAAAGAGATCATTTGGCAGATCTAAGTATAAGTGGGACATTAAACAAATGAGTTTTAGACTGTGGGCCAAATTTGTTTGACTAAGAACAGGGTCCAACAGAAAAGCACAGGTAAAGAGCCTTCAGGTTTCATAAAAGGCAGGTAATTTCTTAATGAGTTGAATAGTAATCACTTTCTGCACGAGGATACTGCCACATGGAGTTAACTAACCAGAGACCTTCAAAATATAACACATGAATGACTTTGTATGTCTAATCATATTACAAAGTTCTTATGATCACACAGACTGCCATGTTGGAAGATAAGAATAGCGCCTGCCTTTTAAAAGTGAGAATCACTCAGAAAGAGAAACAGTTCAATATTTTCTGCACAATATTTCTTATATTATAGAGGAAACAGTGTATATGGTAAAAGTGAATTTTTCCTTGTGCTTAAACACAATGCCATGCAGATCTATGGTGTGGATTAAAAGTAAAGATACATACATCCTTCAACTTGCAGGAGTGTGGTCATTTTCAGCTAATTTATCCCAATTAAGAATAACCCTGTTAACTGATTGAATAGGAAGTTCTGCCTCCACCAGAAGTAAAGCCTCAGGGTTTTCAGCTCAATGGCCACTGCTTTACTGTCTGAGCTATCCCAACTCAAAATCTATGGAATCACTGTAGTAGCTAAGTACAAATATTGGAATGAAAGATAAATGGTGATGGAGATAACAGTTCAAATTTTAAAAGTTTTAATTCTGTATATTATTCATATCATTTGCACAATATTATTCAATACATGTTCATGTTATTCATATTATATGCACAGTATTATTCAATACATGTCCATAAATTGTCTCCTGAAATACCAGCTGCAGTGCATTATTCACAAATAAAGAGCATAAAATCATGCTGCTTAGCCTGATAGTCATTCTTGATGGGTTAAGGGATGGGTGTCCAACATTTCTATGACAAGGGGCCACACCCATCATTGTGGGCTGGTTCACAGGCCACACGTGCAAAAATAACAGTGAGTACTGTATGTAACCACCTCAATCATCATGTGATATTTATAGTACATACACAGTTTGTGAACGTGGCCACAAGCTGCACGTTACAATGTGGCTGGCCGCAGGTTGGAGATCCATGGTTTAAGTCAAGGTCAGTTATTAAAATGGTCTACTTCACCCCAAATTAATTTTACCATATCCCCCAGACCCCTTCACACAAGCAATCATAGATCGACCTAATGAAAATAAATCTTACACCCTCAGTATTTACAAATAGGTGATTTGTTTATTTGTTCCAATTAAAATTATTTTTAAAATCCAAGGGAAACAAAAATTTGAAAATTCTGAAAGTGTGGTATCTTCATCAGTGGCAAAGTATGGAGATGAAATGAAAAAGAATCTCAGTTAAACTGTTTTTCCTTTTTGGTATGAAATAAATAATGTTCTGATCCACACTACTCTCTTCTAAAGATGTAATAAAGATTATTACCTTTGTAATAATCAGAACATTGTGTTGAGCAGCAATGAATTGGAGTCACTGCCAGACTGGATTGCAGGCTGTCATCAACTGCGAGCCTTGTTTGCAAGTCACAACAAGTTAAAAGCATTACCTGATCATCTGTTCTGCAATGAATTAAGCTCACTGCAGACTCTGCAGCTTAGCTACAATCAGCTCCAAACGCTACCTGGAGTCATCCACCACATTCCTTTGCAGGAATTATTCCTACAGAGCAACAGTCTGACCGCTCTTCCTGCCAACTTCTTCAGTGTATCCACAAGGTAACACTAAATACAGACTCTGTGTACAATAATGCTTGTTAGGAACGAATAAGTAAGGTTTGGAATACAAAACTCCTTGCATAATATTAATACAACATCAGTACTTTATTTCATCTTAAAATTACATAAGACAGCGTATGCAAGTTTATGTGCAAAAGATAAATTACGTATACACTGATTCAAGTGGCAGTCAATCTGTACCAAACTTACAATTACAGCCCTTTAAATACACCCAGAGGAAACTGACTGCATATTATATTTGCACTTATTAGGTAGTTTACTAGAATTTATTAAGAGTTCATTCTTTATTTAAATTAGTTTACAGAATTTTGTACCATTTTTGGGAAAACAATTATAACTGTGATTATGTAATGAGTAAAATTTATTGTCACTTAATAATGTGCAGGAGACAATGAGGATATATCCTATTTGTAAATTAGCTGAGCAGAACAATAATGTATATGAACAGCTAATACAAAATATATTTGGCATAATAATAGTATAGAATATAGAGACTGGATCAAATTCCAGAAACAAAGTAATTCCAAATGTAATATACAATTCTCAGAACCCCTAAAACTGAAAAACATTGAGTATTTGCTATATTTACACACCAGTCCAAAAATTATATCAAATAAGTGTAAACAATTTCTTGTGCAATTTTGCCTGAAAAATTTAAGTTTTTATTAACTTCAAGATGGATGTAAAATCTGGACAAATATGAAGGTTGTTCCATAAGCAGTTTCCTAGGCCATGCAAATTAAATGAGATGTCATTACACAATTAAATATAGCTCATTTATTCCATTTTAGTGTCAGTAATCTTCAACATAATCTCTGAACATATCCTGGCAAAGTTTGAAAATTATATTGTGGTAGAAATCAGGCTCTTGCATCCCTATGACTGCTGCAGAGTTTCCACACACCACTTCGTGGATGATGCAATAACACACATCTCTCAGTCTAGTAGCAAAACATGAATTTCAGAATTGGTAGGGCTGCCAGCTGTCTGGAAAAACCAATGGTCTGGGGCTACTGGTTGTCGGGGCTACCAGACTTTCGTCTACCCCTTATGAGTGCTTCCTCCTACTAAAAAATAAAATGCCTAATTAAAACAAAACAATAACCCATTAAAGCCCAAATTATTTTTTGATTCAGATTTATGTTGTTTATATATATATATATATATATATATAAAATATAAGAAGGGCTACGAATAACCAAATCTGAACACATTTAATGTTTTTGACATCTAGTTTCTCAGAAACTGGCCATCCTCCAGAACAGATGCTGGGCTCCTGTATTCTTGTCACAGAATTACTTCCTATATTAAGTACAGTCCATAAGACAAAGAACATAATGTATAATACACTTTTATTTGACACACTGATAACATAAAATTTCACTTATCGTGATATGGAGCAAAGCACTGAATGCACAGGGTCATACTATATTTCATGCAGAGAGATCATGGTTTTCCTTGGCACCCATCATGAACACATCTTTGTGCGCTACTCATTTCGGCAAAATTAACATCAGGTTTTACTCTGATGTGACTATCACACAATGACAAAAGTAACCAGCCTGCTTTCAACAGGGCACAGGCACAGCATGCTTGACCCTGTTCCATATACTTGACTGTAGATGAGCCATTAAGTTACTTGGGCCATATCTACCATCCATATAAACAGTGCCTAGTAACACTTTTTACCCTCGACACCAACAGCATATTTCCCTCTCAACCAGCCATGATGATCAACATCTCCCACATGGCAGATATGTCTCTCTGGGTTGCTATATGCCTATCTTTTTGTTTAGGTCTCCATTCCATCTACTGACTGTCGCAGGAGGATTGATTGTTTAAAAATTGGTGCCATTGTCATTCCACCAAATGGACAGCACCTCTCCATTATGATAATACTGTTGGTCAAATGTACTGCTTTCTTCCTTTTGCTTTTTTTTTTTTTTTATTACATTCATCAGAGGGCAATTTCCAATACATTTCTCTCTTATGCCATCTGCACCAAAATGTCCTGGTAGGTGGAAAAACTATCAAAAAAGACAAAATGACCATTTAATCATCAACATGATCAAACATATTTAGAACAACATTCGAACCTAGAAGCAAACCATCCCCTGCACAGTTAGTTGGAATCTGACTCCATTACAGACTGTGGCTGAAGCAGTCCTAATTTGTGCCATAAAAGACCTATAGTTTACAACCAGACATGTGTGGTTACCCATGAGTGAACTGTCTCAGGCTGTTATGACCACAGTAGTTGACCATCTTTTCAGCTATAAGAGATATTCCACACAAATTACAGTCGTCTAAAAGCACCACGCCTCACGTCAATGAGTGGTGTGATTTTGAAACAACAATCATGTTTGTTTTCAGTGGCCAAATTATTGCCTTGAAAATAAATCATTGTTATTATTTATTTTCAGACATAACTATCTGGGTGACAACAAATACAGCCTTTTACTCAACTTGCCATTTTTATTCGTGCCTGGTTTCCTTTTGTTGAAATTTCACTGTTGGTTGTGTGGGTTTTTGTTCAGTCACTTTGATAACTAATTTGACAACTTTCTTAGAGGATTTACGCTTTGCTACTTCAACAGATATTGAGGGGACTGTGTTATAATTACTCTTATTTCCAAAAGTTTTTGTTGATGTATAATCAATTTTAATGTTAATATGCATCTTCAATTTCAACTGTCCCAAAGACATTATCTGGACCATCGTCAAATTGTCATGTCTGCTGGACATAAAACATCACATGACGCTGATCTACAGACACTGTTTCCTCAAAAGCAGGTTGGTATAAAATGTCCACGAATTCTGCAAGCATAAGCCCACGAGATTTTCCTGTGAAACTGTGGCTTCCTATGTCATAACATTGCAAGATGTTACTCTATCATTCTATACTTTTGAGGATTAGTGCTGCCAGTTAGCTTTTAATTATACTATTTCTAGTTATTTCTCCTTGTTCCCAATAACATGTGCTAAGAATGGGGCAACAAGTGTTCCTGTGGTCTTTTGTTGTAACTAATTACACCCTTCTGACTAGAAGTGGACCTAATCTGGAGAAGTCTCCATTACCATTATTGTCAGTATTGTTCCAGAATTTAGATTCCAGTCACAATACTGAAATGATGAATCACTCACACGCTCTTACGTATGTTATATTGGGGACATCAAAATTCGTGTCAATATGACCCATTTGAATGAAGTATACAAACAATATTTTATATTACTCATACCCTGTGTATTCTTACAATTAATATATCAACCAAAACCTGCACTTAATAAAATACAATTCATGACATATGTAGCATACTACACCACCCAAAACTATTCACTTCACATGCTCCATCTGGACGAGATTTCTTCAGATAACACAGATCAACAGAGATGTGTGTATTCGTACTCCATGCAGAATATGAATGGCTGTGATTATGTACTTGAAGCAATTCACTACCACATAGTTTGAATACCACAAGAACATAATTTGATGCTTGTCAATTTTACATATTTTAGATTTTTAAAATTTTAGTCATTCGAGTGAGTGCGATAAACAGTACCTAGTTTAGCAGGTTGGACTCATATTGCTTTGTTCTAGAAGACTCCTTGAGGATGGCACCCCAAAGCCAAAACATGTTGGAGTGTGATGCTTGGCATGAATTGCACTTTATGAAGTGCACTTATTAGTTGACATATTAATTGTATGCATAGTAAATGGAAAGGGGGAACTATTAGTAACCTCCTTCAGAAAATCCACATTACACTGCTTAGAACTTGAGAGTTATAGGAAGTGACTGGAATTTCTGCAATATGTTAAAGCACTTTTAAACGTCAAAAATATGCAAATTATAGGTAATGAAGAACTGTGTATAATATGATAAGTGCCAAGAGACTTTGTAAAAGGCATAATAAGAAAAGTATATGAGAGTTACACTTTTTTATTAAAAAAAATTATTTCACTTCTCATCTCCAAAAGGGTGGAACATTGTATATTGTAAATCTACAAATACCTGCTTCAGTTTGGTAACAATGGCTAGCAAGAGTTCATTGCATCATAAGTATTCTGAAATGGACGTGTCCTAACATAAAGTTGGTTTTGCAGGATGCGTGTGCTGAACCTGTCAAATAACTGTCTGTGTGCACTGCCAAATGGATGTCATCAGGATCACCACTTAGAGAAACTCTATATCACTGCTAACTGCCTTGCTGACAACTCATTAGATGTCCTTGGCAGGTTTACCAATCTCCACACACTGCATGTTGCATATAATTCCATCACAACATTACCTGAGAGGTAATATATATATATATATATATATATATATATATATATAGAGAGAGAGAGAGAGAGAGAACACTGCAATCCAAAGAAAACCTGGTTGCCACATTGCACTTAACATAACTGTGCTTTATTTTGTGTGTCTTGAATTGTTTTTATTCAACTATGTGAACAAAAAGAATGATGGCATGTTATGACCTCCACACAGTAAAATTAACATCATCCGGCTTCTGTTTCATTGTTGTTATGTCGGAGTTTATCCAAAGATAGTCCTGTTGTCTTTATGGATCAGTCTTCCTACCACTTGCAATAGCCTAAATTTCCTTTCTGTATTTCCACACTACCTTCAGGCACCTATCTTTACCCATTCCATGTCCATGGTCTGGCTATTGCTACGGAATACAGAGATCAAACGCTTAGTACTCTGTCATATTTGACAGGTCCTTAGTTAGAAATTGGCATGTACACAGAGCATGTCTGACTTTCATTTTTTAAATTCCTGTCACAATCAGAGCCCACTTGATTTGTTATATACTCTTTTCATTCACATATGTGTTCTAGAAGTTTTTTATGGCATAGTAAAGTGTAGAACTTGCAAATTACTTTTCTACAGAAGGCCCCTCTTTTCATATTATTAACAAAAAATTTTAAATAAGATTATTAATTTGCATGCTGTATCTGTACAAATGTACTGCACTAAATGTCACTGTGTGAGCATATAGTTTGCATAACTCAAAATTGCCTTCCACTAGTACAGGTATTACTTCAATTATCTCAGCATTGTTTTAAAATAAAATAATAACCATGTTAAATTAGCTGTATTGTAGAACACTGCACTGTATTTTTTAATTGTAAACAGTGTGAAGTGTATGGTATATTAATTTTATTATTCAGCTCTGAAGATAAGGGTATGAGATGAATAACACAGCAGTGATGATTACACATAAGTGAGCAAAGTGAAGTGACATGGTAGCCATTCTGAACAACAAACTAACATTGTGGTAGCATAGCACAAAGTTTGACCATTGCTCTGACAGCTTTGAGTCATTTCACTCACTCTGCATCCTTAAAACTTATCTTCCTAAAATCAGTCCATGTTATTTTTCCATCTCGTTAATGGACATTAGCTAAGAGATTTCACCATCAAAGTTCTGTATGGAATGTTGTCTGTCCCAACCATTCAATAGATTCAGCCCATCATAGTCTCCTAAATTTCATTACCCTCACAATACTAAATTTTCTGTGCTTAAGTCACGAGTCCCTCATTATGTAATAATCTAATGTGCTTATTTACTTCATTATAATTAGGTCCAAACATTTTCCTGAGCACTTGCAATCATTTTAACATTACGTATTTAGAAGATAATTATTTATACACTAGTTTCTTTACTGTCACCTATAGAAGAATTTTTGTGTTGTACTCTTTGATATTTATGTCCTACTCCCCCAAGCAAACTAGTATTATGAGCATAAGCATAATAAACATGTTCTTGACTGATTTTAACAGTATAAATTGTAAACACATTTTTAATATAAAGAAATCTCTACTTAAGTGCATATTACAAATACAGTTGTGCTCAGTATATATTGTGTTTTCTCAGGCATGGCATCTGGTTTCATGTATTTACAGTTTTTAACTTGTGTGCACAAAAAAGGCCTACCTTCACACCAAGGTAGCCACATTTGCTATGGGCTAGGCTATTGTGACATTTGAAACAAAATTTATGGCTTCAAGCATCCCATTGCTATGCACGTATTTGCTTTGCTTTTCTATATTTAATGTTTAATTTCTCTTAAATGTAGCCTTAAACACATTTTTTGTGTTTAGCAAAGAAACAGGATTTGACACAAATGCTAACAGTACAAAATATTTATTTGGTGTGTTTACATTAACACAGGCATGTTTAGTTAATTAATGTAACTAAATGAAAGTAAGGAACTTCTTTAAAACCTGAGTAACTGTAAGCTCTTCAAGGAACATTGCATCTTAAAATTACCACATTTTCCAGACAACAAGATTTTTTTTTAAATGAAAATCTGTATAAAGTACTCCTGCTTCCCATGGTCCAAAATCGCAGCAACCCCAACCTTCTACACAACCAAGATTGCCAGGCTCACTGGATGGGTAATTGTGGTTACCACATGACTCGTCCTTTGAGAGACAGAAAAAAGCTGTATGGTTTCTTGCACTAGATGCTTAATAGCATACATGGCAATCAGCTTACTGACACTAAATTTCTTTTTGGAATTTTTAATAAACAAATTAGGATTTGTATACTGCAGGTTTCAAATTAAGTGTGAACAAGTCTGCAACAAGCACAGGAATGGGACACACAAAATGTATTTTGGTATATCTCTAGCTGAGAAAATAGTGCATGAATGGAGAAAAGGAGAAGTTAAAGAAGGTACAGAAGACGAAACACTCTTTTTGTAAGCATATTGCAAAATCACCTTATCTATAAGAAGGGGTGAAGAACTGGATAAAAGACCATGCAATTAACAGAGTTTCAATGTCTAAAAAAATGGCTGTCTTTGATGTAAAGTGATGGGTAGCTGCATATGGCATCACCTGTTTTGAACAGGTAAGGACTGTGAAATGTGAGACAATTTTTTAAGTCTTTCAAACAGTGTGGGATCAGTAATTCCCTTGATGGTCCTGAGGCTGATAAACTGTTTGAAGAAAGTGAAACTTCAGACAATGTATCTGTAATATTGAGCAGGACTTTAGTGATGAGGATTTTAGGGGATTCTGTGACTAGCAGAAACCATATACTGCCCCACCATTTTGTTGAGTAATTATTTGTAAATTGAGCTTTTTTTATTTGACTTCAAAATCTTGGTGCATCTTACAATCTAGAGAACGTGGTACTTAGCCAGACTGCTGGTCCATCCATAAATCAGTTAGTTTTGACTGGTTAAATAATCCATTTTGTTAATTATTTAGGGAGTTAGTCATATTTGTATGAATCTGGACAACATCATCCCATTTCATTTCATTTATTTAGTATTCCAGAGATCCATCCATTGTCTTAGTAATTGTAATTGTAATTGTAATTTATTTGCATTCTATAAATCCAAATTAGGATACAATCCTGTGAATATAGACATTGTCACTTACATACTAATATAATA
>Ga0123355_10003200_pt1 | contig 23399 bp, 23 predicted proteins | sample TergutEmb28metaG_3_FD_89872 | JGI IMG/M metagenome (GOLD analysis project Ga0123355, IMG submission 89872) | Embiratermes neotenicus P1 segment gut microbial communities from Petit-Saut dam, French Guiana - Emb289 P1 | ecosystem: Host-associated > Arthropoda: Insects > Digestive system > Gut ... | reverse complement strand
CGAATTAGTACCCTTATTTTTTGCCGTTCTTTACGTAACTATCGCTCACACTAAAAAAAGCCATACTGCTCTTTGTGAGAAATATGACTTTTTTGACAGCCTGCCGCAGTTGGTAAGAAGTTCTTACCAACTGCGGTTTTTCTATTACGTAGCTTACTTATTTTTAAGATTAAACCATGCGTTTAGACCTGGATAGTCTGCAACTTCATCCAATTCTTCTTCAATACGAAGCAGTTGGTTGTATTTTGCAACCCTGTCGCTACGGGCAGGTGCGCCTGTTTTGATTTGGCCAGCGTTTACAGCAACACAGATGTCAGCAATTGTTGCGTCTTCTGTTTCGCCAGAGCGGTGGCTGATAACGGTTGTCATATTATAACGGTGTGCAAGTTTAATGGCTTCAAATGTTTCTGTTAGTGTACCGATTTGGTTTACTTTAACCAAAATTGAGTTGCCTGTGTTGGTGTCTACACCTTTTTGTAGGCGTTCTGGGTTGGTAACAAATAGGTCGTCGCCAACGATTTGTAGCTTGCTGCCTAGGCGGTCGGTCATAAGTTTCCAGCCTGCCCAGTCGTCTTCGTCCAAACCGTCTTCAACAGAGATGATTGGATATTTGTTTGCCAAGGCCTCGTACATATCAACCATTTCTTCTGCGGTACGGTATACTTCTTTGCCTGTCATTTTGCTTTCGCCTTCGAAGTAGTACATACCTTCTTTGCCGTTTTTCTTTGCGTCGCCGTATAGCTCTGTTGCGGCCACGTCTAGGGCAATGCGAATGTCTGCACCAGGCTCGTAACCTGCGGCTTTAACGGCTTCTAGGATAAGCTCGATAACTTCATCTGGTGTTGCAAGGTCTGGCGCAAAGCCGCCTTCGTCGCCAATTGCGGTTGCAAGGCCACGGGCTTTAAGCAATTTTTTCAAGTTGTGATAAATTTCTGCACACCAGCGAAGTGCTTCTTTGAAGCAACATGCGCCAACTGGCATAATCATAAATTCTTGGAAGTCTACTGTATTGTCTGCGTGCTTGCCGCCGTTTAGAATGTTCATCATAGGCACAGGCAATTGGGTAGCGTTAAAACCGCCAAGATATTGGTACAATGGCATACGAAGTGCCGCTGCCGCCGCTTTTGCTACTGCCATGGACACGCCAAGGATTGCGTTTGCGCCAAGTCTGGCTTTGTTTGGTGTACCGTCTAGTTCAATCATTTTGTTGTCGATAGCAACTTGGTCGATTGCGTTCATGCCGCAGATTTCGTCTGCGATAATGTCGTTTACGTTGTCTACAGCTTTTTCTACGCCAAGACCCATGTAACGGTCGCCGCCGTCACGTAGTTCAACAGCTTCAAATGCGCCTGTAGATGCACCTGAAGGCACAGCCGCAACAGCGGTGTGTAGTTTGCCTTCTTCGTCTTCTACTACAACTTCTACCTCTACAGTAGGGTTGCCGCGTGAGTCCATAATCTCGCGGCCGTGAATTTCAACAATTTCGATGAATGTTTTTAACATCGTTTTCCTCCAAAATATTATTTTGCCAACGCATTAACGTTGGGAAGAACTTTAATTTTCTAACGGATGTAAATATGCCTATTTTTATTTCGCTCAATAGTGCCATTTGCATCGCTGGATAAAACAAAAACAACATACTCGCTGTCGCCCAATTCCTTCAAATGGCTTGGCGCAATTCTACCGTAAATGAATATGGAAATGCCATTACTTAACTTGACATAAAAATCAACATCATCATATGGTGGAATCGTATCGTCAAATATTCCATTAAAGCAACCTGTTTTTATTGTTAATAGCGAAGTATCAATATTTAGTATGCGACCTATTTCATTTGGTAACAATCGGGGGTTTCCTGTCACAGATGATAGATAGACATAAAATGCTTTGATTACTCTTTCGTGGTCTTTGTTTTTAATTTGTACGTTACGAAAAAGTATAAATTCATCAAATGTCATCGCTTCTGCTATCTCCTAACTAACAACGACTCACCAGTCATTTCAGGCGGTTTGGGTAGGTCAAGCAATTCCAACACCGTTGGGGCAATATCTGCCAAACGGCCACCGGGTTTTAGGTCATACCCCATGCAATTTATTAGAGCAAAAGGCACAGGGTTAGTTGTGTGGGCTGTGAAAATTTCGCTCGTAGTCGCATCTAACATTTTGTCCGCGTTGCCATGGTCGGCGCATAGGAACATACGCGCACCAGTTTCCATTAGTGTTGTGAGAGTGCGGGCTACGCAGGTGTCGATGGTTTCTATCGCGGAAATGGTGGCCTTCATATCACCAGTATGGCCAACCATATCTGGGTTTGCTAGGTTTACTACAATTAAATCGTATTTAGCAGAAGTTATTGCTTCCTGCAATTTGTCAGTTATCTCTGGCGCGCTCATTTCTGGCTTTAGGTCGAATGTGGCAACATCCGGGGTGTCAACCAGAATGCGGTCTTCGCCAGGGTAGGGGGCTTCTACGCCACCGTTAAAGAAATAGGTTACATGGGCGTATTTTGTGGTTTCTGCCAGACGGAGTTGGGTCAAGCCTTTTTCAGAAATATATTGCCCCAAAGTATTGTCCATAGATTGCGCATGGAAAGCTACATGCTTGTTGCCAAGTTTTGGGTCATAGTCTGTAAAACATACATAATGCAGGGGAATAAAGCCCTTTGCCCGCTCGAACCCTGTAAAGCTAGGGTCACAGAAGGCCTGGGTAATTTCCCGCGCACGGTCTGGACGGAAATTGAAGAAGATTAGTGAGTCGTTGGCATTTAGTTCGGTGTAAATTAGCTTATCGTTTTCATCACTATGCTGTAGGACTGTAGGTTTTATGAACTCGTCTGTCATTCCAGCATCGTAGTATAAATTGATGCATTCTTGCACGTTTGCGCCATCTTGGAATGATAATTCTTCATATTCGCCGCCTGGCAATGTGCCTAGTTTGCTTGCCGCTAGTGCGTTATATGCCAGTTTTACACGTTCCCACTGGTTGTCTCTGTCCATGGCGTAGTAGCGGCCGATAATTGTCGCAATTTTGCCCACGCCTATTTCTGCCATTTTTGCTTCTAGTTCGGCCAAGTACCTTGCGCCAGAAGTAGGGGGCGTGTCGCGTCCGTCCAAAAACGCATGAACATACACTTTTGTTAGGCCATGCTTTTTCGCAAGTTCCAGCAACGCGTACAAATGCGTGTTGTGGCTATGAACGCCGCCGTCAGAAAGCAATCCCATAAGATGAAGGGCAGAATCATGCTTTTTAGCGTTTTCCACCGCACCTAACAAAGCAGGGTTGGTGAAAAAGTCACCATCTTCGATAGCTTTGGTAATGCGTGTTAGCTCTTGATACACTACGCGGCCTGCGCCGATGTTTGTATGACCAACTTCCGAGTTGCCCATTTGTCCATCTGGCAAGCCAACATCCATACCGCTGGCAGCACCAGGCTGGGTTGGGAATGTGTCAAAAAGCCAGTCCATATGGGGCGTTTCGGCTAGGTTAATGGCGCAATATTCTTTTTCTTCCGCAATACCGTAGCCGTCTAGTATCATTAAAACTAGAGTCTCTTTATCCATGGTGTATCACCTGTGCAAAGCTAGGCACAACACTTGCGCCGCCAACCAGGCCGCCGTCGATATTTGACATGGCGAATAGTTCATTTGCATTATCTGGTGTTACGCTGCCGCCGTATTGAATGCGAACTTTATCAGCGGCTTCTTGTCCAAAATCTTTATGGATTTGTTGGCGGATAATTGCACAAGCCTCTTCTGCTTGTTGGGTTGTGGCGGTTTCGCCTGTGCCAATAGCCCAAATAGGTTCGTATGCAATAACAACATTCGCCACTTGTTCAGGTGTAAGCTCGTCCAGCGCGAAGGTAACTTGCTTGCGCAAAACGCCTTCTGTGCGGTTTTCTTTGCGCTGGCGAAGAGACTCACCCACGCAAATGATTGGGATAAGGCCATGCTCCATAGCCTTTAGTACTTTTAGATTTACGGTAGTATCGCTTTCGTTAAAGCGTTCGCGACGTTCGGAATGGCCGATTATTACATATGGCACACCCATGTCTTTTAGCATTTTGCCGGAAATTTCGGCTGTGTACGCACCGCCGTCCATGTAGTGCATATTTTGCGCACCAACTTTTATGTTAGTGCCTTTTAGTTCTTCCTGTACAGCGTGAAGGCTTACATATGGTACGCAAAGCACCACATCCACATCTGCGCTATCGAAAGCGGCTTTGTTTTCATTTACGAACTTTACAGCCTCAACGGGAGTTTTATTCATTTTCCAGTTGCCGGCGATTATTTTTCTACGCATATTCTTTTCTCCTCTGAATTCAGTAAACACTATCTACTTATCATTAACCGCCACAACACCCGGCAGTTCTTTACCTTCCAAAAACTCAAGTGACGCGCCGCCACCTGTGGAAATATGGCTCATTTTTTCGCCATAGCCAAGCTGATTTACAGCCGCAGCACTATCGCCGCCGCCAATAATCGTTGTTGCATCCAGCGTGGAAAGTTCAACCGCCAGCGCAAGTGTACCTTTTGCAAAATTGGGGAACTCAAACACGCCCATAGGCCCGTTCCAGATAACGGTCTTAGCACCCTTTAGTGCATTACAGAACAACTCGCGGGTTTTTTCGCCAATATCCAAGCCGCCCCAGCCTTCTTCTATAGAATTGCTTGGCACAGTTTTATGCTCTACATCTGGGCCAAAACCAACGGCCACAACTGTATCTATAGGAAGAAGAAGTTCCACGCCCTTCTCTTTCGCAAGTTGCATAATTTCACGGGCTTCGTCAATTCTGTCCTTCTCAAGCAAAGACGTGCCAACGCCATGACCATTGGCCGCAAAGAACGTATACGCCATGCCGCCGCCAATAATCAGCTTGTCCACTTTATCCAGCAATTTTCTTATTACCATAATTTTGTCGGAAACCTTTGCACCGCCTAAAATTGCTACAAACGGACGCACGGGATTTTCCACTGCATTACCTAGGAATTGCAGTTCTTTTTCCATCAAAAAACCCACAACGGAAGTCTCTACAAACTTGGTAACACCAACGGTAGAGCAATGCGCGCGATGGGCAGTGCCAAAGGCATCATTTACATATATATCAGCAATAGAAGCTAGGTCTTTGGAGAAACTCTCTTCATTTTTTGTTTCCTCCGCGCGGAAACGTGTGTTTTGCAAAAGTGCCACTTCGCCGTCTTTTAGCTCGTTTACAGCGGTGCGTACAGCGTCGGAAACAATGGCATCATCTGCCAAAAATTTGACTGTTTGTCCAAGGTGCGCCGATAGAGCCTCTGCCACTGGGGCAAGGGTTGCACTTGCGTCAGGGCCTTTTGGCTTGCCTAAATGTGAACATAAAACAAGACGGCCACCGTCCGCAATCAGTTTTTTCAACGTTGGCAACGCGGCTACGATACGGTTTTCGTCCGTGATTTTACCGTCTTGAAGGGGTACGTTAAAGTCGCAACGCACAAGTACGCGTTTGCCCTTTACATTTACGTCATTGATGCTTTTTTTCTGCATTTGTTTTTCCTCTTTCATATTTTTTTCACTACTACTATTGTAGCATTTTTGTGGGGGGGAATGCAAGCGCACATTTTGGTCGAAAAAAGTGTGGCGAAAAATTTCAACTGGTAACCAGATCCAACCAGTTGAAATTTTTTGCCGCAAATTTTGCGCGTTTTGTTCTTTTTTCCGCCCCGTGGTATAATAGACTTTATATTTTTGCGACAGGTGGAATTTTAGTAATGAGTTTACGCGGTATAATAAAGGAAGCTATTTTTTCAGACGAGACAAAACAGTATGTAACACCGTACAACCCAACGGCTGGGGAAGCGGTGCAGTTCAAAATTCGCATAGCGGCAAATATTGATTGCGAGGCTTGCTTGCATTTAGGCGAAGAACAATACAAAATGCAGTTCGCTTACAACAACGGCATTTTTGACTATTACACTGTAACGGCGCAGACTCCAACTGAGCCTACCCGTTATTTTTATACTATTGAATATGAAGGAACACAATTTTTCTACAACAAGCGCGGCCTGTGGGAAAATCTTGTAGAACACTACAACTTTCGCCTAGTGCCCGGGATAAGCACCCCCGACTGGGCAAAAGGCGCGATTATGTACCAAATTTTTGTAGACCGTTTCCACAACGGCGACCCCACTAACGACGTGGTAAGTCACGAGTACAGCTACTTGAAAATAACCGCCAAAGCCCTGCCTTGGGAGAAGGAAATTACCGTAGGCGATTTCTGTAATTTTTACGGCGGCGACCTGCAAGGCATAATGGATAAAATGGAATATTTACAGGACTTGGGCGTGGAAGTTATCTACCTAAACCCCATTTTTGTTTCCCCCAGCAGCCACAAATACGACGCACAGGATTACGATTATGTAGACCCACATTTCGGTAAAATAGTGGAAGACGGCGGCGATATTTTGCGTTTCGAAAAAGTGGACAACAAATTTGCCACTCGCTACCAAAAGCGCACAACCAGTCAAGCTAACTTAGACGCAAGCAACGCGCTGATGGTGGATTTCATAAAAAAAGCTCACAGCCTGGGCATGAAGGTAATACTAGACGGCGTATTCAACCACTGTGGCTGTTACCACAAATGGATGGACAAAGCCGGATTTTACAACCAATCAGGCGCATTTCATGTGAAGGACAGCCCCTATCGGGATTATTTTGTGTGGGACGGCGACCAGTACTCAGGCTGGTGGGATAATTTGAACCACCCGAAATTGAACTTTGAAGATTCCCAGGAATTGTTCGACTATATATTAGAAGTAGGCAAAAAGTGGGTGTCGCCGCCGTACAATGCAGACGGCTGGCGGCTAGACGTTGCCGCCGACCTGGGGCGCAGCCCAGAAATGAACCATAAATTTTGGCAGGCTTTTCACCACGCGGTGAAAACAGCGAACCCAAACGCAATTATTTTGGCAGAACATTATGGCGACCCTTCCCATTGGCTTAACGGAAAAGAATGGGACACGATAATGAACTACGACGCGTTTATGGAGCCCATAACCTGGTTTTTAACAGGCGTAAGCAAGCACAGCGAGGAGGCGCGTCATCATTTGAAAGGCGACGCCACCGCGTTTGAAGGTGCAATGCGACACCATATGTCATATTTGAATGTACACGCTTTGCAAACTGCCATGAACCAGCTCTCTAACCACGACCACTCCCGTTTTTTAACCCGCACGAATGGCAATATTGGTCGCTGGCACACAGTCGGCTCTCATGCTGCCGGGGTAGGGGTTAATAAAAATATTATGATGTCCGCGATAGTTTTTCAAATGACATGGCCGGGCGCACCCACAATTTACTACGGCGATGAAGCAGGCCTTGTTGGCTGGACCGACCCGGATAACAGGCGAACTTTCCCATGGGGTAGGGAAGATGTGATGCTTACCGATTTGCATAAGACACTTGCCCGAATGCGAAAAAATTTCCCCATGCTGCGCGCAGGCTCGGTGGAATTTTTGTACAACGAATATGGCTTGATTTCCTACGGGCGATGGAATGAGAACCAGAAAATTGTTGTTGCAATAAACAACAAAGACCGCCAGACAGAAGTAAGTATCCCTGTATGGAAAGCAGAAATTCCTGACGGGCAGCTAACCGTACTTGTAGCTACAGGGAGCGACACTTTCCACGAACCGGGCACATCACACAACGTTAAGGGTGGTGAGTTGAAACTTTCCATGCCGCCGTATAGCTCTATTATATTAGGAGTATGAACACAGAATATCTGGAAGGAGACACACAAAATGAATTGGCAGACAAAACTAGATATCTTCATGGCAGAATGCCACCTTATGCAAGACGCAATAGGCGTTCTAGCCTGCGGAAGCTACATTACAGGAAACCCGACAGAACATTCCGACCTGGATGTTCACATTATCTTGAATGAAAACGCCACATACCGAGAACGAGGCAACAAAATAGTAGATGGCCTACTAATCGAATACTTCGCCAACCCACCCAAACAAATCTTACAATATTTTACCGAAGATTTTGCGGAGCGTAGCCTAATGTCACAAGTCCAGTTTGCCACAGGGGAAATTATCCTGGACAAAGCAGGAAAAGTGGCGGAGTTAAAGCAAAAGGCCACAACCATGGTCGACGAGTTTTACGAAAACACCGCACACAACCCTCAAAAAACCTCCGACCTAGCGAAATATTTCCTATGGGACAACCTAGATAATTTAACAGACGCCTACAAGACAAACCGCCGTGATTTCGATTTCATTTATTTCACAAACCTAGACACCTTAATATCCACATACATGGCCGCCATTGGCCGACCGTACAATAAAATGGCGATACTGGGTAATATCACAGATGAAAATGTTCAAAAAAAGTATTTACTACGTAACTTACCCGACCTCGCAATTTCTACAGCCATCGAGATGGCCGTAACAGCAACAGACAAACAAGAACGGCTGAGCGCGTATGCAAACCTAACCACAATGGTGTTAGAAAAATTCGGCGGGTTCGATATCGACGGCTTCCGTTTCAGAAGTGAGCTTGCACTGGGCAAATAGCAAAAGCCACCACAGTTCCCTAAAAACTATGGTGGCTTTTGTGCATTATTTTGCGCAAATCTCCAAATAGTATTGACAAAGCTGTGATGAAATTCTATCATGCTAATAATGGATTATATTTTAGGAGAATTTTAGATGAAAACCACAAAAGCAATAATCAAAACTGCTGCCAAGCCAAATGCCCTTTCCCTGGAAAACGTCCCATTCCCAACAATAAACCATAACCAGGTGCTTGTTAAGGTGAAAAAAACCGCCATCTGCGGCACGGATATTCACATATATAATTGGGATGCGTGGGCACAAAAAAATATTGCAACCCCGCAAATTATCGGCCATGAGTTTGTAGGCGAAGTTGTGGAAATCGGTATGTACGTAACCAATGTAAAAGTCGGCGATATCGTAACGGGCGAAGGGCATATCGTATGCGGAAAATGCCGCCACTGTATCACCGGCTACCCACACCTGTGCCGCCAAACCGTTGGCATTGGCGTAAACATGGACGGTGTGTTTGCCGAATATATTGCATTCCCCGCCAGTAATTTGTGGGTGTGCGATACCAGCATATCCGAGGATATCCATAGTATCTCTGACCCACTTGGCAACGCCACTCACACCGCGCTAACCTTTAATGTACTAGGCGAAGACGTGATTGTGACAGGTGCCGGGCCAATTGGGCTTATGTCCGTACCGATATTAAAATGCGCAGGGGCAAGAAGCATTGTTGTTTCCGATATAAATCCAGAGAGATTAGCCCTGGCAAAAGAACTTGGCGCAACCACCACGGTGGATGTACGCCACCAAACTTTGGAAGAAGCAATGGCCGGGCTTGACTTAATAAAGGAAGGTTTTGACGTTGGCTTGGAAATGTCCGGCAACGCAAGTGCTTTTTCCGGCATGGTTGACGTTATGGCCAATGGTGGCAAGATTGCAATATTAGGCATTTTACCAAAGGACGTTAGTGTTGACTGGGAAAAAGTAATATTCAACAGCATCACACTAAAAGGCATCTATGGCCGCCAAATGTTTGACACATGGTATCGTATGACTGCACTGTTGCAATCTGGGCTTGAAGCAGAGATTTCTAAAGTAATAACCCACCACTTCCCATACACGGAATACGCCGCGGCATTTGAACTTATGCAAAGCGGTAAGTCTGGGAAAGTGATACTTGATTGGGAATAAGAGGTGCCGTAGTGGATAAACCCTTTGTTGATTTGCACATTCACTCAACATTTTCAGATGGGGGCATGTCGCCCGAAGAGGTTGTAGAGGCTGCCGAGCAAAACAATGTGGGAGTACTAGCGATTACTGACCACAATATACTGGACGGAAGTCTTCAAGCAAAACAACTGTGTCATAGTAGAGGAATACATCATATACCAGCCGTAGAACTTGACGCTTTAGATAATGGGATAAACTACCACATACTCGCGTATGGTTTTAATGTTGAAAACGTGCAATTTAATGCATTCATAAAACATACACGTTTTTTACTTGACGAGTCGAGCATGAAGCTACTTGAACGAATGCGCCCCGATTATCATAATTTCTCATTTAAGGATTTCGCCGATTTTTCATACGACAAACATCTTGGCGGATGGAAGATGCTACACTATCTTATGAACAAGGGGCTGACCTCTTCGCTTAAAGATGGAATGAAATATTATTCCGATTATGGTATTTCCAGCACTGAAGCTGGCTATTCAACTATAGCCGCCACAGCATATCGAATAAAAATGGCTGGTGGGTATTCTGTCCTTGCACACCCAGGAGAAGTTATAGATACGTCAGATATTGACTGTTTTTCCTATGAACTAAAGCGCATTATCTCCCTTGGAATTGATGGGATAGAATGTTATTATCCAACACACTCCAAAGCTGTAACACAAGTATGTTTAGAATTATGTAATGAGTATGATTTACTAATAACTGCGGGTTCTGATTGTCATGGTGTTTTTGGGCGAACTTGCGTGGGGGAAATGAATATTTGCCTGGACAAACTAAGATTGAAGAATTTGGCGGCAGACAAGGTGTAGAAATTTTCAGATTGGCTTTTAAGATTTATTAAATGGTCATTACGAGCGACGCGAAGCCACCCAGACACTTCACTCTTCGTGTTCTCTGGATGGCGCGCCGCTATGCCCCTGGCAATGACGTTTCTTTAGCAAATTATTGTGCTTTCATTCGTATTCCAAATGTCGTTAATCGTGTATTTTTACAATGCTCATCGTACCCTGCGACCCGTTAAACGTTAATTTGGGTAGGGTAATGTGACCCGTACTGTACGGCTTTAACGATATTGTTTCTGTTGTGCCTGGCAATACAAGTGTAATAAATGTTCCACTGGCAGTATTGCCATTATGCAGAACCATACCTGTCATCATTGGCGTAGAGTTGGAATAGTAGCGTATATCTGTCACACCAGTAGCGTGCAGTACGTCTACAGTCCATGTTACCAAGAATACACCTGGGTGCAATGTGATTGTTCCGTTACCATTGTTAACAATAACGTTGTCATCCTTAAAAGTCCTGGTATGAAACGGGATTGCCGTGCCTGCGTCAATTGTTGGAACATCACCCGACACTTCTACATATCCCGCCCAAAATGAGCTACCACAAACGCCAGGAGGCCCTTGCACTCCTTGTATCCCTTGTGGCCCTTGTACGCCCTGAGTCCCCTGTTCTCCAGTTTCGCCTTGTGGTCCTTGCACCCCCTGTGGTCCTTGTCCTCCAGGTTCGCCTTTTGCTCCCTGCGGCCCCTGTAAACCTTGCTCTCCAGGTTCACCCTTTTGCCCAGGACATCCCGGTCTGCCAGGGTCGCCCTTTGGCCCTTGCGGGCCAGGTGGCCCTGGAATTGGCTTGACGCAACTTTGTCCAGAGTTAAATGAATTGCTGTACATAAGCCAGCATAATTTGGCGTATGAGCAGTTCTCATGTTTTTTACACATTTCTTAATCACCCCCTTGTTGTATAGTATGACAGGCAGTGCATTAACGTGATTCAAATTGCCATCTGGATAGCTTAGACGCAATTTAATTAAGTTTGACCAGTGTTGAACCCCTAAATGTGTTATACTGTTTGCAAATATGCTTGCAGAAAGGCAGTGACATATGCGCAAAAAAGACATATTGGGCAATTTCGTAAAACACTCAGACACGATTTACACCCACGCAATAAAAAAGCTGAATGATGAGGCTGACTCATACTCCGCACTAATTTCCTTTTTACCAGGCTGCCGAGAATTGTGGATTAACGGCGGAGAAAATCGAATCCAATACGCAGGTGCAGGCTATAAATGGCTGATGTACTTGCCATTGGATGAATATTGGTGCATGTCAACATATTACACTCCTGATAACAAACTCCTAGGGTGGTATTTCGATATAAGTCTTGGTAACTTTATAGATGAAAACGGCTTGCCTTGTACCGATGATATTTATTTGGATTTGGCAATATCTGCCCATAGCCATATACTAACGCTCGATGCAGATGAGTTGCAAAATGCGCTTGATAAAAATGAAATTACCATTGACAATTACAATCATGCATATAAAGTTCTTGAGCAAATCAAAAACAGCAAATGGAGCGATGTAGAATATTTAACAAGTCTAAGTGAAAAATTGCTTATGGATTACGCATAATTGAGGAGAAAACAAAATGCCTGACGTAATATCAAAACTAGAGCAAAACATAGCAAAAGAAAACCTAACCTTCACAAAAAAACCAATCTTAATCGCCGGAATGGCTATGGAGTACTACAACATCCGTAAAACAGGAAACGATATAGACATGATAGTATGTGACGAAGACTATCACCGTCTTTAACCAATCCATCGGCAACAAAACTGCAAATAGACGGGGACTTTGGGATTGAAATTGGCATATTCGAATTTTGGCGCAGTATTTCACTGCTAGATTATGACTTCTTCATAAAAGGTGCGATTGAAGAGAAAGCCGCATATGTTATTTCCTTAGACCGCTTGCTGTGTATGCATGTGATGTTGACGGATTTTGGAGAAGACCAAAAATATCGTGACATAAATCTCATCAAAGCATTTTACCAAAAAAATTCCAAGAATGGAGCAAAGACATGAAAACAGCATACAACCACTGGCAGCAACTTACAACCGAAATTAAAGACTCTGGCCTATGGAAAACAGAGCGCGTAATAACCACACCCCAATCAGCCCTCATTGATACAACTGAAAAACCCCAAGTAATAAATATGTGTTCCAATAACTACCTCGGCCTAGCCAACAACACCGAGGTAAAAGATGCCGCAAAACAAGGCATAGACAAATGGGGTTACGGCCTTTCTTCCGTGCGTTTTATCTGCGGCACGCAGGAATTACACAAAAACCTAGAGGCCAAGCTGAGCGAATTTCTATGCACAGAGGACACGATTCTATATTCCTCTTGCTACGATGCCAACGGCGGCTTGTTTGAAACCATATTAACCGCCGAAGACGCAATTATCTCCGATGAACTAAACCACGCAAGCATAATTGATGGCGTTCGCCTATGCAAAGCTGCCAGATATCGTTATAAAAACAATGATATGGCTGACCTGGAAGCACAACTAAAAGCTGCAAGCAATGCCTCTGCGCGAATAAAAGCCATAGTATGCGACGGAGTTTTTTCCATGGACGGTACAATCGCCAACCTACCAGCCATCTGCAATTTGGCCGATAAATACGACGCAATAGTAATAGTAGACGACAGCCATGGCGTGGGTGTAATAGGCGAAAACCTGCGCGGCACGCACGAATACTGGAACTTGATGGACAGGGTAGACATTCTAACAGGCACATTGGGCAAGGCGTTGGGCGGCAGCAGTGGCGGTTACACCAGCGGCAAAAAGGCAATAATCGACATCCTGCGCCAGCGTTCCCGCACATATCTTTTCTCCAATACACTTTCGCCCATTATCGCGTCTGGCAGTTTGAAGGTTTTGGAGCTTGTCAAAACCCCCGAACTGAAAAAACGTTTGCGAGAAAACACCGCATATTTCCGCCAAGGCATAAAAAATATTGGCCTAGCAACCGTTGAAGGCGAACACCCAATTGTGCCAATTATGCTGTTTGATGAACTTGTGGCACAAAAAATGGCAGAAAAATTATTGGAAAAAGGCGTGTACGCAATCGGCTTCTTCTATCCAGTTGTGCCCAAGGGCAAAGCGCGTGTGCGCACCCAGGTTTCCGCTGCGCACACAAAGGAGCAATTGGACGTGGTGTTAAACGCGCTCGCAGAATGTAAAAAGGAGCTAGGCATATGATTTTACACTACAACGATTTCATTGAAACTCTGCTAAAAGCGGGATTTTCTATGGGAATTGGTGACGATGGAATTTATGCCGTAATCCCATGGGGCTTTTTTGATGACCCGCCATATGACACGCCTGTTTCCTGGAACAATCCCGACCCAGACTACAACCGCTGGGAATGGCGGATGCGTGTGCTTGCAGACCGTACCGACATCGCATACGGCAAAGTTTTTATGAACAAAACGGGGTACATAACCCGAGAATGGTATCCGCAGTTTTTGGCGGCGCGGCGTAATGGCGCAACATTTGAAGAAGTGTATGCAGATGGCAAAATCAGTTATAGCGCAAAGAGAATTTATGACACGATTTGTGATAATGGCGTGGTGTCGACCAAGGAGTTGAAGCGGCTTGCAGGGTTTGGCAAGGACGATAAATCTGTATTCGAACGGGCGATTGTAGATTTGCAAATGGGGCTATATATTACAACGGCTGCTAACCCGCATAAAACAGAAAATTACGGCATGACGCCGTCTATGTTTACAACCATAGAAAATTTCTGGGGTAAGGATATTGTAGCCGAGGCGGATGAAATTGACTCGGATGAGGCTTTTGCCGCGATACGCACACGTGTGTTGGAGCTTAACCCCGCGGCGGACGAGAAGAAAATACGAAAATTTATACTGAGGTGATTTTATGCTTGCGCAAAATATCACAGAACTAAGTGCGCAAAAAGAATTGAAGCCAAAAATTGAAGATGTATTACCCTGTTATATTAGTGGCGAAAAGTTAGATAATGCATTATCTTTTATCAGCTATTTGCGAGCAAATAAAATGAAGCCTACATGGGCGGGCATCCACAATGCATGGAAGTCGACATACAAGGGCAAAGCAATTTGCTATATAAGGCTGTTTAATGACAGTTGGAAAAATTCGTCACATCTGCGAGATAAATATGGCAAGCATTCATGGGTTATTACACCTTATATTGAAGAAAACATGGCTATATATTCGGAGACAATTTTGAATGAGGGCTTGCAAGACTTTATTTGGACTAATGTCCATCATTGTATGCGCTGCCGTGTGCCTTGTCATGGGAAAAATCCTCCTCACAAAGATGTCATGGTTCTTGGCAAGGAAGTGACGGGGCTATGCCACGGCCGCCCCCTTGTGTGGGCATTTGACCCTAACAAAGTTGCGCTTGATAGCATGAAGAGGTTGTTAGAGTTAGAGCAATGTGCAAGAGACAATTCTTGAGATTAGAGGAGACGAAATGGATAACTGTATTTTTTGTAAAATTGTACGCGGCGAGATTCCATCGTATAAAGTGTATGAAGATGAACACACATTTGCGTTTTTGGATATTAACCCAAAGACGGAGTACCATACGCTGGTTATACCAAAGGCGCATTATGTGAATGTGTTGGATATTCCCGCAGATGTTTTTACTCATGTAACAAACACGGTCAAAACAGTAGTAGACCTGTATCGTGAAAAATTGGGGATTGAGAATGTTCAGCTCTTTCACAACGCTGGCGAACACGCCCAGCAGGATGTGTTCCATTTGCATTTTCATATCGTGCCGCGCAGGGCAGGTGATGGACAAAACTGTGTTTGGCCGAAGACAAATGCCAATTTGAAAAATGTTTTTGAGGAAATGCTGGAAAAGATACAAGCCACCCCTAAATAACAAGCGAGGCGAAAAAGAATGCTTGACATAAATACCGCAATAACTAAAATCCGTAAATTTCACGATACAGCAGTAGCGGGTGAGAATACTCGTTATCGCTCATGGGTGCATTGCTTTAACGCGTTCCGTACATTGCGCCACGACAAAAATAATGTGGACTTGCTTTGCTTGCACTTAGCTTGGTACATGGCAAGCTGGGGTATGCTCCGTGGCCGTTCATTTCTATTGCAAATGGATTATCTTGTGCACAAGCCCTTGGTACAAATTATTCTAAGTGGGAAATATGATTTTTTGTTTGACGATGCACATTGTGCGCATATGATACCCTTAACTATAGAGCTGTCCGATGATATACATAAAGCATATGACAAACGTTCGATATCGTGCACGTTTGTTACAAAAATTATACTGGGTGTTTTCGGTATTGCCCCTGCATACGATAGATATTTTAGGCGCGGGGCACAGAAGTATTCGATATGTAGTACTACATTTAACAAGAAATCCTTGCAGGCGTTATGGAGTTTCTATGAACAACATTTTATAGCGTTGGAGGCGTTGCGCAAAGAGTTGACTATCGAAGGAATTAACTACACACCAATGAAATTGATTGACATGTGTCTATTTCAAATAGGCGTAGACGATGAAAAGGAGAGAAAACATGAAAACCCTTGAAACAGAACGTTTAATATTACGAAAATTTACCCCAGACGACTTCACCGCTGTACATACCTACGCTAGCGACCTAGAAGTTGCAACCTACATGGTATGGGGGCCAAATTCCGAGGCCGAAACCCGCGGCTTTCTAAATATGGCAATCCGTAGTGCAGAGGCCGAACGCATAAAGGACTACCAATACGCCGCAACGCTGAAAGACACGGGCGAGCTAATCGGCGGGTGCAACCTACATCTTGGCGATGAAGAAGAAGTTGGCTGGATTTTGAACCCTGTCCACCAAGGCAAAGGTTATGGATATGAGATGGGCAAACGCTTGCTTCAATTTGGTTTTGAAGAATTAAACCTGCACCGCATAGTCGCTTTTTGTGATGCGGAAAACGTGGCTTCCTATCGCCTAATGGAGAAATTGGGAATGCGTCGTGAAGGCCATCGTTTTGACACTCGCTATCCGAACAAAAAAACAGACCGGGATTTTAGTGATGAATTCATTTATGCAATGCTAAAATCTGAATGGGAAGTTGCAAGGGAAATCGACTACTATAACGCCTTGCCATTCGAGTTTAACGGCTTTATTGACATTCCTACGCTATCGAATGGCGATATTTACTTAGTTTGTACGGAAAAAAGCCCAGCACAGCCAGAAAAAAACTATGTTCCTGCATATAATTTTGCTGTATGTAAGGGTAGCGAAAAAATTGGCGACGTAAATTTGCGTATTGGTTATATGGGCGGCATAAACAACAAAGATTTATACCACTGTGGCCAAATTGGTTATGTTATTGATGAAAAACATCGCGGAAATGACTACGCCGTAGAGGCTTGCAAGCTGCTTCTTCCAATTGCGCGTGCACACAAAATGCAAAAGCTATTGATTACAAATAACGTGACGAATGTCGCTTCCCGTCGCGTGTGTGAAAAAATTGGCGCAAAACATTTGCGCTGTGTCCGTTTGCCTGAGTATAGCGACTTGTATCTGCGCGGACAACGTTTTATTAACATATTCGAGCTTGAAGTTTAGTCCAGACAAATAAAAAATATTTTCGAATGGGATGTTTCATGTGAATAAACTGGAAATTCTCAAGCAATATTTTGGATACAGCAATTTTAGGGACGGCCAAGAAGAGCTGATTGACTCAATCCTAAACGGATGCGACTGCCTGGGTGTAATGCCCACAGGCGCGGGGAAGTCAATCTGCTTTCAGGTGCCGTCTCTTTTATTTAGCGGAATAACCTTGGTAATTTCGCCGCTAATTTCACTTATGAAAGACCAGGTAAATGCCTTAACCCAAGCAGGGGTGAAGGCCGCGTTTATCAACAGTTCACTTTCCGACCGTCAAACATTTCTCGCGCTGGAAAACGCGCGGAACGGCGTGTACAAAATAATTTACGTAGCCCCAGAGCGGTTAGAGTCTGCGGAATTTATCAACTTTGCTATAAACGCCAACATTTCCATGGTTGCGGTGGACGAGGCCCATTGCGTATCCCAATGGGGGCAGGATTTCCGCCCTAGCTATTTGAATATTGCTGGCTTTGTGCAAAAATTGCCCGTCCGCCCTGTGGTAACGGCTTTCACCGCTACGGCCACGGAAAAAGTGAGGGAAGATATAATTGGGCTGTTAGAACTGGAAAACCCGCACGCATTTGTTACGGGTTTTGATAGGCCGAACTTATTTTTCAAAGTGGAAAAACCCGATAACAAAGATGCGGCACTTTTTTCATTTCTACAGGAAAAAGGCGACAAACCAGGTATTATCTATTGCGCCACGCGGAAAGCAGTGGAGGAAGTATGCCATCGCTTGAACGCCAATAATTTCTCTGCCTCTCGCTACCATGCCGGTTTGTCCGACCAAGAACGGCACGATAACCAGGACGATTTCCTCCATGACAGAGTGCAAATTATGGTGGCAACAAATGCTTTTGGCATGGGAATTGACAAGTCGAACGTAAATTTTGTAGTGCATTACAATATGCCAAAAAATATCGAGAGCTATTACCAAGAAGCTGGCCGCGCAGGGCGTGACGGCGAAAATGCAGATTGTTTACTGCTGTATAGCGGCCAAGATTACCGCACCCAGCTTTTTATGATTGACAATAACGACGAGGCCGACGAGGAACTAAAACGCCAAGACCGTAAACGCCTTGCAGATATGACAAATTTCTGCTACACATATGATTGCTTGCGCACATATATCCTGCGTTATTTTGGTGAGCCGACCCGCGACAATTGTGGAAATTGCCACAATTGTTTAACTATTTTCGATAAAACCGACATAACAATCGAAGCCCAAAAAATTTTATCCTGCGTAATAAAATCTGGCGAAAGATACGGCGCGGGCACGATAGTAGACACCCTGCGTGGCAGCAAGGCCGAGAAAATTATCCGCTTTAACCTGCACAAACTCTCTACATACAATATTTCAACGCTGTCGGAGAAAAGTTTGCGGGATATAATCACTTTTCTGGCATATCACGAGTATTTGCACATCACTGATGATAAATTTCCCGTTCTAAAACGCGGTAGCCGCGCAGCGGAGGTGTTGAAACAAGGCGCGTTAATCGAAATGACCATTGTAAAGGAAGAAACTCGCGCCAAAACAAAAAATACCACAGTTTCAAACCCAGGTTTATTCGAAAATCTCAAGCAATTGCGCTTGCAAATTGCCACACGCGAAAAAGTGCCTGCTTTTGTAATTTTCTCCGACCGTACCCTTGCCGATATGTGCGAAAAAATGCCGAAAAATGAAGAAGAGTTCCAGGCCGTGTCTGGAGTAGGGCAAATGAAGCTGGAAAAATACGGCGAAGAGTTTTTGGAGGTAATAAATACGAAAAATTTCAACTGGTAACCAAATCCAACCAGTTGAAATTTTTTTTCAAAACCTTAGTGATTTTTGATAGCTTGTATGGTATAGTTAACCAAACATTTCACACGAGAAAGGAATTTGTTATGTCAAATTTAACAAGCCACGAGCGTATTAGCCGTATGCTAAAACGCCAGCCCGCGGACCGCATTGGTCTATATGAAACATTTTGGGGCGAAACCCATGCCGCCTACCAGCAGCAAGGCCACCTAAAACCAGGCGAAAATATTCGCGCTCATTTTAACTTGGATATCGAAGAAAGCTGGTGTTTCAACTGCACAGCCGACCTAGATTTTTCAGAGGAATTGCTGGAAGAAACAGATGAAACTCGCCTGGTTAAAAACGGCAATGGCGCCATTTTGCGCTGGTTCAAACACAAAAGCGGCACACCTGAAAATGTGGATTACACCGTAAAAGGCCGCGAACAGTGGGAAGAATACAAAGAAAAATTGGTGAACATAGACGAGCGCCGCATAGATTTTAACGCGTATCGCGCCGCAAAAGAACGTGCCGCAAAAGATAATCGTTTCTTTTTCTGGGCGGGTGTAAATGTATTTGAGCAAATGCACCCAATTTGTGGCCACGAGTATATGCTAATGGGCATGGCTCTTGACCCAGATTGGATATTGGATATGTGCAAGGTGTACACAGATTTGACCATTACACTGCAAGAGATTTTGTTTGCAAAAGAAGGCGAGCCAGACGGTATTTTCTTCTATGAAGATATGGGCTTCAAAAACCGTCCATTTATGTCCCCTGATATGTACAACGAGCTTATTTTACCGTTCCATAAGCGTACTATCGACTTTGCCCACGGGCGCAAATTGCCTGTAATGATGCATACTTGCGGCTTTGTTGAGCCTCTATTACCTGGCCTTGTAGAGGCTGGTTTGGACTGTTTGCAAGCGATTGAAATTAAAGCTGGTATGGATCCATTGCGTATTCATAAAAACTATGGCGAAGTACTAAGCCTAATGGGTGGCATTGACGTGCGCCCCCTTGTAAACAACGACCGCGCGGCCATTGACCGTGAGCTGGAGTTAAAAATCCCAATTTTGAAGCAGAACCATGGTTTCTGCCTACATTCAGACCATTCTATTCCGCCAGAAGTAGAGTATGAGACGTTGCAATATTTTATCGAAAAAGGCCTATCACTGGGCAAATATTAAGGAGTGACTCCCATGAAAGTCGGATTTGTAGACTATTTCCTTGACGAATGGCACGCAAATAATTTCCCAGAATGGCTTGCGAAAGCCTCTAATGGCGAAGTTGAAATTGCCTATGCCTACGCAAAAATCGATTCCCCAAATGGCGGAATGACCACAGACGAATGGTGCGCAAAGTTTGGCGTACAGCGCATTAACACCATCGAAGAGCTGACGGAAAAAAGCGATGTAATCGTTGTCCTTTCCCCAGACAACCCAGAGTACCATGAGGAACTTTGCCAAGTGCCACTATCCAGCGGCAAACCTGTGTATGTGGACAAAACATTTGCAGAAACAAAGGAAATTGCCGAGCGTATTTTTGCCGTTGCAAAAAAACACAACACGCCTTGTTATTCCGCCTCTGGTCTGCGTTTTGCAGAAGAGTACCTGGCCTTTGAAAAAGGCAGTGCGCAAAATATTGTAAGCTACGGCGGTGGGCGCATTGAGACATACAGTGTTCACCAAGTTGAGCCGATTATTTACATGATGGGCACAAACATTGCCCGCGTAATGTTCACAGGTACAGACGCGTATCAATCGTATGTATGCGAATTTTCAGATGGTCGCAGGGCTTTTGTTTCCCATCACCCTGGCTGGAGTTGCCCGTTTGGGATGGTTATCGACTTTGGCAATGACAATACCAAAATTGTAAATGGTTCTAATTATCAAGAAAATTTTGCGGCAGATATGGTACGTTTCTTCAAAACAGGCGTGCCAACCATTGCGCCAGAAGAAACCATAACTGGCATTGCAGTAATTGAAGCAGCTAAAAAAGCAGAAAAATCACCCGGTACATGGGTGGAAGTATAGGAGGCTATTCAAATGAAAGTAGCAGTTATCGGATGCGGAACAATCGCCAACGCGGCGCACATCCCATCATACATGAATAATCCAGATGCGGAAATTAAATATTTCTGTGATATTCTGCCAGAGCGTGCAGAAAAAGCCGTTAAAGAATACGGCCGCGGCACAGTTATTACCGATTACAAAGTAGCTCTTGCCGACCCGGAAATTACAGCAATTTCCGTATGTACACCAAACAACGCCCACGCAGAAATTTCCATTGCCGCAATGCGCGCAGGCAAACATGTGTTATGCGAAAAACCAGCCGCCCGCACATATGCAGAAGCATTGGAAATGAAAAAAGTACAGAACGAAACAGGCGTAACACTAAACATTGGCGTGGTAAACCGTTTTAACGACTATGTAAACTTAATCAAAAAACACATAGACGCAGGCGACTTGGGCGACGTATATCGCGTGTATGTAAGTTTTCGCGCACACCGCTCTATTCCAGGCCTTGGCGGCGCATTCACCACAAAAGCAATTGCAGGTGGCGGAGCACTAATCGACTGGGGCGTACATTTCCTAGATATCGTAATGTATTGCTGTGGCGACCCGAAGGTGAATACCGTTTCTGCTGAAGCATTTTGCAAACTTGGCGTGGATATGAAAAGCTACAAATTTAATAGCATGTGGGCAGGCCCGCCAAACTACGACGGCGTATACGACGTAGATGACTCTGTAACGGCCATGATTCGCACCGAAGGCCCAACAATTACAATGAACGGCGCATGGGCAGAAAACATTGGCGTTGGCGAAATGTACATCGACTTTATCGGCGATAAAGGCGGCATTCGCTTAGATTATGGTGACAAATTTACTCTATATACTTCAGACTTGGAAGAAATTCGCCCAGAAATTGAAACCCGTGACCATTTCCAAAACGAAATTGACGCATTTGTAGCTTGCATAAAATCAGGGGAAAAAATCGCGTCTCACATCGACATCAACATTGTAACCGCACAACTAATGCAAGCAATTTACGACTCTGCCGAGCAACACAAGGAGGTAACTCTATAATGGCTATGAAAGTTGGCGCAATGCTGGAAAGTTTCCTTTCCGACCCCGCACTTCGCGTGCCGCAAGACCATCAGGGTTCTGCAACAGATGTGCAAAAAGGCCATAATTCGCCACTACGCAAAGCGGTTGCACTTGCCGCAGGCGTGGGCGCAAAAGGCATTCAAGCCTACGCCAGTTTTGGCGAGCTTGCCCCAGAAAACATGACACCTGCACTGTGTAAGGAATGGCTTGACCTAGTGAAAAGCCATGGTATGGTGTTCTCCGCTATCTGCGGCGACCTTGGTGGCCGTGGTTTTGAAGTGAAAGAAGACAACGCCGAACGCGTGGAGCGCAGTAAGCGCATTTTGGACTTGGCAAAAATGCTGGAATGCGACGTTGTAACAACACATATCGGCACAGTTTCAGCAGAAGAAACAGCCCAAAAAGAAATAATCCGCAAAGCCTGCCGCGAGCTTGCATTGTATGCAGACTCCATCGGTTCAGCTTTTGCTGTTGAAACAGGCCCAGAGCCAGCCGCAGTGCTTTTTGACTTTTTGGAAAGCCTAGGCGCAGGTGGCGTGCGCGTAAACTATGACCCTGCAAACCTGGTTATGGTAGTGGCAGACGACCCCGTAAAAGGCGTAGATACTTTGGGCAAATACATCGTGCACACTCATGCAAAAGATGGATTGCAACTGTCTGCCGACCCACTTAAATGGGAAGAAGTTCCCCTTGGGCAAGGCGGCGTGAAGTGGGACGAGTATTTGCGCGCACTGGACAAAATCGGTTTTAACGGCTTCCTTACAATTGAAAGGGAAGTGGGCGACACACCAGAGAAAGATATTCGCCTTGCGGCAGATTTCTTACGAGAAAGACTTGCGGCATTGGGCTTAGCGTAAATTGTATAAGAATAAACTACAGGGCTGTCTCACAATGTGAGATGGCCTTTTTTGTATACCCATATACCTGCACCATGACTTAATTCAACTGGTAACCAAATCCAACCGGTTGGATTTGGTTACCAGTTGAAAATTTGGCTCAACGAAATGCGCACGCAAGCGTGCTTAGATTCCAGTTGAAAATTTGACTGAACAGTATTTCCCGTGCCAAGTGTCTGAAATTATGGTAACATACATAAAAGCAGTACAAGCAGCATAAAATTCAACGGTAAAGGCGGGTGATGAAAATGAAATATGTATTTTGCGTTCTATTTTTTATTGCCATAACACAATCCGTTTATGCAGCAGAGCCTGAACAAGAGTATTACGGCTACCAAGCCGCTTCGGTTCTAATAATGGACGCGGACACAGGCCGCATT
>Ga0123355_10003199_pt1 | contig 23401 bp, 18 predicted proteins | sample TergutEmb28metaG_3_FD_89872 | JGI IMG/M metagenome (GOLD analysis project Ga0123355, IMG submission 89872) | Embiratermes neotenicus P1 segment gut microbial communities from Petit-Saut dam, French Guiana - Emb289 P1 | ecosystem: Host-associated > Arthropoda: Insects > Digestive system > Gut ... | reverse complement strand
TTTGATGAATTTTTGCAATGTTTTCTTCAGTTCTGCTTGTTGCTGGCTGTCCTGATCTCTCTTCGTCAGTGACACTTTCTCTTCCCTCAGCAAAACATGTCACCCACTTGTAAACTGCTGTATTCTTCATAGCATTATCCCTGTAAACTTGCATTGACATCTCTCTGATTTCGTTTCCACTCTTTCCAAGTTTAACAAGAAATTTAATGTTCGTTTGCTGCTCCAATTCAAGCTCCGACATTCTCACGGCGGCACACCAGAACACATGCAGACAGTAACAGATGCCACTCAGAAAGAGACTGCCATAAATCAACAACAACACAGCTGTGAAATGCTGATATGTCAATGTCACCAAACCATACTAAGGCTTTTGTCCAGTGCTGCCATGGCACACACACGGTGGCCAGTTTGCGAACTTAACTGTCCGACCATGTAGCTACTCACTGTGGGCTGGATGGTCCAGGATATCCTGGTGTAGGCAACACTTTCCACAACTGTCCAGACTGGGCCTCGAGCCCACCCAGCCTCCTACACAATGGGTACAGGGTCATTCCCAGGTATTAAAGCAGCCAGGGTGTGGTGCTGCCCACCCGCCCTATCTTGTACTGAGGTTAAAGAAAGTGTACAGCTATACCTATACTCACCCTCTGGGACTTCATGGCCTGTTCTGGGGGTGACCTTTACCTTTTTTTTTTTTTTTTTTATTTATTCTTTAAGAGTTCAATATAAAAATGAACCCATCCATGCAATTCTGTTGCACATGATGATTAAAACAATGTTCAGAAGAGAGTGGCCGTGGCCTATGCTAATACTGTGTACACTGTGCATTACATTACTATGAATTGCCTTTCTTAAAATCAACATTTAATGCAACTACTGTACATATCACTTTACATTACATTACACAAGTGTTCACAGTCAGCTGATGTGCTGAAAATCAAACAGTTAAATATGAGACTCCCTGAAGATGGAGCCAGCCACCATGCATAGGAGAATGTAATGTAACGTGATATGTAAAACAGGCACAGTAAATGTTGGTTTCAATGAAGACAATATGGTTGTGGCCTATTTTAAGACATTTTACAGACTACAGCTACACTTGGTGTGTGTCAGTGTGACCTGACCTGACCCACCTGTTTGTACTTGTGGGGAAAAGTGCAGCGCTCAATAGTGTCCTGAGTGGCGCCACGATTTATCTGTGCCAGGCGCCGCTGCTCAACAACACGCATGTAGTCCTCCAAACGAGCAGTCATGTGTCGTGCCAGGAACGGGAATGGCATCAGCTCAGGTGCCAGCACAGGTGGAAACACAATTTCCTGTGGACGTGGGCTGCCAGCCGCCTGGAATGTCAACAGCAGACATACAGGATTGGACTGACTGTGACTGTGTGGACATACAGTGTTGTGTCACACACACACACATGGGCATACAGGACAGTGGCCTTGCTGTGAGTCATCATGGGAACCAAAAAGAGCCAGCCCATATCACACACAGACTGTATCTTAATGCAAGCACAGAAATGTGCAGTGACAGTGCTGCATCAGACTGTGGCATTGAGAAATCAATTTAAAGCAGTCTCATGATGACACAGTTACAGTATGTGTGTCTCTACCCTTATATGCTGCCAGCCAGATACTCACCATAGTGGGGGCAATGCTGATGTGCAAATGGTGCATGCGTCCAGGTGGGTGGTAGTGGTACAGGTGGTGATGAACGTGCTGATGGGTGCTGTCCCTGCAACACCACAACGTATGACACACTGCCTGATAGTTAAGACTGTACAGCCCTCTCAATGACCTCATGTGGCCCAGCTCAGTGTCAGAGAAATTCTTGATTTAAAATGATTTTTGTCACGGGCCCTAAAGGTCAAAAAGGTTTGCTATCCTGCGGTAGTAACAGATGATGTATGTCAACGGAGAGAACAAGGCACTAAAGGTTTTAATTCACTGTCACAGATTTTGAATTTCTTTCTACAAGCATGCAATATCTGCAATGGCGTTGTAAACTGAAACAAAAGCAGTTAGTTCTTTATAGCTTAAAATGATTTCCTTCCTATCTTAAGTTTCAAAATTATCTGACAGTCCACACTGTTGGAGTTTTAGACCCCTTGTCCAGTGGTTCCAAAGGATCAAAACTGGTACGTCCCAAAATGCTACCTTAAATTCAAAGCTGATATGGCAGGTACGTGTCTTCACAACAGCATGTGTGTGCAACGCATGTGTTATAAGAATAGCATGTGTTTGCACCGTATGTGTGTTATAAGAACAGCATGTGTATGCATCATATGCATCAAGCAACGTCTGCATAATGAGGGTGGAATGGACCAGACCAACGTAAGACACAATTTCACTACATAATTTACTTGATGCACTCCAGTTTCTTAGTGGGGGTGAGAAAGCAATCAAGTGAAGGTGGTATTTTGGGTTCTTACATCATGTAGTGTGGTCTGTTCTAATGGTTTGGAGGAATGCACTGCCTCCATTTGTGAGATTGCTGCATTGGAACAGGTGGATGCTGAAGACGTGGGTGGAAGGACATTGTCTCTACACAGACAATGGGAACATTTTAACCATTTCTTGAAAGCCAAGGCAGTAGACTTTTGTCTACAATGGAACAGTGTCACACTGCTGGGACAAGACCACCTTTCCTTAGTACACCTACCCACTATAACACAGTATTATCACTTGCCCCCACCACCCACATCTCACTGGTACAAGCCCTGAAAATAGCCATTATGGCATTATAGCATTATCACTCCTCACTTGGTTGCGACAATTCCTCTCCCCCCTTCCAAAGCCACAACTACCCCAATTCCCTGAAACCTTCCAATATAACTGACACATTTTCTTCAACCACTACTGCAGCATCCACCGGTATCAAGTCAGTCAACCCGAAGATGGAGGCAGTATGTTTCTTTGAAATGCCAGTACAAACAAAGCAAACTAAAACACAAAACATGACCACTGTCTGATCAATAAATTCTGTGAAAACCTGGAAACTTAAATTCCCCAACATTTTGCACACTCAGACCTTACATAGCAAACGTGTCACTACTCAAATGTTAACAGGGAAAGTCAAACAACACTATTTGGCATGAATCAGAACCTGTCTTTCTGTACATTATGCGGTATGGCCTTCATGTCTACTGTAACAATTATTAGTAAACAAGATGAGGAACAGGGCATACATATTATCATATATATTCAATTTTAAGCTAAACTGCACATAAGCTAACCCTTGACTTCTCCATACACCAAAACAGAATACAGGAACATAACAACTTTTAGCGCTCAGAACATTCAATAAATGGTTAACATTTAATTCCACCAAGCACACTTTACTGTGCTGCATGTTACATCCATCACCAGCCCCTGGCAATACAGGCAATTGTCCAAAAACACCAAATTCTCAATCACTTAACTTCACCGTCACTGTCCCCCCACAAAGCGCTACTCTCTGTGCTGTCAAATGTATTCAAAATTGAGAACTTCATACAAGCAGCACAAATAATTACTGCACACTTGCAACAGGCTCACTCATTCACCTGAGCCACAGATATAAGAATTCAGTCTCAATGAGACCAACGGCTATTCCCAGCCAAAGGGCTGTTTTGGACAATAAAAAATCAGAAAAATGTCTACGCAAAACTGAATTGACATGGCATGTGTCATCACAGAATGTGCCTGTGAACTGCATACCTGGCTGATGAACCAACCAACCAACCAACTTACTCCATGAAGCAAAATCCTACTTGAAAAAGCTACCAGTTACACAGCCAGTCCCATGTTATGGAACCTGAAGCCTCAATACTGTGTGTACTACAGCCTGCCCCTGTCCCTGTCCTGAGCCACAAGAATCTAGTCTATCTTCCCAACCTATCTATGTAAGATATCATCTGCTTGTCTATGCCAGTTTTCCCAGAGATACCATTCCTTCAGGTTTCCCAACCAAAACCCTGTACACATTTTATTTTTCACGATGACTGCCATATGCCCTGCCTGCATCATCATCATCCTCATTCTGATCACCCAAACAATATTTGGCAATGAGTACAAATCGTGATGCTCTTTAGGACGTAATTTTTGTAAGCCTCCTGTTGGTTGCCCTCTCTGACACTTCACTGCCTTCCTCACCAATCTTCCTTTCAATCAGGGATATGCAAAACACAAAGAAAGCCACTCACATTGCCACGCTGGGAGGCGAGCTCTGCACCACAATTTCAGTCTGCATATCAGGAACCATGGAGCCAGGAGGTGGAACAACACCGCCTGAAGTCAGCAAGTCTACATCAGGGGCCTGCAGAGGGGGTGGTACCTGTACACAGAGATGTAACTGCTGTGTTCTCATGACATCAGTAATTGTGTTGACCAACAGTTGATGGGAAACTGACAAGTGAACAATACTTGCACAAGTACGCTATTCCCATGATAGGGCAACATATTATAATAATAATGATAATGATGATGATGATGATGATAATAATAATAACAACAACAACAACAACAACAACAACAAAAACAACAACAACAAAAACAAAAACAAAAACAACAACAAAAACAACAACAACAACAACAACAACAACAACAACAACAACAACAACAACAACAACAACACAAATGTGTGTGACAATATACCAGTCATATAGAACTGGCTTTACAAGTAATATGTGTGGCAAATGTTACCTTTTTCAGTGGTGGGCATTTACAATAAGGTGTAGCTATCAACTAAGCAGCACAAGCAAGCATAGGGGAAGTGAGTTAGGCATCACATGTGACTGACACACAGCATATTATAGTACAACCAACAGTCTACATGTCATACACTTCATTGCAACATGGCAACGAAGCATAACGACAGTACCAATGCCTGTACTTCTGACTGACATCAGACTCATTGGTCAACCAGGAAAAATATGGAGAGAAAAACACCCAAGAGGATGCACAAAAACCAATAAATACAGGTCTTTGAATCAACATCAGCACTGTGAAACCTCAAACCTCACAAATCTGGAAGAGGTTTTACCCTGTCGCTGCTGTTAGTGAAAAGGCCGACAATGACAACAATGGTGGCAGCGGTGAGAATGGCATTGTACGAAAAGAGGAAGAGGAGGTGCAGAAAGAAGATGATGAAGTGTACTGTCACTGTCAGAGGATGCCAGTGTATGCGCACGTGGCTAAACAGGCTCAACTGAACATTCAGTGTGAGGGCAGTGGCAGAGTGACACAGTGGAAGAGGGACAGTACAGCAGCCATCAGCATGATGTGCTGATGAAGTTCAGGACCCCACAGGACTATCCACCCTTTTACTGAAGCTTGAAAGGGTATGAACTAAAGTGGCATCATCTTTGTGAACACAGCAGCTAGCTCCGTCCACACGACAGAAATGAAAACATACTGCCTGCACCCTGAACATGCAGGCAGTATATCCAGCACACACTACAATACACTGCAATTTTATATTTCAGAACAAAAATGTCACTGTGCAAGTATTTACATTCAGTGCACAACACAGGACTGCTGTACATAATGGCACTTGGCACATAATACAGGACTGCTATGCATAATGGCACTCAGAAAACAACACAGGACTGCTGTACATAATGGCACTTGGCACACAACACAGGACTGCTGTATATAATGGCACTTGGCACACAACACAAGAACTATTGTACATAATGGCACTTGGCATGTAACACATGGACTGCCTAGTCTTCACTGGGCCTTAGTTCTGCTGCACAGAATGGCACAGCCTGGGAATTTACTACTTCTGATATTAATCTGATGACACAGAAAATAAATCTCTTGAGACTAAAAACAGTTTTTGATTAATGGGAATGATCAAACTACCAAGAACATCAAAATCCACTGCCAATGTAAAGTGTCTGTTTGGTTCCAAGCCAAGATTATGAAGTGGTGGTGACACAAAGCACATGACACACTCACTCCACACTGCACTGAATGTCACAAAGGGCAGCCCAACATGCCAGCCACATGTCTTGTCCCATCCCAGTTTTCTGGAACCAACTACAAAAAGCTGAAACAGTAGCACTAAAAGTAGAGGTCAATGAAGGTCACAATTCAAACATGGAGAGGCTACTGTATTGAATTTGGAAAGGACAAAAACTTAGCATTCTGAACACAGTGCAGGACAATTCCCAATATTCCACTTGATCACTTTTAAGGAACGTCAACCACCAATCATCTGTATTGATGATTCTCAGCTGCAAGCATAATCACAAAGCCCAATACATTCCAGACTCTGGAATACTTAACCTCTGCAGAGATGATGCATTTTGCTACTCACCATAGACGGGGCAGGCGGTGGGATCATGGCAGACGGACCAGGTGTGGGTACCACTTCAGGGCGGCTGTACACTGTGGGCTGCTGAGGGGTGGGGAGAGGGGGCTGGTGGTGGTGGTAGTGGTGGTGTGAGTGGGGATGATGGTGGTGATGGTGCAGTCCATACGAGTGGTGTCCTTGTCCATGCTGCTGCTGGGAAGATATGCGTGGTGGGTGGTGGTTCTGTGGTGGCGGTGGTGGTGGTGGTGGAGGTGGCGGTTGTTGTTGTTGTTGCTGCTGCTGTGGCTGCGGATGTTGGTACATATCCAGGAGCAGGTTCTCTCGTGGGCGACTGAAACATAAGCCAATGCTACACAATGCTAGGCTAATAACTTCACACTAGGGACACAGAGGTGATGATAGTCTGTGCATTCTGGAACTAAGCCTTAGAAGTAAACACATGGCACACTTTGACTTCAGCAGCACAAGATGCTGCAGGAGCAGAATGTGTATACTAGGATTACTTCCATAAAGTCCCAATCAATTTGCACAACTTCAGTGCAAGTCTCACCAACTGCCCAAACACGTAGAGATTACACAAGTCAAAATAAGTAAAATTACTTCTCACTTTAGTGACAGTGTGAGGAACAGCTTTTCAGATTCATAGTAACGTACCCTGACCTAGCACTCCTACAGCAGTCATGTGATCATCACTATTACATTATGCTGAAGCAGAATCACAAAAGTATGCTCCTGACTCTGGCTGGACATCAGCTCAGAATCAACTCACCTACTGTCCGGGACTTTAGTGAAGTAAACTTGCTATAGCAAGGACATTTAATCACTTAAAAGGCTAATCTCGGGTCTCAAACTCAAACTGTATGGATGCCAAACTAATAATTTTGAAAACCAAGTGGGCTGCCTGTCATTTAAGCAATAAATAAACTAAACATACTGTTTCAAATCAAATGTGCCGTTAAAAAGATTCACACTCTGTATAACAATGGAAACGTAGTTACTGAAATTTAAACTTGAGAATTTATCTCTATGTCAACACGTTGTATGTTACCATTCAGTGATACCAAACATGCTGTGTGTTAACATTCTGTGATACCTAACGTACTGTACGTTACCATTCTGTGACACCTAATGTGCTGTATGTTAACATTCTGTGATACCTAACATGCTGTATGTCACCATTCCGTGATACCTAACGTGCTGTATGTTACCATTTTGTGATACCTAACATGCTGTATGTTACCATTGTGTGATACCTAACGTGCTGTATGTTACCATTCTGTGATACCAAACATGCTGTATGTTAACATTCTGTGATACCTATCATGCTGTATGTTACCATTCTGTGACACCTAACGTGCTGTATGTTAACATTCTGTGATGCCTAACGTGCTGTATGTTACCATTCTGTAACATCTAACATGCTGTATGTTAACATTCTGTGATACCTAACGTGCTGTATGTTACCATTCTGTGATACCTAACATGCTGTATGTTACCATTCTGTGATACCTAACATCCTCGAGTCTTTATGACTTGTTAAAATTTAAAAAATATATGTATATAAATAGCTAAAATTAAGGAAAAAACTTATATTCTGCACCGGGTAACATTCTACACACACTATAAGAGCAGCTGCAGAGCCACGCAGATGGAAATGGGAAGAACCATGTGGCCAGGGGATTTGACCTTTGGACTAAGCTGTTACCCCCACCTGAACAATCTGCATGTGCACCAGCCCACAGGTGAACACCAAATACATAACACTGAAGGCAAGGATTAGGTGAAAAGCCAAAAACAAAGCATGATATACACAAACCAGAAATTGTAACAAAACATAACCAAAATGGAAGGCCAAGAATGAGACTGTACAATATCAGATCAGTCTCTGCTACTGATCAATAGCACTTTTGCTGTATTATTATATTTTAGACTCAGTCCCAAACCACTGTCCATTGGCCATCAAAAGTGGAAATGAATTACTCTGCTTGTGCACATACTGTCATACTATCATCAGCAACTGTACTGTACATATTTCACAAAAATATCTGTTACACACACAAAAACATCATGATATATGAACATGAAAAAGATTTCAAATAGGCCTACAAAGAACTACTTCAGTTCTAAGCCTCAAAAACTTCTGCCCATACTGCACAAAGTTGTCTGTCTCATATCTTCTTTCTCTATTTCACACAGGCAGCTATACTGTTGCTCAAAGATGGCAGCATCAACCAGCTTCTAAGTTTTGGGGCAGTTTCTGAGAGGCACACTAAGGGGTTTTTTTTTTTTAATCTGTGGGATAAATGCACTTGTTGCACTTAAAGGTAATAAAATGTTAGGCAGCTAAATGTGCTGGTGACATCACAAGGAGTAATGTGGACTGTCACTACAATTCCAATCAAAACACAGAACTTAGGCATACTTGCAAAACACAGAATTCACCTTACTGCCAATTCTAAGAAAACACAAATGATCTGTAACCAGTACTGCATCATGGTCACTTTACTTCCACCACGACCAACTATCTGGGTGAAACAGGGCCAACATATAACCAAACACTACCTCTGGAGGTGCACGGCGTGGGAATCCAGGCGTCGCCGTTGAATTTCCTGCATGCGCTGCTGGGAATGCCACAATCGTTCATGCAGAGGATAGATGCGGGGAGGGGCAGGGGGTGCCGCAGGCAGAGAGGGGAAGTACGGGAAACCCCCACTAGTGTGCAGCTGTGATGGCTGTCCATATGGGAAGGGAGACAGCCTCAGTGCCGGATCTGAAAGCAGAAAGGACACACTGCTGAACACAAATATACTGCAACACAACCACAGCAGCTGCCACTACATACAGGCTCAGTTAATGAAGTTCATTTGACATTAGCAACTTCTCTCTCACAAGACCATTTTACAATCATCTTCCCAATTACACCACACCGTTACATGGCATTCTATCCTGTCCCTGTTCAAGCCAGTTCACACTAGTGCAGTTTATTTCTCTAACGCCATTTTCATACCACACTTCCTTCTGTACCTCAAAAATTATGTTTTCATTTACCTGACCTGCGTGGTACTCAACTTGTACTTATTCAAAACCCCCTCAAGAAAACATTGCATGTCTGCCTTCCCTATATGACACCCACCCTACCCTATTCACTATATTCGCCTGTTCACACCTCTAAAACCAATTCCCTCAAAATGCAGTTTGATCCTTTAAAGACAAAGACACACAAATTTATATTCATAGACCCAGTCCGTACTGCGCAGTAAACACACCAGGTCTCTGTTACAATAACCAGTCAGTTAATGCTGTATAGGGAAATAATCGCTGTTTGTTCTGAGATCCACACAAAACACACAAATACAGTGTGTGGAGAGAATGCAGAATTTGTTGTTACATGTATAACCACTGGGTGAAATCCTTAATATTACCGTCACCCAAACATCGCCTTCAGAAAACAGGAAATGTATCGACTCAACTGAGGCAACGTTTGACACTGTCACAGTGGAGTCGCTGGGGATTCATGTCTTCTGGATATTACGCAGCACTGCACAGTAAGTTACCGACACCCTGACAAAATGCAGTGCCTCCACCTTTGTGGTGAGTAGTCCAAGAACTACTGAACCAACAATACAGCATCATGTGACAGAAGACATGAATCTTCAACTCAAATGAAAGTGAATATTTACTGATCTCCACACAACATAAATGGCTCACACCTCCCCTGTAAGCCTACTGTTATTCCAACACAGAAAACAAGACATTTTGGGTAGAAACTATGACATATACTTTCATTTAAATCAAGGCATGATGAACTTCCTTTGAATGTGGACACCAGCTAAAAATTTGAGGACAGAGACCTCTTTCCTTTCTTCTGTGGATTCGTGCAGCAACAGCTGATGAATTTAAAACTTACACTACAGTTTTTGCTAATATTAGAAAGCACATAAAATCAAAATGCCAAAATAAAAATCCTTAGAATACCAGTTAAATAAAAACACATACTAAAACTCCTTACTCAATGCCAGCATGCCAACAAATGCAACCTGAGTTGTACCACAAATCAGACACCTCTCAACCTTCCACATGTATCACAGCAAAGCTGTTCAACGCTCCTTCCACACGTTCATATTATGCTAAACTGATGTTGGAAATTAGACTGCTTGCTGCTGGTGATAAGCAGGCTGTTTAGTAATAAAGTGTTTGTTCAACTCTGATTAAAATGAAGAAATACATGATTCCAACATTCCAGGCACAAGCAGAAATTATCACCTACATAACTGATTGAGCTCTACTTCAAATATGTCCTTGTAATGACAGAACGGCAAGTGTACCATCTGTCTGGACAACAGTAACTACTGGAAACTACAACCTTACATTTGCTTGGTAAGTTCACACTCCACTACATTTTTTTAGATACCATCGACTAGAATGCATTTGTATCAAATTTCACGTATATATATTACACTGTTCAAACATTACTGACATACAGGGTCCCCCACATCATTCTCATTTTAGAATTGCACATAATGTTTCAAACCCTTCTGCACATCACATCAGATCTGTGTGATTAGGTGGCAGCTTTTGTAAAATAAAATATAGCTTAAGATTCAAGTCTGCCAGGATATGCCAGTGTCTTAGGGCAAGTAGTTCCTAAGGTTTTGAAGGAGCATGATGCCTTGATCTTCTGAGTCCAGCAGTCCAAGAAGACACTGGCAGTGCCTGACCCTGAAGATGAAGGCACTATAAATATGCTGTTAAACATCAGTAACTACCTGCCCAACAACAAAGGTTCACATCCCAAAACACTTCAACCTTCAGCAGCACAACTGTGACAATCTCAAATGTCAGCTTCAAACTGGTACTGTTTCATGACAGGTTACATTAGCTAACAATGAAAAATTGATACTGACTACTGACAGAGCATGCATGGCTTGTATTATTTTCCAGAATGTACAGCCAACCAACAGAATTTCAGAGACTCACATATGCACTTTATGACACATGCAGGTGTTTCCTTTTTCAGTTCCCTTAATAATGTTCATAATACAGCATTCAGCTGCTGCCTACTGTGCTCACCTAGACAGTAGGTGTGGGTAGTGGGTGTGTATGAGTGTGTGGCTGGCGCAACGTGTCCCTGCGACCAAGGAACAGACCGTCCATGTGGATGCATGCAGCTGCCATAAAGCCCGTTGCAGTGATGTGTATTGTTAGGCATGGGAGGAACATCAGGTGCATCACTGCCACCGCACTGGTAACGGCACGAAGGCAGGCGGAAACGAATAAGAGGCGGCGGTGCAACGCGTGGTGGTGGCGTGCTACAAGGAATGTATTGGCCAGTGGAGGTATTATGGATGGGTGACACAGGAGAATCCGTCACCACAACTGGCGCTGACGAAGGTGCACAGGAAGGCACGGCCGGGTGTCCACCGCCACTGACAGGAAACATCTCCTCATCTGACTCTTGTGTTAGGTCTACTACAGCCACAGGGTCCTAAAATGAGACATGAGAACAGAATTAATGGCACACACACTTGCTGTAAAAGCGACAAGGAATAACACACCCTCACAACAACAAATCATTTATAGTAAAACTCCTATAGTCCAGAATCCAATCATTCTGCGCTCCTGACGAACTGGAACAAAAATTGACATGTGAAAGACAGCAAACTTCACACATTCACATGCATGTGCACATACACACAGTCAGCTCATCATCATCTTATCATCTCACTTGGCCACTTCGTGTTGATGTGATCAGAAGTGCTTGTGTGTGTGATCTAAGTAAATAAACGAAAGTCTGTCACTGTTCAAGGCAACAGTTTACTGCCTGTATCACCAAACATTTTATACAGTATTACAAACAAACACACATGCAAATGCACAAACTGTACACAGCACATGTAAAATCAGAACAGCATATAGAATGGTCATCTCGACTGTACACAGTATTTATTGACTTTGAGAAAGCATTTGGCTTGATCAACAGGGTGGTTATGTGGAAAGAAGTGAAACGTTATGGAGTGCCAACACAATTCGTCAACCTCATTAAAGAAACCTATCGGGGTTATGCATGTCAAGTTGTGCATGAGGGCCGAGTATCTGACCCAATTTCTGTGCGGACCAGAGTGTGGCAAGGTTGCATCCTGTCACCCACTATGTTCTTGATAGTGAATGACGCAGTAATGCGAAATGTGAACCGAGACAGGCGGCGAAGTATTCAATGGGGCCTGGTCAACAGGCTTGAAGATCTGGATTTTGCCAATGATTTGTGTTTGCTGTCTGAATCACATGGCAATATGACAACAAAGCTCGAAGACTTGACAAACAAGGCAGAAAAGGCAGGACTCATAATCAACATAAAGAAGATAAAGGTTTAGGGATAAACACAAGTAAAACAGATCCATTTACTCTTAAGGACGAAAGTATTGAAGATGTGGATAATTTTACATACCTGGGCAGTGTGGTTACCAAAGATGGAGAAGCTGTGCAGAATGTCTCGCAATGAATTTGAAAAGCAAATGGTGCTTTCGTACAACTCTATCCAGTGTGGAAGAATAGCAGAATATCTATTAGGACCAAACTCTGCATCTTCTATAGTAATGTTAAGTTGGTGTTGTTATATGAATCTGAGACATGGAAAGAAATGAAAACTACCACCTCAAAGCTGCAGACCTTCATTAATCGCTGCTTACGAAGAATCCTGAACATCCGATGGATGGAAGTGATTTCAAACGAAGAACTTTGGGAAAGGACAGACAAAATCGAGATGTCCGTGCAGATCAAGAGACGGAAGTGGAAATGGATAGAACATACACTGAGGAAAGGAAATGAAGCCTACAAAAGAGAGGCCTTGGATTGGAACCCGCTGGGGAAAAGGAGGAGAGGGAGACCTAGACATATGTGGTGAAGAACTGTCCACAATGAGGCGCTAAAAAAGGGAAGAGCTGTAATGAAGTTAAGAGGATGGCCGGAAATAGGACCAGATGGCGGTGTTTTGTTGATGCCATATGTCCTCTAAGGGGTGACAGAAACTGATGATGATGATGATGAGTCACAAAAGGTCAAAACAATCACTAAAAAACGGGTGACTACGAAACACCTAATTCATGAACAAAGAGACGCTACCGTGCTGATCAGAGTGAAGGGAACCGTCAGTTCACCTAACATCTTTCAGTCTATAATTAATTCTGTATTTAACTGGCACACAAAACAAGCACAGACACACTGACAGCTGCAGTTGAGGACATACCAACACAATGCTACAGGAACTGCTGTAAACACAATGCCGGTCACACACATTCACCACATCTATACAGGCGTTACAACAATGCAGCTCCCACAGAGCAGAATCATTTGGTTGCTCTAAATGTTTCCACATTATACAGAATTGGAGGGTTCATTACTATGGGGATTCAGGTCCTGGGTGATGTGTTGTTATGTTGCTGGGCAAGTAGCTCCTGATGTGTTGAAGACTGCATTGTTCAGATGAGGAAAACCTGCCCTATATAACAGCACCACATAATGTGTTTTGGACATGCTTCTCAGTCCTAATGAAGGCATCCTTTGAAACGTCACCAACCATTCACTCAACAACACAGCATTACATCCAAGGACCTCACAAGTGTAAAACCTCAAATCCCATTCATCATAACATAACATCACAACAGTGTGTTCCTGATCCCTACTGGACCCAAACCCAAACCCATTTCTTTGATGAATCTGAGAAATATTTTTCCATTTTGTACGCATTTTTCACCTTGCAGTTCACACCAACTCACCCTCTGTGCCGACTGATCCCTACACATTTCTCACCTAGCAGCTCACGCCAACTCACTTTCTCTGCTGACTGATCCCAACACATTTCTCACCTAGCAGCTCACACCAACTCACCTTCTGTGCTGACTGCTGCTGGTATTTCACACTGACAACCTCAATGCCACTGTCATCATCTGTGTCATCACTGTCACTACTTGATGACAGCCAGTCTAGTTGCAGGTCTGGAGCTGATGGGCCATCTTCATTCGTCTGTGCCTGCATGCCTGATGGACCTGACACAAAACAAAACCAGCTAAAGTCATAATGGTTGCTTCAGTCCACCCTATCTGCACATGCACACTGATCCTGTACATGTTTGTTGCAACTTGCATGGAAAGCTCACAGCGGTTGTGTCTGTCTGCATTAGCCAACAGTCAGCCTGCAAGTGGACAGCTGTCCACCCAGTCATTTTAGGTGCAACCATCAACCTGTATGAACCATTTAAACACAGAGATCATAACAAGTTTAGTGTGCTGTGTCCAGTTTACTGTCATTCTGCATACAGACAGCAACTGCAGACCAGATATACAGTGCTTAATGCACTGTTGGCTGTCACTGGCATCAAACCCAGTCATGCTCTAACCATGTGGCAACATGAGAATAATTCAATACAACCATGGAGATGGACAGGTAATGATTAAGCTGGGTTCCTGCAATGTGGCCAACATATTTGGTAATGATGCCAACATAAGGATTCAGGTCAGCTGGGATATGATGTCACACTGTTGGGTGTGCGGCTCCTGATTTCTCAAAGAAACCCGGTACCTTCATCTTCAAGTGTCACGAACTTGGAGCTAGGCACTATGACCCTCCGAAAGGTCCAGAACCACTCACCACCACATCATGCCCAAAGTACAAAACCTCAAATCTCACAGCCCCAACACAACCATATTTCTTGAACCCAAACTTAGGCTGCTGCAAATATTTACTGTTTTATGGCCGAAGTTGTTTATGGTGAAAGTTTTGCTTCCCACCAATCATTTACAGCTGCTAGCTTCTACTCCGAGTTCACGCTGGATCTCCCGCTGGAGGGCAGTAACATGAAGTGTCTGTCTGGTCTGAAGAAATACCACAAAATCTCAACTACTGAGGACTATCGCACCAACAGGAGTTGTGGCACACAAAAACCAGATTTTGTACATATCTGTACATGTGTCATGTAAAACTGGTGTAACAATTTGGGTACATAAAAATGTGAAAAGTCAGACATATTCTAAGTACAGTTCTGTACTGTAAAACAGCAACCTATGTATGAAAAAGGCATGAGACTATGCAAGAGAAACGACACATTCATCAGGACACTGTTACATATGCCACAGTGCGGGAGGTCACTTGCTGTCCGCTCACTGCACAGGCAAGTCCATGAGTCCACGTGCAATTTGTGGAGGAAGAAGTGGCACTGGGACAGGATGTTCTCTAAATACTTCGGTTTTCCCGTCAGTATCATTCCAGCAATGCACAATATTATTTCACTCATCTATGACCAATGCTACAAAACCTTAGCAAGTGACAGTCATTAAACACAAAGACAAATATTGGGAAAGACAACAAATCATACTGACAAAAAAATAAATGGGAGACTTTACCGCACAGCAGGTGCACAAATCCCAAGTGACTGAATTTTCTATGGCAGTACCCAATATGTGTTGGTCTACCGTATGCAACTTGCTGCATGTTACCATTCAAGCACCCACAATTCTGACACAACTCCAGTATTTATGGAAAATGTGTGCACCCCTGCTTTAACAATTTCAAAATGAGCACTACTTTCATTACACACACACTGTATCAGACGTGAACCATCCCGTAAAGGTCACATGATAGAAGGTTCAATAAATAAGGTACCCAAGCATTAATCAACCATAACAGGCAGCACTTGTAGTAGGGGTAACACACAACATGTGGTACAAGAGTCAGTCACAAGCTGTTGAGGAAATAGTACGTGTGATGGCAATTACAATGGACATTTGGTCCTGTGAAAAGTATGAAGTGTGCTTCAGCTGCAGTGAGCACAATATGACTGACAGCACACCGTGCAGCAGGGCCTGCCATGGTGATGATCACACTGGTCAGCCAGCATATCAAGGACAAATCTGAATGCAGCACAAGGGAAGGAACTGGTGTGGGACACTGAAACATCACTTCCAAGGCTGCATAGTCCACTGTGACGAGGAAGCAGAAGGGCCTGCTCATGACTGCTTGCAAGTGCAAAAGCCTGAATGCTACTGAGCCGTGCCTGCGGGGCCCAGCTCAAAGGTCGTTCCTATGCAGAAGTTTTACATCGCGAACTTTGTGTCCTGTCATCACTATCCTTGGGTTATCGTCCGGGGATTGGCTGCAGTGAGTGAGTGAAAGGATTAGGGGCGATTACGGAGAGTTTACATAAAGGGGCAACTGAAGCCCGGACTCTCACTTGGACTTGCATTACTGCAGCAACTTCTACAACTACTTCTTCGTCTTCAACTTCGGATCCAACATCGACGGGCTGGCCAGCCAAGAAGATCTAGTCCACTGAGTTGTTTGCGCTGCCAACGGGACCGGCGGTCTGGTATGAACGCGAGTTGAAAATTTGCTCTTTGGTTTTGTATTTAAAAAAATGACGCGTTTCGATCATTGGGTAGTTCATACTGGACGATGGCCCCGGGGGCCAGGGGTAAGGCCAAAGGGCCGTTTTCTTTCGTTGTATTCTATGTAAGTTTAGTGTGTAATTTGTGTACAAGTCATTCTGACTGTTTGTATGGGCCTAAGTATTTTGTGGAATCAGGCACGTTTTGTAATGCTCCTATTGTAATGGAGTTGATTCTGTTGTGTGAGTTGGGCGGTAGTCTGAGATTATGTAACGTTGCAGTGGAAGCTTGTTAGTAGCTTGAGGCAAGGGCCTGTTGATAAACGTGGCCAGTGTATCGTAAGTTACGAAGAAAGACTACAAGTGCTAGATGATTTGCCGTGAAGGCCGTTTGTTCTGGTTTTGTTTATTCTTGTGTTTTATGTCTGTTTAATTTGTATAAAGAGAATTGTAATCAGAATGTATTTCTACATGTTACTGATGTGTACTGCATTACTTGGATGCGTACTGTGTGGCTCCATTGTTTACGATCCCCAAAATAGTTCATCGTTGCAGGACCCAGCCGCCCAAATGGCTGTCGGGGGAATAAAAAGTGCCGGGCCCCCCTTTATTCTGTCTAGTGCTATCATCTCTCTCAGGGTGACGACCGCATGGGTCCACAACCATCAAGAAATTTTTAAAACTGCCTAAACAAAACAAATGCCTTGATGTGCTGAGCAACCTACAGTGCAATAAATGTGCTGCATTTAACAGTCTAACAGCCTATCATTTAATTTTTATGACCTGGCAGCCTCACTTATGGCACATGCAGCTTTGTGCTGCTAAGTGAAAATATCCACTCTCTGCTTGTTGTGAGTGCATTCTGGAAATATTAATATTCCACACTGTCTGCTGGAAGCTTCTAGTTACTCCAGTAACTGCTAATATGTTACCTGGAAACTGGTTTGAGCTAGGGGCTGCCTGCTGGGGAGCGGGCACAGTGTCCTGCTGTTGCTGCTGCTGCTGCTCCAGTTTGATGCCACGCAGCTTCGTCCCATGACCTTCATTTGTGACACCTAGATTGGAATCTGCATTGTCTGAAGCAGTAAATAACTGAAAACGTCTCTTCTCATCTGGCAAGGGCTGTGACGGAGGCACCATCTTCTTCCTGGCACCAGCTGATGGGTAGCAAGTGGGAGGCAAGTGTTGGCGCCCTCCCGACGGCCTCTCCCCAATGGCGCTGGGTCCTGTGTTGATTCCACTCCCAGAGTGCTGGAAGCTACAAGATGCGCCACCAGAACCACCCTCACCAGAACCCCCAAGATGAAGGTGGTCACCCTTTTTGGCTTTCAGTTTTGTGGATGCTGCACGGTCGCCCTCACGATGTACGCGCTTCCGTCGTGCCGCGTCAAATGGGTCACTCCCTGCAACTGCAGAAACACACACCAGTTCCACATGTGCATAAAAAGAAACAACAATAACACCCTGCAATACCTCTTGTGGTCTTACTGGTCAAGGCTGCATCAAAACCCATTTGGGCATCATTGTATGTGTTTGTGTCCTCGGAGTGGAACAGCCGGTAGTATGGTAGTGCCACCGGCTCTGTGTGTGACTGAGGTGGTGGCCAAGCCCTACGCCGATAGCAAGCATCTGGCCGTCGACGGTACTGCGCATACAGAGGTTCACCAACAGCTCGCTCCGCAGGAGTATGTGGGAACTGTTCTAGCGACACCACATCTACATCATCTGCGTCACTCTCTGCAAACAGTGGCTCAAACTCCATCTCTCCTGTGAAATAAATGGAAACAAAGCCTCAGAATGTGCAGCTAAAGGTGCTGTAGCAATGTACAATCCACAGGGCTTTCACTTCTTCTGTACCTTCAGCAAAATGTTTGGACCAAACTGAGATATGCCACAGCCAGTCCCTCCATTAAACAAGAAAATTTCAGGTTGACACAACTTTTCATTCCTCTAATTTCAAATACACATCAGATGAGATGTTTCAGATAGAACAACAAACATGAAGCACATAACAATTTCCTACATGTTTTGTATGTGTGAGTGAAGAGGCTATAGCAGCAGCAGTGTAGTAGTAGTAGTAGTAGTAGTAGTAGTAATAGTAGTTACTGTTGTCATCATTGTGGCTGTTGTATACACATAAAACTGTAACCTCTACCTTTCACAAAGCTTATGTTATGTTGTTATCAATTAGCAGAATATCAGAGGGTTCATTAATAATTAACAGCATTACTTGATAGCACCCAAACTTACCACACACTTGCTGAAGTTACAGACCTCACATCTTTGACATGCATGCAGCACATCTGAAATCACTATTCCCACAAATGGTGATGGATCAAGTTACAAACTGCACTCCTCCTCACATGTACAGTGTACGCAGCACTTTGCTGCACCGCCTGGCGACAGCCAGAAAACCCACTAATTTCAACTTACGACAACGACATGAGAGGGAATCACATTATAGCATATAGGAGAGCAGCAGAACCACTGTGTGTGTTAAGTGTGTCACTGAACAATGCTGTGGATTGCTAACATTACATAGCCTAAGAGGTACATGAATGAATGAATGAATGCGTATTGAGAACTGGTGGAAAGACACTGAAGAGAAAACCTGAAGTACTGGCAGAACAACCTGTCCCAATACTATTTTGCCACCACAAATACACACAGACTGGCCAGGGATTGAACCCATGCAAGGTAGTGACATGCTGACAACTATCAACCCCACCCACAGCACAGCCCCATCTGGAACAAGAATCAACTTTGGGACATTATACAGTAAGGCCAGCAATAACCGTACTCAGTTCCGAATTTCACCAGAACAATTACAACTAGAGCACCAGCCTGCAGTGTGCATTCCACTGGTTTCGTAAGTCACAACCTTACTGCCAGATGTGAGGTTCTCACAGTAATGTTGCTGAAGATTCAAGTTTCCTGAGATGTCATGCAGGGTCACTGGCTGAAATGTTAAGACATTCTGAAGGCACTACAATGCTTCAGAGTGTCGGACAATACTCACCCAGCAATGCAGTATCGTATCTCAAAGGACCTTAATCTTCTGCATAAAGAATGTCACACAGTGATACATTAATTCTGTGTGAACAGAAATGGTGCACTTTTTAAACCACCTCTGAACTCCCCCACATGCAACATGTCATACAGGGAATTATATTTTTATTACAGTTCTTATGGTCACAAATAAAAACAAAAAAATTGATTTTCAAAATCAAACCATTTATCTGAATACAAAATTTTAATACATACAACCAGTCATAATGTCTGCAGATTAATTTACATTTATATATAAGATTATTCTGAATATTTTCTTATTGTTGTATCATTTATTCTTTGAAATAAACTCTAATTTTCTATTTTGTTTCAAGCAGTGCTGGAAACATCTGAATATGACTGCAGGTTCCATTCTTTTAAGGGTCTCCAAACTGTGGCCCCGTTGCCAGGTTACATTATGCGGTCTGCAGCCACATTTGTAAATTGTGTACATTTTACAAAAATTACACCATTATTTAGATTGTCAGGTGCACCACATATTGTTATTTCTCCAAATGCAGCCTGCAAACCAACACATAGCAGATGTGGCCCTTTGCCAAAAAAATGTTGGATATCCATGGCTTATATAAAACACCAGAACATGTTGTGTTTACATGAAACACCTCAACTTGAATGCAAGTTGTGTTTATATGTATTCCAGACCACTGCTACATGACCTGACATAACATTAGCACTACCTGCATGATTGCGTTCTGAGAACAGACTGCCAGTAAGCTATTCTGCATATGGCACTTCAACATTCAGCTGCTGCAGCTGAAGATGGCTCCAAACAAGTACAAAAAGTTTAGCCACAAGTAAGGCAAGATGTTGACAGAAGACAGTGTGCCTAACCATGCCACTGTAACTCCTGCACACAAGCCAACTTTACATTAACAAATAAAGCATACAGAATACTGCCCATTATATATACAAGTACAATTATTGTGTTCTGAAGCACAAAAAAAATACAGTTTCAGCTTGCACAAGCATGTTAGCTAACACTACACATATGCTGTGCCCTCTGATACTTGGGCAGTCAGAACAAGAGCACAACAATCTCTTGCTGCCTGTGGTCACAGCATGCAAGTGAAATGTATTCAGTAAAAAACAAAAAGAGTGTTCACACACAAAAAGCAATGAAAACATCTCGCCAAAGATCTGTTTAAAAAATCGAGCACTAACTGTGTCATGTAAAGGAACCAAACAGAGAACAACATAAAAGTTACACATGACAGGTTCACGGCTGGTCAAACATACAATACAAAAACATTTACTTTTCTCAGATGATGCAGGGTCTTCATCAGACAGGAATGTAAAGAACCAAAACAACAGATACTGTTCTTAATAAAATCACAACACAGCTGACAGTGTTCTTTTGTATGACCTGATAATTGGAGTCTGGTGTGCTGTGAGTGCATACAATATCACAGGACCAATGGTGTTCAAATAAGCAACACATTTCAAACATTATGACCACATGATTCTGATAACATTCTTTAGGAAATTAACAGAAGACAAAATGTATGGTTAATTGAAGCAGAACAGCACAGGCTCTCACAGCAAATGTCTCAGTGACAGCAATGGATAAGGTACTGAGCAAATGGTGTGCAGTTACTATTTGTGGTGGACGGTAAACAACAGAGTTTACAACAACAATCCACATTGTTTCATGAAATCAAAGAAAATATTTGTAAAGAAACTGTTAATATTTGTTCTCTTGTGTGTTATGAAGTATTATCAAGAGATGCACAACCTGCTCAGAAGATGGAAATCAGCACTTCAACTGTTTTATTAAATAGGCAAGTTCAAGTGCAGTGGAGGAAGGGACTTTTAATAAAATTCCATCCAATGGAAGCCAAGCTGTTCCATGCAGGCAGACAGACAGATAGACTGACAGGACAAAGCTGACGAATCACGTTTTGCAATTCTGTGAAATGTGCCTGACAATATGAAATAATGACAAAAGAAGTGTTTCAACATATTAGAATCCAATATAAATCCAACACATTGCCACTTGTAGCAGTAATCAAATGGGCTGGTTCAGCCCTGCCTATAATACAGCTCAGGCCTCTCTCAAATAATCGTGGTGCTGTCGTATCATGACTTATGAATGTCTGCATAAGCTGTAAGGAATGTTCAATCAGAAAGCTCCCCATGTCCTCACAATTACATGAGCAATCATTGCAGCACTAAACATAGTTCATTTATTCCAACAAAGTACAAACCCTGAGCACATTAATGAATTTGCCCCACCTTGGTGCAAGTTTAGAAATACTGCTGGGGTACAAATTGGGCTAATGACAGGTGATGAGACATGTGTGCACTATTTCACTTTCTCTAACAGGCACAAGCAACACTTTGGAGATTGCTGATTCCACAGCAGAAAGAAAATGGTAGCAGATAATCATGAGAGGTGATAATTGTAAGAGCTCAGTTCCTATAGCCACAGAATAAAACTCAGCCAAATAAATGTATCAGAGTGCCTGGAAATTATGCTGAAAAGTAATGACATTCAAGTGGAATAAGTGAGGTACATTTGGTAACGTTAAACACCTACAGACCTTACATGCAGCTCATCCTACACACGACACAAACTAGCTTTATATGTTCCATGTTCCCTGCATTAATCAGATGTACATTTTTTAAAAACACCTACAAATTCACTAGAATCTATGAAAGTAATTTTATTACACAGAAATCATCGACATACTTCAGCCACTCATGTGGCCATCTTCAAGTTGGTGAGAACAGTACAATTACAGGTATAATGTGCTGGAGTGTTTAAAATTCATGATTAAGAGAATGTATACAGATGAGTATAAAATACTAGATGACAAAGTTGTTGCATATAGATTATAGTTCCATGGAATGAGGTACATAGAAGATTCTGATCCAGACTGTTGAGCTATGATATATGCTGCACAGTGAATCACTTGGAACTAGTTCCTACATTCTAGTGCATTTGTTTGTCTTTGCAGTCTTCTCTCTGACACTTCAGATTCTCACAGCAGTGATTGCAAGGATTACTCTTTTCTCAGATGTGGCCCTGTGAGGTTTGGTTCACAGCTACCAACAACTTAAGATACGTGATTTTAGGCTTCCACCACAAAGATGATGAGGTATGTATATATGTATGTATGTATATATGACACATGCACTCTTCTAGGACATTACGCAGTGTGTAGTGGTAATTCTTTACTGATGTTCCAGGGCAACCATTAGTCCCATCTTCAAGGGTCAAGAAATCAAGGATGGGACAGAAAGGTCATCCTGAAACATCAGTAAAGAATTACCACTACATGCTGTGTAATATCCCAGAACAGCACCAACCTCAACTGAAAATCTGTTTTCTTGAATATTTGACCATGTTGATTGTGTAAATAATTACAAACATTTTGGAGGAGCTGACTGCTATCATTTTGTGTGGCCAAGCAGTTCAAATCTTCATCATATCCCACAAGACTTCAATTTTCCTCCACACCACCAACAGAACGTTGTCTCACTTCACAAGCACATGACTGACTGACTCACAAAACAACCAACCAACCAACCAAACTAAACTAAACTGAACTACATGCAGCACAGCCTTCCTTGAGAAGCTAACAGTTCTTCAGCTATGAGTGAAATTCCCTTTGTTTTATAGGAAACAAGTGTTCACTACTGTTAACACCTCCACTT
>Ga0123355_10003196_pt1 | contig 23407 bp, 22 predicted proteins | sample TergutEmb28metaG_3_FD_89872 | JGI IMG/M metagenome (GOLD analysis project Ga0123355, IMG submission 89872) | Embiratermes neotenicus P1 segment gut microbial communities from Petit-Saut dam, French Guiana - Emb289 P1 | ecosystem: Host-associated > Arthropoda: Insects > Digestive system > Gut ... | reverse complement strand
CCAATGCAAGCATGACGGTAAACTTCAAAACATAGCCTAGACATAATCCACGCATTGCCCTCTTTAGTCATAACATCATAACCGATGCCAATATGAATGGCATGTTCTGTCGCAATGTCTTGAAAGTACCCCATAATAGCGGACGGCTTTAATCTATGAGTGCAGTCACAATCGTTTACTGTTACTTCTCTAACTTGACTAAATTGTAGATAGTTATCTTTTTGATATTCTTTCATAATTTTATTATAACATTTTTTTACAATATATTTCAAGAGATTTTTTGCATTTTCTAGCAAATTATATCTGACATAATATAGAAGTATAACAAAAATATCACTACATTCCCTTCAGCATTCCCTATAATCTGTCAATTTTTTGTATGAATTTTTCCAAAAAATATCATATCAAAAATAGTATTCTGCTTGACATGTTTTTTTTTGTATAGTATAATATTATAGTGTGTTAATTCTCAATGAAGAAATTTGCACATTTATATATTCAGTTTATGAAAAAAACCATTAACAGCGACTTGATTCGTGGTAACATAAATACAATTATTCTTAAAGCGTTATACGAGGGTGACCGCTATGGTTTTGACATTGTTAAAGAAATTGAACAAAAATCAAGCGGACAATATGTATTAAAACAGCCTACCCTATATAGTTGCCTAAAAAGGTTAGAAAATCAAGGCTTAATAAGAAGTTATTGGGGTGCCAAGTCTATTGGTGGTCGCAGAAAATACTACACGCTTACTGATTCTGGGCGTGAGCTTTTTGTTTCTTATCAAACCGAATGGGAATACTCTAGGACTGTTATCGACAAACTTATCTCTGACCGCGAATATGATTTATCTAGATTGGATGCTATCGAGCCACCACTTGAAACTGAAGTTGTTGATTTGGAAAACAATGAGGATTTAGAATCAGCAGAAACCGAAGAAATACTATTAGACAATGCTGATACTAACGAAAATCAAAACGAATTAGAGGTTAGTGATAACGACGAAACTGAAGAAGTTATTGACGATGCAGAATATGCGTGGCAAGATTTGCAAGAAGAGGAAACTCTTGACACTGCAACTGACGAAATTATAGCAGAAGACAATAACAATGATGATAACCAAAATAGTGACTCCCCTGCTATTGTTCAGCAATTTATTTGCCCTTTATTTACAAACCATAACTTAGGCGAAAATGCACAAACTTGCAGCTGTAATGACGCTACAGCAAGCACACTAGAAATAGAAAAAACGGCATCTTCATTTAGTATGCCTATTTCTGATAGAGATGGCAACAGTTACATTGAAGGACTTGAAAACGAAGAATATACAGCAACTCCACAAAAAGCTCCCCCTGTTTTTGAACCCAATTTTTCTGAAGATTTGTTGCCCATAGACGATTATGAAGATATTAGTAAATACGACATAATTGAGGAAACTTGTGATGCTAAAGAATTGCCACCTGTTGAGCAAGAAAAACATAGTTCTTTTATAAATTATCATACTAGAGTTAGTTACGACGATGACGAAAATCAAGCAATACTTGAAAGAGATTATAAAGGTGTTTTAGCTAGACTTATTGCAAATCAAACTACAACAGTTGACGAGGCTAAACCTGCCCCTCATACTCCAGCTTATATTCCTGTGTCTAAAGAGATGCAAGAGCTTGAGGACAAAAACGAATTACCTCCCCCTACACCTACTGTTAACACAACAACTACTACAACGACAACAACTGATGTTTATAGAGAACTTTCTTATTTAGGCGACGATCTTACAATTAGAGCCCATTCTACAGAAACGACTAAAGAACATTCAGAAAAATACTACTACTATTCAAACAGACTTATGCTTGTGCATTACGGAATTATGTTTGCAATTATGCTATTTATGGTAGCGCTTACATTCTTAATTTCGTTTGTTGCAAGTGGCAATCCCATGAGAATTGGCGTACCACGCCATCCCCGATTTGACATATTCTTATATATCGTAGGTGTGGTCATTGCAATAATTCCACCAGTAATTGCTGTTATTTTGTGTGCTAGAAACCCTGACAAAGAAAAACGAATTCAATATCGTTTCAGAAATGCGCTTAAATATAGGCTTGTATTGTTTGTAAATATTTTAATTTTGACTTACCTTATAAATGTTTATCTTGGTATGGAGCTATCCATGAGAAACGGCCAGTATTTCTTAGCCTCATTGCTAATGCCTGCCCTTTTAGCACTATGTTTACCAATAAGTGCTTGCGTATTTTATGCGTTATATAAAAGCGGTAAATATGCAGTGAAGTAATAAGTTAGTATATTTATATAAAAACAGCTATCAAATAATTGATAGCTGTTTTTTATTTTAGGCTTGTTCATTTTTATCATTGTTTTCTTTTTCTGTCGCAATTGAATCAACGACATTTTCAATAATTTGTGATTTGTTTTCTGCTATCACAACAGATGATGTCCTGTCTTTTCTTAAGGCCCTTTTTCGCAAAAAAAGATTTATCAAAAAATACAAAACTCCAAATATTACAGCGGAGATAGCTAAAACTAAATACATAATGTAGGATCTTAAATGCCTACCGAAGAAATTTACATCTAACGAAAAAAACTCCCTAATTTGCATATATGTGTAATTTGGCATCCCATCGTATACTGCTTGATAGAGTGTTCGTCTTAAAAAAATCTGTCTAAATAAAGTTGACGCATGACTACCTGGTATTAGACTTGTAGCATATTGTGCCTGATATGGAAGTATTCCACCAGGCACAAAAGCGCCAATCAAAACACCTATTATTAGGCTGAAGATTCCTACAAATGCAACACTTGTTGAAGTTGACTTAAAAAAGCTAATAAAGCACAAAATAAGTGCCACAGATGACAGACAGGCTAAAGCTAAAATCCCTATCATTGGCAAAATATCCGCAAAACTTATTGAAACCGTTGTAAACACATAAAGAAACAAAAAGCCTAAAAATGCTATTATAAAAGTTAATAAAAATGTTATAAGGAATGCCGCCAAAAAGTAACTAACAAATAGATATCGTGGTGGCATTGGCGAAGTTAAAAAATCATGAGTTTTGTTTTTCTCTTTATCACTTACCATAAGTAGTGTGCTATTTAACCCAATTGTAAAACATGCCATACTGATTATACCACCCATCATCCATGCAGCAGTAACAGAGCGAAGTGTTAGATCATAATAATAAGCAAGATCATAACCCAAACTATCCGCTAACGGCAAACCTAAAGCATTACCTAAAAACAAAGTGTATACTAAAAAGATTAAAATTGGCGCAAGCAATGACAAAAACACTGTTGCCTTATTTTTGAAAAACAGCTTTATATTTCGCCATGTTAGCGAGAACACCCTACCTATTGCGATACCTTTATCGCCAAGGATTTTTTTTAATACTAATGCCCCTAATGATGAGAGAAAGGTTGTTATTATCATTTTTTATATAATTAAGAAAAAGTACAGCTAGCATAATGATAATGTGTGTTATGCGCGGTCTATTAGAGGCCACCCTCCAGCATTTTACCAGTTACCTTATAGAACACATCTTCTAAGTCGCCCTTAAAAATTTCAAAATCCGTGAATTGTGGGTTTTCTTTTAAGAATTCTAATGCCTCTTTGGGAGAACCAAATTCAACTTGATAGGCATTATTTTTATAAGAAAAAGATTTTTTAAGTTTAGTCAAAAAGTCTTCTATTTCTAACGACTGTGGCGAAACTAACCTTACAAGATCTGCAGTATAAGTTGATTTTAATTCGTCAGGACTACCTTGCACTGCAACTTTTCCATTGTCAAATATAACGATGCTATCCGCTCTACTTGCCTCATCTATGCTATGGGTAGAACAAACAACGGTAAGTCGCCTAAGTTTTACAAGCGATGCCACAATTTGCCATAGTCTATCCCTAGAATTTGAATCAAGCCCTAAAGTCGGCTCATCTAGAAGTAAAATTTTAGGTTCGTGCACAAGGGCTCTTGCTATGTCTACTCTGCGTTTTTCAAATGAAGTCAGTTTGTCATATCGTTTTTTTAAGACATTCTCTATATGCATAAGCCGTGAAACACCCTCAACAGCCTCTCGTCTTTCGGCAATTGTCATATAATAAAGCGATGCCCTACTTCTTAAATTGTCGTTAACAGTTAGCTTTTCGTCTAAAACAGATTTCTGAAAAGCTATACCAATGCGATTTCGTATAATATTAGCCTCTTTATTATAATCTAGCCCGTCAATTTCGACTAAGCCACTACCTTTTTGAGTTAGAGTAGATAAGATGTTTATGGTCGTACTTTTGCCAGAACCACTAGCGCCAAGCAACATACAAAGTGCCCCTCTTTTTACCCTAAAACTAACGCCGTCAAGTGCATCTAGTTCTTCGTAAGACTTATAAACATTTTTAACCTTTATAATGTCGTCTTGAACAACTCCTAAAATATGCTCTGACTCAGTTAAAGGACGACGACGCAACAAGCGCCTTAATAATCCTCGTTGCCTTGAAGCAAAATATTTTTCTAACAATCCAAAAAGTTTCCTACCGAAAATTTTTCTTGCACCTTTAGCTAATTTTAGACTACGAAGTTCTTTTTTTGTATAGCGCTCTAAAGATGGATGTCTAACAAAACTTGAAACAGTATTGTCCGTTTTGTTTTCTTTTTTTGTAAAAAAATCTATCGGATAAAAATAGTCGCTAGTTAGAATTTTAAGTGATAGCTTGTCCTCACCTATCAACAATTGTTCCCTGCCATCTGGCTTAAATTTAGAATAATATTTTTTTGCAATTTCTGTTATGGTAACACTATCTGAAGCAAACCTTAAATGACGATTATAATAACTATAAAGATAGCGCATAAAACCATGATTTTTAACGCTGCCCATTACCCTGCCTGATACCCACGCACCCTTAACTCTTTCGTATGCTACAAACGCATCATTATCTAAAAGATGGTCAAATGATTTATGCACTATCGTATTTACATCAAGATAAATACCGCCATGCTCATAAAGTGCATACGCCCTAACCGCATCAACAGCTAAATTATATTTCTTTTTGTCGATAGCCTCTTTCACCCAACGACACTCTAAGGCATCAAAATTTTTTTCGCTCCATAGCATAAACTCATAGTCTGGCAATATAGTCTTCCATGCCTCTATGTTTTGCTGTATGCTATCTGGCATTTCCGCCTTGTTTAGCCATACAAAATGAATAATTTTAGGGATTGAATTTTGCATTTTATTTATCATCTAGATTCAAAACAATCATGCTTTTATCTGACGGTGGAGTTATGTTGTCGCTATTTGTAACAACTAACTTATATTTTTTTGTTTTAGCCGTTTCTGTTAAAGCGTTAGTTTCAAACGAATACTCGCTTGGTGTAAAAATACTAACCATTTTGTACCTAAATAGCGAAATGAAATTTGCATTTGCTGTACTATCGGCACCCTCTGATTGCTCGGCTATCTTTGCAATTCTGTCAGCTGTTTGTGCCAACACAAATATATCGCCCTCTAACCAAAATTTGCATATTGATATAATTTGTGGGTGCGCCAGTGCATTCTCAGTTAATAAAAAACCTTTATACGCACCTTTTCTTTTTTCATCAATGCTTTTTTCTTGTCCTTTACTTATCCATGTAGAAATTGCAATTGCTGTTACAAATGCAACAGTTATGCCAATGATGATTGCTATTATTATCCTTATAGCGAGTATCGGCAAAAAAAGCACAAAAGTAAACTCTATGATAAGTGCAAACGCCAATCCCACAACAAGTCCAGAAGCAATGCCTGCAATATCAACCGCCTTAAAAGATTTAAATCGTTTTTTGAAAAAAGCCGATATTTTAATAAAAGCAATTCTTGCCACTGGTGCACTTAAAGAAAAAACACCTCCTAAGAGTATAACCGCCGCAAGATAAAAAAACACCTGCCAAACGGGAGCAAATTCAACCTGCATTGCCTGCAAGCCCTGCCACATAGCAATAGCCCCCAAGCCTCCCCCGATAATCAAGAGAGCGACTCTTAAAAGAATCATTATTCGCCTTTCTCGTTGTTGTTTCATTTTTTCAAGATTTATCTATAATAATTGTAGCCACAAGCAACCAAAAATTTACCTAATAACTACATAAGTTAAAAAGTAATCAATTAGCGGACGGTCGTTAATGGTATCGTCGTTAGAGTCACTAGCAACACCCTCAGCGTAAACAACTATATTGCCCACCCTATAAATTCTTATAAAATAAGTACGAGAAGATGATCGAGTAAGTGCTATCCCACCATCATTGGTGTAATATTTTCGCCAGCCGTAAGTTTTTACATCTTGATACCTATACCTAGTGCGAGGTGTCGAAATTCTACGCATTTGATAATCAGACAAATTAACCTCTACAAAAGTACCAGAACCACCCGTCCAGTAATCAGCCTCTTCTTCAAACTTATGTATCGCCTCTTCTGCTGTTTCAAATTCCGCAAAAAAAGCATATGCTGTTTGAGATAATTTTACAAATTGTTTAGAGTTGTACTCAAAAACATTTAAGTCAAACTGATTAGCAGCGTGCTGAAATTTTTCTATTGTAAAGTCATAAGGAACTGACAAATCTGCACAACCTGTAAAAATAGCAATGTTTAGAAAAGCTGATATTGCAATTAAAAATGCAAGAAATTTCTTTTTCATATGTGTATAATTATACCTTTTTATTTTTGTTGGGTCAAGTATTTGTATTGGACTTATTTATAAAAATGCTATCTAACATTCAAATAATAATATGCTTACAAATGACATTCAAACGGACAACACTTGATATTTTTAATCACCCTTATTTATGATAAGGGGTATTTGCTGTAATACAAAAGGCACGATAAATTTGCTCGAGTGCAATTACTCTCATAAGTTGATGAGGATATGTAACACGCCCAAAAGAAATTGTTTGTGTCGCCTTAGCAATAATAGAATTGTCTACTCCACTGCTACCGCCAATAATAATTTGTAACTTTTTAGCACCAAAAGTAAAATAATTTTGTATCTCTTTAGCCAACTCTTCGCTTGAAATTTGCTGCCCGCTTCTATCTAATAGAATAGACGGCTCTTGAGTTTTTGCAAGAATAAATTCCGACTCTTTTTTAACAGCAAAAACATCGTCGCCATGCTCTGGCAATTCCGTTATTGTTAAATTGCAAAATTTCGATAGCCTTTTTTTATACTCTTCTATCGCAAACTTAAGATAATCCTCTTTAATTTTGCCTACGCATATTAGTTCTATTTTTTTCATTTTTTCCTTTTTAATGTCCAGCGAAACGAGATTGAATAACTTGGGATATCCCCGCTCTCTTTTTCGCATCCATGATAGCCTTTAGTTTGTCCGTCGTTAGAATCCTTTTTAGTTTAGTGTTGTTTTATAAAGCTAATACATTAGTCCCCAAATAAATGTAAATAGCGTAAAGCTACCACTAACGACAATTGCTCCTATAAAAAATGCATTATCATTGAGTGTTGGCTTAAATGTGGCGTTGTTTATCAAAATTGGTTGCTCTTTTTGAAGTGGAGTTTTTAAGAGCTTTAATAACAAAGTAAAAACTAAAACAATTGCCACATATATTAGTATAACACCAATCAAATTATTTCGCAAACCATAATTTATACTATTATTTATTTGCCCAAAAAATCTAAAATTGTACATGGCAGCATGCGATATAAATACACTAGCGGCATTATTAACAAAATGAATAATAATCGCAGGAAAAATCGATTTAGTCTTTACTACAACATAAGCAATTATAAAACCGAAGAATGCAGTATAAAAAAATTGTGTTATGTTTTGATGAAAAAGTCCAAACGCTAATGCCATCAACACATAAAACTTAGCCTTTTTATTTTTAGAATATGTAGTGGAATATAAAGTATTAAACAATCCTCCCCTTATTGCAAACTCTTCGCAAATTGCAGGCAATACAGCAATTAAGACTAGTTGCAAAATAAAAAAGCCCATACTAAATTGAGTCGGCAATCCGCCGACTCCGCTTGCCCTATTGTAACCTAAAAGATTTATAAGTATCATCGACAACATCGACACTCCCATCGTTACAAAAATTCCAAGCAAACCAATCGGGACAGCTAAAAGCACATTTCGTAAATTTGTTTTTTTTATATTAGAAAGTTCTAAAACTTGCCTAGTCGAATTCTTACCCCTAACTTTATACACCAAAAATACCAGCATTAGACAAAGTAAAACTTGTGCTAGCACAGTAAATAAAGTATCTATAAAAACTCGTAAACCATTTTCGCTAAAATGTGGCACAAATAAAGGTGCAGCAACACTAACAAACAATCTAGCCAAAAGTAGCCCTACACTAAGCAAAAACATAGAGAGACCAGCAGCTTTATAAGAGTTTTGAATTGAGAGTTTTGAAGATTCAACTAGCATAGTAGATTATTGCTAATTGAGAATTATTCTTATTCTCAATTAGCTACCACTATTATACTATGTTAGAAATTAAGATAATAGCCCACATGCCGATACAAACAATATTAGACAACCAGTAAAATCTCCAAGTAGCTTTCTTTCTTGCTTTTGCTGTATCTTGTGTTAGCTTTTCGTCTGATTGCGGTTCAAACATGTCGAGCATCGCTTGTGCGTCCAATTCCTCTTGGGTTGGCGGAGGCACTGCACCTTGCAGAGTATAAAGATGCTGCCTAAATTCGTCTATTGATTGTTCTCTCTCTTCCATACTTTGATTAACTAAATTAGTTGTCATAGGTTGAGCAAATGGGTCTAATGGTTCGCCTGTATGCAAATTTATATGTTTTAAGTCCTCTTCATTTGTAACTAAGTCACTATCTATGTCAATTAAGTCATGTCTCTCAAACGGATTTACTGAAATTTTTTGTTGTTGATATTTTATTTTTGCCATCGTAGTTGGCGAGTACATAAGTTCGTCTAATGGTGGCGGGGTTGGTAATTTTGAAGCAGTCTTTTTATAAAAAACTAGCAAACCAAAAATGGCAGCACTGCCTACAAGCAAAATTCCGATTGCAAGAAATATACCTAAACCATTAGATAAAAAATTGCGAACATTAGCGATGTTAGTATTGAAATTATAGCTATAATGTTCTCTAGTTTGTATGCTAAATGCAATAATATTAGACGAAGCGTGAATTGCAATTCCTACAAACAGTTTGCCACTAAATATAACGGCAAACCCTGCAACTACACCTAAAAAGAAAGGATAAACTGTTTGCATAGCATTCATATGAAAAATCGAAAACGATAATGCCGATAATAACACTGCTTTATAAGGGTGAGTTTGACGACTAAGCCCGCTAAGTAAAGCTCCTCTAAAAATTAGCCCCTCACTAATAGGCCCCACTAAAATACTTGAGATGCCTGTTAATACAGTTATTGCAATTAAAACTGGCGAAACTTGAGGCACATTATAATAAGCCGACAAAAACATTGTTGGACTAACTAAAACACTATCGCCACCGCTGCTTTGCATTAGTGCATAAAAACCACGACTAGTCCACACATGAGGCATATGAAAAGTAGTGTATATAAGTGCAGCAATTAAAGCAGCAATGGCAACCATTATAGCTGTTTTAAGAACAAACTTCTTTTTAGGCAAGTTATCAACATTGGAGTGCTTTAATGGATATCTTAAAAATTTTCTACGCTTTGTTACAATCAACAAATAAAAACCTATAAGCATAAGGTGCATTACTAAGCCAAAAATTGCCGTAACTAGGCCGCTAAAATTGGTAGCGTATCCAATACCGCCCGACAACAAACCCATGCCTAGCATCAATAAGACGCTAACCATAAATAACCCCGCTCCCTCCTCAGGGCGTATCATTGTTGGTTGTTTTTTAATTTGAAATACCATAATTTATATCCACTAATTTTATTTGCTAGACAAGTCTATTTTATATAGTCCACTCATTGAATGTCGTGGTGCCGTCTCGATAAAATAGTCTATTCCCTCTTTAGCATCTATTGAGTTTAAGGCCGCATTTACTGTATCTAGTGCCAGCTCTTGTGTATTGCCTTTTTCGGACAAATGCCCTAAAATAAATTGTTTGGTCCCCGTTTGGTACAAATGCATACAAACTCTTGCCGCTTGCTCGTTAGATAAATGCCCAATATTAGATAAAATCCGTTGTTTCAACACATAAGGGTAACTGCACCGTTTTAACATATCAACATCATGATTTGACTCGATATAACAAATATCACTGCCCGTAACAGCATCAAGCGTAAATTTATCTACTCTCCCTAAATCTGTCAAAATGCTAATCGTTCCGCCACCACTTTTTAGCTTGTATCCCATGCACGGCACATCATGCGGAACAGGTATCGGAGTAACTTTTATATCACCCACCATAAACTCATTCGTGTCAAATTGAGTACAGGCCACCGTTTTATATTTTATAGGAGCAGCTGTATAATGAATAAAAACTTTTGAATCAAACTCTCTACTAAGTTTTGCTAAGTTTGAAATATGGTCACTATGAGTATGAGTAATTAGGATATGTAGCGGCTGTTTTTTAGCACCTAAAGCCTCCAAACAGTTAAGGGCAAAACTAGCAGGCACTCCCGCATCCACTAAAATTTGCGTTGTATCACTAGATACAAAAATACAGTTACCACTACTGCCACTAGATAAAGAACAAATCTTAAACCCCATGCACTCAATTATACATGGGGTTTATAAGTTTTGCAAGTGATATTGCAATGCAATTGTTTATTAGTATTTTTTAGAGGTAGTTTTAGAGATCGTCTGTAATTATGTCATACAATTTTTGGTTATCAAACACATAACTGCCATGATTTTCGCCTTTGATAATTTTCATCTCGCTATTTGCAACATTATTTACAATCAATTCCGAATGCGATTTTTTCACCATGTCTTTTTCTGCATATAGTGCAATAGTAGGAATTTTAATTTGTTTTAGGTCGTCAGCTGTTATATTATAATCAGATAACATCAAACGCATTTTATCGCTACGACTAAAAAAGTGATGCAATCTAATAAGTACTCGCCACCTCCCGTTTATGCCTTTTGGGCTTAGGTTTACTCCTGCTACTATTAGTTTAGAGAGAATATTTGGGTACTTTATCGCAAGCAACAATCCCACGATTCCCCCGTCTGAAAAACCAAAAAGGATTGGCTTTTCTAATTCTTCGTGCATAATTAGAGGCACAATATCGTCAGCAATATCGCCATAGCTTATCCTCCTAACCTTGCTAGATTTACCATGACTACGAGTATCAGGGGCAATTACAACAAATTTTTCGCCTGCTAACTTTTCGCTTATCTCCGCAAAAAGCGTATTGTCCTCAGAATTGCCATGCACAAAAATAATGGCACGACTATTTTCACCTTGCCCATTTTTTGTGTAAGAGATACTTGTGCCATTACTGTCAAAAATTTTAGTTTCCATTTTAATAACAATCACAACTTAAGCATCGTAATCTTTAACGACACTAAAAAGTGGAATATCCGCATCGTCGCAACTATCAATTAGTTCTATGTACTCTAGTGCAGCTTTACTTTTGTATATATCACTAAAAGCCTTGTCTTTTGCAACCTCTGTTGCCCAAACAGCAATATCATACCACTGCTGTCCCCTTTTAAGCAAACTATGTGAGACATAACCCGCCTGTTTCTTCATAAACTCACGATTAAATTTTTCATGAGCCTCTAGCATTTGTTTTTCCGTAACGCCTTTTTTAATTGTAAAGACTGGCATTTCTAATATTTGCATATTTTTTCCTCATTCCTTGTTTAGTTCAAATTTTAGTGTTCCCCGCTCTTGCCCGTTAACTATTAAAGTTACCGCATGAACACCCATATGATGTTTGCGTGTACTATGGTCAACTAAAGCATGTTTTCTAGTATAAAGTTTTGTTTGATTTTCTGCAAGCGGAATTTCGGATATTTGAAACACTTTTCTGTTTTGCTTGCCGTTAGCTTTCATATAATCAACAGCATACTCAAGTCTCGCCTTTGTAGCCTTATTTGCTTTTAGAGTAAACGAAAATGATATACTCTCGCCCAATTTTACAGAACTTGCACTGATGGCAAAATCACTAACCTCGATTGCGGCTGCATCACCTAAACCAAAAAGTTCTAGTGCTCGCGGATTGCTTTTCTTCAATAAAGTCCTTAAACCGTGCTTGATTATCCAATTTGTTTTATCGCTAACACCGTACCATTTTTTAACATTCTCCAGCACTAAATCAGGGTGAGTTTTGGAAATGTCGTTTAGATTATTAGCAACGCTTTTTCGCACATATAAACTATCGTCATCTTTTAACTGTTTTAATATCGGCAAAATTGGCGTTGGGTCTTGCTTGTATTTAGGTAATCCCATCGCCCACGGCAATGCTGGACGACACCCTTCGCTTGATAACCTACGAAGATGTTCGTTATCTGATGTAGACCACTCTCTCATTTGTGCCATCATTCGCTTTTCGTCTTTTATAATAAAAGGACGCACAGCAAACTCTGCCGAAAAGTGTTCGGTGTATCTAGCAAGTGCAGCGATTGATGCGTCCCAATCTTTTTCGTTTTGCCCGTAAAAAATGACAAACTCTGGAAAACTAAATGCCGCAAAGCCTTGATAAATTTTTACCACCTTATCAATCACGGCAATTGCATCCTCATATTTTGACGGCAAAAAGTCGCCTAGGGTTTTACTAATCTTGCGCCCCCTTGCCAAAAGTTCTAAACTATCATAATCACTACCCACAACTGTAGCACAAAATCCGTTGACATCAAATACATCGTAAACAGATTTAATTGCACCTGCAAATTCTTTTATGGCCGTGGGGCTAAGCATGTTTTTAATTGGTTCTGGCATTATCGCTCCTTGTCATCCCTTTTTTCTTCTAATTTCCACAGTATTTTTGCTTGCTTACGCAACACCCTTGCAAGAACAAAACAAATTACTGTACCGATAGTAAGTATCATTATAATTATTCTATAACCTAACTCGCTCCATAAATTTTGACTTATCATTCTTATCCAATAGAATATAGATAAACCAAAAAGTCCAAGTGCAAAAATATATAATACCATCTGCAAAGCACTCAACGGAAAAAATGTATCAATTATTTTTTTTCTAAAGCTACCCTCTTTTGTCGCACAATACATTCGCTTGCCATCATGCTTTTTATTACATGCCTCACAATCACCGTGGCGTCTACATTTTATATTTGGACACTTACATGTAGTATTATTTTTGACCATTTCTTGTCTCTCGTCTTTATTGCACATAGAGCCAGGCAAATTACCTTCAATCTCATGCCTTACTCTACACAGCTCACACTTGCCGTGATTTACACATCCTTTTTTTACATAAGGACATTTTTGATTTATGTTTTCCATATCTACTTCACCCACCTGACTTTACTTTCATCGTAAAAGCCACGACTTCCAAAATCCTCGACTGCAACACCAATTGCAATAACGCAAAACGGTAGCCTATTTTTAGGAATGTCAAATAATTTAGAAAAAGCTTTCATTCTATCCTTATTTGGATGAATCCCACACCAGCAAGTACCTAAATTCATATGTGCTGCTTGCAACAAAATATTTTGCGTTGCCGCCCCACAATCATGCTGCCACATTTCGATGCCTTCTATTTTAGTGCCGTCTAGTGCTTTAGGGTTTGCCATCATAATAATAGCAGCACTTGCAGTTTTCATCATTTTAGCGTAAGGATGCTCATCTGCAATTTTATCCAAACTTGCCCTATTCTCTATAACAATAAATTCCCACGGACGAGAATTAACTGCACTTGGCGCCAGCATGGCTGCCTCAAGCAGTAGCCTAATTTGCTCTTTAGCAACAACACCATTTGGGTCGTACCTGCGAATACTTTTTCTTTTTTTAATGATTTCGTTTATATTTTGTTTTTCCATCTTTTCTCCTTGCCTAGTAGGCTTGATTTGTTTTTTGTTTATTGATTTACTTATGCCTTGTAGAAAAGTTTTGTTTTAGTTTCTGATAAATTTGCACATATCTATCGTATCTATTTTTATCAATTAGATTTTTGTCTACAAATTCCTTTACCCCACAATTTGGTTCATTTGTATGACTGCAAGGCTTAAATTTACAATTATCTCGTGCAATCTCGAAATCTTGATAAAAACTCTCTAAATTGTCTGGCATAATGTGGTGTATGTCTAACATGCTAAAGCCGGGAGTATCCAAAATGAAAGTTTTCGAACTTACCTTAATGATTTCTGATTGAGTAGTTGTATTTTTACCTCTATTGATTTTTGCGGACAAATTATCTGTCTTTTGTAAATTTGATTTTGTAAGGGAATTTATAAGCGAGGATTTACCGACTGCTGACTGCCCCGCAATGCAACTCAACTTTCCTGCTAGCACTTTTTTTAGTTCGCTTATATCGCCACCTAGCGCACTAGTGCAAATTGTTTTTTGGGCCACGCTAGAGTACTGCTCTTTTATAACCGCAGCAATGTTCTCTTTCAAGTCGCATTTATTAACACACAATATAATATCTATACCCTGCATGCCAGCATTCACTACAAGTTTGTCTATTAAAAACAAATCTGGTTTAGGCAACGGTGCAACAACTATCACAATCTGATCAATATTAGCAACTTTTGGCCTTATCAAGCTGTTTGATCTTTTATAAATTTTTGATATTACCCATTCATTCTCAAACTTCTCCAAGTCCACGAAGTCGCCCGTTAAAACATTTGCAGCATTTTTACTTTCACTAAACTTCATGCTAGCAACATTTACATTTGTCAAAATTGCGTCGTTTTCATTTATCGCATTTTTACGAGCCTTACAAGCCAGCAGTCCACTATCAATGTCAACTGTAAAAGAGTTACTGGTAGCCTTGACCACCCTATTTTTAAATATATTTGTATCGTTCGAGGCTGTTATGTCTGACACATACGGTAAATTAAGACTATTTTTCTCAACACAATCTTTACTCTTCTTGATTTTTTGCATTAACCACACTCCCCCTTAATTGACCACAAGCACCGAAAACTTCAGAACCATAAGACCTTCTTAGCGATGCCGAAACTCCTAATTTTGTGAGTTTTTCTAAAAAGTTTTGTGCCTTCAACTTACTCGCCGCTTGCAAATTTTTATTGCGATTATTGTTTAGATTGATTAAATTAACATGACAACTAAAACCTTTTGTGATTTTTGCAAGTCGTTCGATATCAAAATGCGTATCGGTCAAACCACTTATCAAAACATACTCCAAACACACTCGCCTGCCTGTTTTGTCAAAATAATTCTTAAGTGCTTTTATTGTTTCTACGATTGAATACTTTTTTGCAATTGGCATAAGCTGCTTGCGAGCCTCATCAAGTGTTGCGTGCAGACTAAGCGATAGAGTTATTGAAATATTCTCGTCGCTCAACCTATCTATCTTGTCAACTAGTCCCGATGTTGACAATGAAATATTGCGACTGCTGATATTTAACCCATTTGTATAATTAAACATTCTTATTGCCTTAACTGTATTGTCGTAATTGTCTAACGGCTCTCCACTGCCCATAAACACAATATTTGAAATTTGCCGAGCTATTTTTTTTGTGCTTGTACTAGCAATCACAATAGCAGTCTTTGAATTTTGGCTAGCGATAAACTTTTCTACTTCTATATATTGCCCCACAATTTCGCCAGCAGTTAAATTTCTACTAAGACCATTTTCACCAGAACTACAAAAAACACAGCCCATGCGACAACCAACTTGCGTTGATATGCAGATTGTGTTGCCATAATTATTTGGCAAAAACACCCCTTCTATAATTTCATCATCATTTAGCTTAAATAAAAACTTAATAGAACCATCATTAGCTTTTAGTGATTTTACAATTTCTAGTGGCTTATCGACAGAAATTTCACTTAGTTTGTTACGCATAATTAATGGAATGTTCGACATTTCATCAAAGCTAGCACCTAAAGCTACCCAGTCATATAATTGTTTGACTCTAAATTTAGGCTCACCTAATCCTTCTATTAAACCACCAAGTTCGTCAAAATCATAATCTAATAAACACAGTTTTTTTAGACTAGAATTCACCGCTGTATTGAGTTTTGAATTTATTTTTTCCATGTATTGTATTTTCTCTACACTTGCTTTAGGTTAGCCACGAAAAAACCGTCGCAATTATCTATATGAGGATAGAGTTTTAACGGCTCACCATCTAAAGCAAAGCTTTTGTTTGATGCAAGAAAAGCATTTATCACATCGTCATTTTCTTGCCTAAACACCGTACAAGTAGAATAGCACAATCTACCGCCCTTTACCACAAAATTAGCAGCATTTTGCAAAATTTGTAATTGTAATGCAGATAAAGAATCTATGTCACTTGGTTTTTTATTAAAGAGAATCTCAGGCTTTTTGTTTGTCACCCCTATTCCACTACACGGAACATCACAAACAACTAAATCAAACATATCTGCAAAATCAGTATTTAATTTGGTAGCATCGTTTTGAATTGAATTTATTTTAACACCTACAGTTTCTGCGTATTTTTTTATTAACTCCACCCTATGCTCGTGGATATCACAAGCAGTAACCTCTACACCACTTAAAAGCTGCTTTATATATATAGCTTTACCGCCTGGCGCTGCACACAAATCAAGCACTCTTTTAGGAGCTATGCCGCTTGTATATTTTTCCGCTGCAAACATAGATGCTAATGACTGAACAATATATTCTTGACTTTCTAGCGCCTTTAGTATGTTATGTGTAACATAATAACCATTATTTGTGGCATTATTTGGTAGGCTAGGATATTTTTTTTCAAAATCAATTTTTGATATGTTTTCGACATTCACTCTTATGTGCGTATTTGTTGTCAATTTTGCACCAACAAAATTTTTAGTAAATTCAAAATCATAGTCTTTTATTAACTTTTCTATCGCCCATTTTGGATACGAGTAATTTATTGCCAACCCTTCAACAGTATCAATATTTGGCAAACTAACTGACTTGGCTTTTTTAAGAACAGCATTTATAAAACCACTTGCACCCTGCTTGCCCACCATTTTGGCAAGCTCTACAGTCTTGTTAACTGCCGCAAAATCAGGAGTATTGCTATATAGCAACAAATATAGCCCTATTTTTATAAGCACGACAACAGCATTTTGCGGCTTTTTATCACAAATTTTATCTATATAATAATCAAATTGAATACTTTCACCCAAAACGCCGTAAAAAACTTGAGTTATGTATGCTTTGCTTTCTTGTGACGCAGACTTTAGTAAACGATTTAGCACAATCGAGCTATACCCTCCATCAAAATATACAGCCTTTAGTGCATCATATACAATTTTTTCACTAGATAAATTCATTGGTTTATTTTTTATTTTGTAGATTAAGCGGCAACGAATTACCTCTTAAAAAGTCAACTGCATTCATTTTAGATTTGCCCGCTGCTTGAATATTTATAAGTTCCAAAAAATCTTTTTTGCATTTTACAAAAATTTTATCTTTTTTGCTGGTTATAAAAATGTCGCCTACACTAGCGTTTTTAAAGTAATTTTTATCCAAACCGCCTAGAGTATGGCTCGTTATGTCTGGCATAGACTGCATTTTGTGGACTTTCACTTCATGTATCTTCACATTCTCGCCATTCTCAAGTTTAATAAATGTACTTGGCCACGGACTATAAGCCCTAACTTTTCTCTCTAGTTCTATAGCCGAATTTGTAAAATCAATCTCTCCGTCTTGTTTTAAGACTTTTTTTGTGAATATAACTTTTGATTCATCTTGCACAATGTATTTTTCTTTTTTGTTACCAAATTGCTGTAGTGCTTTAACAATTAAATCCGCACCAACTACTGACAATTTATTATGTAGCGTACCGTAAGTATCAGTGTCTTCAATAACCATTTTACCTTTTAAGATAATATCCCCTGCATCCATTTTTCTAATGGTTTTCATTATTGTAATGCCCGCAAATTTATCGCCATTTATAATAGCAGTCTGAATTGGAGAACTTCCTCTATACTTAGGCAATAGCGAACCATGAACATTAAATACTGGTGCAATACTCAAAAATTCGTCTGATAAAATTTGTCCAAAAGCAACCGTAACCATGATGTCGGGTTCTAGATTTTTAATAATATTTATCTGGTCATTTACATTGTTTGGTTGCAAGACTTTTAACCCCAACTCTAAAGCCGCAATTTTTACAGGTGTAAACAAAAGCTTACCCTTTCTATCTTTCTCTCGATCGGGTTGCGATATACAAGCCACAATATTAAAACCTGCTTTATGCATTCGCTGTAATGCGCCAACAGCAAAATCTGGAGTACCTAAAAAAATTACATTCATTTTATTGTTTTCAATATGCGTGAACAGATGGGTGAGCTTTATTCAATGCTTACTTGTTGTTAACTATGCCCCCTGCTAACTCTGCGTTGTAAACCGACAGGCTTAGAATTTTTTATGCCGACACAACTCTTTGCAATTGCATTTCTTACCTCTGCCTTCAAATGTCTTTATTATAGTTTTGCTGGTTATTATTGTGATTGTTATTATCTGCAAAATAACCTTGTCGTTATTATACCATTTTGCGAATTAGCCGTCAAATTGTTTCCTAATATTTCTTGAAATATTTACTTAAAAGGTAACTTTTTAGCGTAATCTATAAGGCAAAATGCGAGTGAACAAGAAACATTCACCCGCATTTTAGCTTTTTAACTTGTGGACTTTTGACTGCTTGCCGCCTATTTATACATTCGTTACAAATTAAGCGGCCTACACTACCCTGCTTACTACATTAACGCAAAAATACAACATTGCCAATAATCGATTTACTAGACAATAAATTATACGTTTTTAATAAACTATGCAATCTATTCGTTGCACCTAGATTGCCGTCAAAAATTTCGGGCAAAACTTGCAGATTCTGACTCTCAAAAAACTTTTCTATTATATCTTTTACAAAAACATAATGCGTACAACCTAAAACTATTGCACTTGCATCTAAATGGTGTGATAAAGAATTTTCTATGTAATCGCTTACTTTTTCCAAAGAGCAAAAATTATTTTCTATTAGACTAGCAAGTTCTTTTTGCGGACAAACTACTACACTCTTGCCGTCATATTTTTCTATCAAGTCTTTTAGTTTTTGCTGCCGTGCTGTTGCTTCTGTACATAATAAAACAATCTTTTTATCCTTATACTTTTCTATAGCAGGCTTAATCGCTGGCTCTAGCCCCACGATTGGCAAGCTATATTTTTCTCTCAGCATCTTAATGCCCACATTTGTTGCAGTGTTACACGCAATGACTATAGCCTTAACACCCCTATTTATTAGCATTTCACAAATTGCAAAAACCCTATTTTTAATATACTCATCAGATTTATCACCATAAGGTGCAAACTCAAAATCAGCATAATACAAAAAATTCTCGCTGGGCAATACTACCCTACAAGCATCTAAAACGCTTAAGCCTCCAACACCGCTATCAAATATGCCAATAGATGTATTTTTATCCACATACCATTATATACACCATATAGGTAATATGAAACACTATTGTTTAAAGTAGTATTTTTTGCAACTATCTCCGTTTATATTTTTTAATTGTCGCACATACTAATTACATGAAAAATAGAGTTTCTAAAATTCTTATTTTAGCGTTTGGCTTTATTCTTGCGTTTGGCTTTTTAACTGGAGCTAGCATTGTTATAGCAAGCGAAAACGAAAACAGCGAAACAGCTAAATCTAGCACCCCACTTACAATTTTGATGTATCATGAAATTTCTGACCGCAAAGTTACGGATTATATCCTGTCTCCTAGCATTTTAGAAAGTGATTTGAAATGGCTAAAAGATAACGGCTATACGGGAATTTTTATGGGTGAGTTAATCAGTCATATAGAAAACGGCACGCCACTCCCTGCAAAACCTGTTATGATAACTTTTGATGACGGTGCAAGAACTGACTACACTAAGGCTTTTCCGTTATTAAAAAAATATAACACGAAAGCAGTAATTAGCGTTGTTGGAAAATACACCGATAGGGCTTATGACGAAAACGGCGTTGAGAACGGCATTTATACAAACAGCCTAACTTTTGCCCACATGAGAGAAATGATTGATAGCGGACTTGTTGAGATTCAAAATCATACCTACGACATGCACTCACTAACTTGTCGCAAAGGCTTAAAAAATATGGACGGTGAGAACATAAGCGATTACAAAAAAACACTTCAAAACGACCTGCAAAAATTAGATAATAGACTAAATGAAAAGTTAGGGATTACTCCCTCGACTGTAACTTATCCCTACGGCGCCTACTCTAAACACACTATTCAAATTATTAAGGAGCTAGGTTATAAAGCTTCGCTAACTTGTAACGAAGGGATAAACCATATAAATAGCGATACGAATCTATATTTACTAAAACGATATAACCGAGACTCTAAAAGAGATATAACAAAGCTGTTTGCATAGTTATTTTAAATTTTCTTGAAAACTTTTTTGCAAACAAGTTTTCAAACTTTCAAAAAATTCTAAACATTTCATAGGAAACTATATTTATTCACTTGAAAATTCGTAGTCGACATAATATCCCTTTCGTTTACGGACTTTTAAGCAAATAATAACTTAAAAGTTTTGAAGAGGGCTTGGGGGAAAATTTTTCAAAATTTTCCCCCAAAAAAAGTTTATAAGAAAATCCAAACAACTTATATTTCTCTTTCGTCTAAAAAGGTTGCCTGCAAATCTGCAATATGCAGTAGCGTTACTAACTCAAATTTTCGCATAGCTTCACTTATAGTATAATCTTTACCACCCATTGCCCTACTATCATACCCACCCATATGCCAGTTTATTGCCATTGCCTCATCTCTTGTTAATCTTAAAAAACCGTTTATAATGTAAACTGACTTTTCGCCATGACCATACGGCAAACTATCTTTTATTGTATAATAAGGAACTTTAGTCCACTGCCCAATTTCGTCTTTTGCATTTCGCATTTCTATAGCATAAAAATCTACTTTGCATAAATCATGAAGTAACCCGCAAATAGCAATCGTTTCGTTAGAAATTTTCTTTTTATAATCTTTACCGTATTCGTTCTCTACAAGCTTTAACAATCTTTTATAAACATTAACGCTATGCAAAACCAGTCCGCCCTCACAAGCAAGTCTGTTACGACTAGATGCAGGCGCAACAAAAAAATCGCTCTTTTTTTCTAACCATTCAAAAAGTTCTGTTGCACCTTGTCTTTTGATGCTTTTTTTATAAATATCACAAAATTCTTTTTTTGCAACAGCAATATCGTTTTTCGATAAAATTTTTATTTCGTTTTTCATTTTAATTTTTTAATGTCCGACGGAAGCAAATTTAAATATTTAAGTAATTCCCGCTCTCTTTTTGCCATGTAACACTGTTTTTAGTTACTCCGCTGTTAAGTCCGTTTTCTTTTGTAATCTTGCTACGCAAAACACTTAGAAATTTTTTGGAAGTTTGAAACCTTTTTTACAAAAAAGGTTTCAATAGAATTATAATTACCTTGTAATTATAACATTACAAGGTAATTGGTGTCAAACTATTCTGTTAGATAAAAACTAACACTGCAGTATAGCTCTAGCTAATTGATAACCACAATTTGCACAATACTCATACTCTGGCTCTACGCCGCCAATTACCTGAACAAACAAGATTACTATACCAAAATAAATTAGTAGTCCCAAAACATCTTTTATTGTTGTAATAACTGGCCCTGTTGCTGCTGCTTGATCAAACTTTAGTCTATGGAAAATAAACGGAATTACAAACCCTAAGAGCGCTGCAAGCACACACACTGATATCATGGCAACAGCTATCGAAATCCCTAACCATAATGATGGTAGCCACTCGCCTGTCGCACCTTGCCAAATAAACGCAATTGCACCTGACACAACACCTACAAGAGTACCAATGGTTAGACCTATCAAAAGCTCTCTTGTTATGTGTTTGCTCATTTTTTTAGTATTGATGTGCCCGAGTGTCATACCCCTTATAAAGATAGTCGAAGACTGAACACCGATTGTTCCACCCATATCCATAATCAATGGCACAAAAAACACCGCTGCTAGTAGTGTAGCAAGTATATCCTCAAACCCGTCCATAACAAGCGCAGCTAAAATCCCACCAATAATGGTAAACAACAAGAACGGCAACCTAACTTTTAAGACTTGCCAAATACTACCTTTGATTAAAGTTTCGGACGCATCACCTTTAGCACGATTACGCATACGCCCTTTACCTAACATATCCTCCGTTGCCTCTTCTTCTAGAATGTCCATAGCGTCGTCAATAGTAACGATACCAACAAGACGATTCTCTTTATCTACTACTGGAATTGATAAAAGGTCTAATCTTTTTAATTCTCTTGCAACTTCCTCTTGATCGGTACAAGTCGTAACAGCGTCAATCTCTATAGACTGTGTCATTAAGTCTTCGACTTTTGCTTTTGGATCTGCTATAAGAATTTCTCTTAAAGTTAAGCGCCCCTCATATTTTCGCTCGTCGTCAGTTACATACAAGGTATAAATTGTTTCTTTGTCCTCGGCTTGCCTTTTAACTTTTTCTAATGCCTCGCCCGCTGTCATTGTACGGCGAAGACTAATGTAATCGGGGGTCATTATACGACCAGCGGTTTCTGGCTCGTAACCCATAAGTAGATTAGTTTTTTCGCGCTCTTCTTTAGATAAAAAAGTAAGCATGGTCGCAGCAACTTGTGCTGGCAATTCGTCTAACAAACTAACCCTATCGTCTGGTGCCAACTCCGCAAAAAGCTCTCTTGCTTGCGATTCGCTTAAAGAATGGATAAGCCTTTCTTGAACCGCTATATCTAACTTTTCAAAAACATATGTTGCCTCGTCTTTTGGCAGCAACCTAAAAACTGTCGCTTGTTCGTCGCTATCTAAATCCTCTACCAACTCTAAAATGTCGGTTTCTTCGGCTGCAACCAAATAAGCCTTTAGGTTAGTAAAATCCTTTTTTTCTATGTAACCAATAACAACCTCTTTAGGTGTTTCTGCTACTTGCAGGGCTTCTGCTTCATTCGGAGTTTCTGCTACAGAATCAATTTTTTCTTTTTCGTCTTGCATAACTCTCCTCCTATATTGTTTACTTAGCCATTCCTTATGTGGCTAAATTTACATAGTGTTTGAATTTGATTTTTAGGATAATTAAAGAACAGCAATCCATGAACTTATATAATCCTTATCTAGTATACTAGAGTACAAAAATAAGTGCTACTATTTTTTATACTAAATTGAAAAATAGTAGCACTTGCATCAGTTTCCAATTTATAGATTGCCACTACAAGATATCTTAGTCATTATTTTCAGCCAAAACAACACCACTTTCGATTGGCTCTAAAATATCGGTCGTTTCCAGTTG